>Ga0209977_10000177_pt1 | contig 24368 bp, 26 predicted proteins | sample SumtaG_2_FD_183113 | JGI IMG/M metagenome (GOLD analysis project Ga0209977, IMG submission 183113) | Deep subsurface microbial communities from Indian Ocean to uncover new lineages of life (NeLLi) - Sumatra_00607 metaG (SPAdes) (version 2) | ecosystem: Environmental > Aquatic > Marine > Oceanic...
AAATGCCCAGGGTGCAAGGGCACCAATGGCATGCAGTTCACGGCGAAAGGTGCACTCCTCAAGGTCACTTGTCCCACGCTCACAGGCAGCTGTGCCCTAGATATCCAAGTGGATCGGGGGCGCTATGGGCAGATATCTGACTTGCTTAGTGGGCTCAGTATCAAACTGGAGCAAGAGAAGATGACGATCGTGCGCCTCAAGCTTGACCTTCTCTTCGGCTTGAAGCACGAGGCGGCTGTTATGGCTGAGTTTGAGCAATTGAAGAACCAGTACAAGGCCACCGCTGCGGCTGTGGCCAAGGCGGCGAAGCTCTCCGCCGCCCTGAGGACGGTGACTGTGGAAGACATAGGTGGCGAGAGGACACTAGAATGGCGAGAACTTGTGGCATTGCAGGAACGGGATATCTCTCGTTTAGTGAGGAATATACGCATACTCATGCAAGACTACCAACAGACTGAGGATTTGGCTAGGCGTCAGGGCTATCTAGATGAGGCAGTAGAGGTCTACGTGGGGCAGATTCGTCCGGCCCTCGATAGGGCGCGCGCTGACGACTATGCCGTAAGCACAGTCATCGAGGAGCATGGGAAGTTCCGACTCATTCAGATGCGCAACACTGAGGTGCAACGGGAGGTCGTACTCTCCCCGCCAAAGATGATGTCGAATAAAAAATGAGTTGGATATATACATGCGTTTCATTAACATTCCCGTATTTGTTGCAAGTCTAGCGTTTGGGATATTCCTAGTCTATATATCGAACCCGAAACCCGACATAATATATGTCTACCCCACACCGGACAATGTCGACAAGCTCCAGTACAAAGACAAGAGTGGCATGTGCTTTGGGTTTCACGCGAAAGAGGTCAACTGCCCGACGGGGAAGGGTGCGGTGCACCAGTATCCTGTGCAGCAGACGGCAAAGAAGAAGTAAAATCTCGCTGTAGTATATATGCATATTAGGCGGTTCCTATATAGCAAAACTGGCAACTATATAATCTCAATCCTGCTCGGACTTGGCTTGGCTACCCTCTTTAGGAGGGTATGCAATAGCAGGAGCTGCCTTGTATTCCATGGCCCGCCGATGAAGGAGATAAAAGGAAAGACGTTCGGGTATGACGGGCGCTGCTACCAGTTTAGGGAGGCAGCGCAGCCGTGTGTGTCCTTCAAGCCGACGGTGGAGTTTGCGTAATCCAGGCTCACAATCAATATAGAGGCATGTTATATGGCTGACTCGACCCAGATATCAAGCCTGCCAGGGGGAACGCGTCCCGCGAACAACGTTGTGCTTCAGACGAGGGAGATCAAGGGGGCGGAGCGCGGACCGGCAATGGGTCCTCCGCTCCAACACGGCGTCCGCCGGGCGCCCGGCAAAGGCGGCCCAGGCCTCCTGCCGGCCGGCAGCACGCCCGGGGCTGTCCCGTCGGGCCCTCCTGGGGGTCACGGGGGCGTTCGGCAGCTCCCGTCGCGCCACATCCCCAGCGTGCCGCAGCAGTACACTCAGGACGAGGCGGCGAGGCCAAACTACGTGCCGCCACCGCCACGGAGCGGACTCGCTCGCGACTACATCGCAAGGCATGACTCACACGCCCAAGCCCAGCGCAAGCGGGCCACAGAGCGGCAAGAACAGGAGAAACTCGACAGCACATACGACGAGTTGCAGCTTCCAGTTCTCGCTATGGTTCTCTTTTTCCTTTTCCAAATGCCCTATTTCAGGCGCAAGATCGGGCAAACCATACCCTCCTTTTTCCTTAAGGATGGAAACCCGAGCGTGGGAGGGTATATGAGCCTGACGCTTCTTTTCGGGAGTGCCTTTTATGGGTTGACCAAGCTCACGAAGCATCTGTCGGAGAACTGATTTATGCGCAAAAGCTTTTAAAGGCATCAATTCAACACAAGTTACTGATGCATTTGTGCACCTTCGAGATATCAGACAAGCTATTCCAAGGATTCCGCAGAGTAATCAACATCGATATGTACAGCTGTCTCGAGGAAATATGTCAAGATATGCAGGTGCTCCTCATCTCATTCCTCGATCATCATAATATGTCTGCCCTCCGCGACCTGGCGGCTGCCAAGTCTTTCCATATGCATGGAGGCACATTCGAGCAGCTCCAGGGCGTGCCTGAGACCGAGACAGTATGGGTGTGCAGTTGCTGATATGTTGCCACGGTGGCAATATATCATGCTCTAAGTCTGGCCAAAATCCCCGTCCTCCTCTTGCGGCGACGCCTTGTGCGCTTCCTCTTTCCCTTTGCAGCCTTCCGAGTCTTACGGCCCTTCTTTGTCGGTGGCGCCCCCTCCGCGCTCGCCGGCGCGTAGTTCAGGAAAAACCATTCCCATTCCTTCGAACCCCTTTTACCTTTGAGGGCACGGAACATCTTCGCCTTCTCTCCGCGCATGTTCGCTAGGGTGTGCTTCTCGGCACCGTAGCACGTTGACCCGAATCTTTTCAGCTCTCCCTTGCCGCCGAGTCTGTTCTTCTGCTGGACCTCGTACAGGTAGTGTGCGAGACACAGTATTCGGCGAGGATCGTAGTAGGGGCGGTTCACATATATGAATGCCAGGTAGAAGCTGAGCATCGTATCTACGGTCGCTACCCTAATCTTCCTTCCTTTCACGGTGATGACATTGTAGCTGTGGCAGGCGAGCGGGGCGTAGATGAAGGCAATAGGATCTTTCCCGACGGAAACTATATGCACAGGTGGAACGATTTCTCCAGCACCTGCACGACTCCTGGTGCGCACTCCCTTGACGCCAGCGTCCTTCAGCTGTCTCTTGAGGGTCTCGGCGACGGCGGCCGGGTCGGCTGCGAGAACATCGAAGTCAGGGACCTTGGGAAGAGGCTTGCCCTTGAAGCGGCGGAGGTGGCGTAGATAGCGGCGAGCGGCGAGGGCTCCGAAGAAGACCACGTGCTGGTTGATGAGGACATCACGCGTAATCTGGAACACGTTGCTGTGGAGGCCGTGCGGTACGTCGGCGGATGGCTCAAAGAGATTTTTCACTTCTATGTCGTCACATCCTGCGCCTCGCAGGGGGTAGCTCCTGTTGAGGAGGGCGAGCCGCTTGGTGACCTTCTCCCAGCGGCCAACATCCCCGCGCGGACGCGAAAGCTCGAGGTACATGGCCATCCTCAGGTAGTTCGGCGGTGCGTAGCGGATACCTTTCACGGTGATCGCGTCCTTCCCCAGCGCGCCGTACAGCTCGGGGGGAAGGAATGTTATATCTGCCACTGGAAGAAACTCCACGAACACCTTAAAGGTCCCTGCATGCACGCCTGCTTTCGCCTCAACGTGCTTGAGCCCTTGGGCAACGTAGATATCCGCTAAATTCTTTGCGTCGTCCACAGGGTCGGGCGAGAAAAAGTCGTAGTCAGGGAACTCGACTTCCTTCTCATAGAATTGCTCTTCTGGTGGGAGGATATTATTGATGGCCGTACCGCCATAGCAAATCCGTCCCTTATCTCGCAAGAACTTCTCGACAACGGCTATGATCTGCTGTACACGCGGTTCATGCACCTTCTTCCTCCCCTCCGCGCGCTCCGCCTCGGACACCGCCTCGCGCAGCAGCCGAAGCTCGCACTCATCCACAGTTTCTCTTTTGTCGCACTTCATTCTTATTAATAGGGCCTAAAAAAAACTATACCTGCGTCTGATACATCGGGAGGCTGACGGGTTTCGGCGCGTAGGTGAGCCTCGGGTCTTGCGGTGCTGGCAAGTCGATGACGACCGGGATATAGCGGAGGGGAGCCGGCTTGAGGACAAAAGCCGTGCCTGCACCGTTGAATATGTCGAAGTAGTATTTCATGTTAGAGTCCAGATTCTGGTAGTTCATAGAGACCATCTGGCAACCATAAGACATATGGAGCTGCGCCGGCACGTTGGTATCGAGGGCGCTGAGGTCGGGCATAGTCATCGTAATATTTTTCTTGTTGTACTGGATCATGCCGTCTGGGTCATGTGTGTACTGGATGTCGTAGTTGCGCGACTCGGTGAAGTAGGGACTGCCTGTTGAGAGATTTACGAGCTCCTCGAAAGGTGTATCGCGGAAACTGTTGTCGGTCTGGTCGCAAATGATGACAACTTTGTTCATAAGGTTGAGCAGCGGCTCGATAGCCAGATTCTTGCTCCCGGCAGGATTGTTGGGGCGTCCCTCGTAGCCAAACGCGGCACCTAAGAGGCGGGGCGCAAGCGCATCTTTCACATACTTGGTCAGAAGCGGGTAGATCGCCTGACGGTTACTCTTTATCCTGAAGTGGATGAAAAGAGGGTCAGAGGGATTCGGACAACTCGCATGATTGAAAGCGTACTTGTTGATCGCGGCCAAAACACCATCGGTGCCCCCCACCTCTAGGCTGTTGTAAGTCCCCTTTATGTTGAAAGCCTTGCTTGGAGAGGCGGCGACAACGACGTCGCCATCTACAGAGTATATCTCGAAGTCAAGGACCCGACAACCTTGGAATATGACCTGCCGTAACGGGACCAGCGACACATAGTCATCCTGGAAGTCTCCACCGCAGCAGGAGTTGTAGCTGCTTGCGATGTAGTAGTCACGCAGATGCCCGGTGCCTGCATCTTGGTTGAACTCGAAACGAGCATCCCCGGCGGTAATGCTCGATATCTGGGGGGGATACTTGGCCCACTCCTTTTCGACTTTGTAGTCGTTTTGTGTGTCCTTGTTGAGCTGCTTGTGGTAGTACCATATAATACCCCACGTGACGAGAGCGGTCGCTGTGAGGAGATATATAAGCAACTCTTTTCTGATCATGTTCCATGCCCTCTTCATTGTATTCAAGTCCATTATATATAGTTTGATATATTTTTCTCTCCTCGCTAAATCCACAAATGTAATTGGCCAGATAACATTTTAGAATAATTATATCATAGTAGTTTAAGATGCCAGGCGGCCTGCTCAATCTTGTTGCATATGGTGCAAGCAACATCATCTTAAATGGGAACCCGTCCAAGACATTCTTCAAGGCAACCTACAAAAAGTACACGAACTTCGGTCTTCAGCGGTTCCGGCTCGATCACAAGGGGCAGCGTATTCTCTCCTTCGATTCAGAAACCTTGTTGGAGTTCAAGGTGCACCGCTACGCTGATCTCCTATGGGATACGTACGTGGTTGTGACGATGCCAAACATTTGGAGCCCTCTCTTCCCCCGGACAGATATATCTGGTGGCTATGTTCCTTACGAGTTTAGATGGACGAAGAGGTTGGGCACGACTATGATCAGAGAGATCTCCATTTCCTCGGGTGGCAGTCTACTCGCGCGTTACTCGGGGGAGTGGATGAGCTGTGTGGTTGAGCGCGACGAGGGACCCAAACGCCGCCTCTGGAATCGCATGGTCGGGAATATTCCCGAGATGTATGATCCGGCCAACGCCCATGGCCGCGGCGGCGCCTATCCGAACGCGATGTTCGTCGCCGACGGGGCGTCGCGCAGCGACATAGTAGGTATCGAGCCCTCCATACGTGGGCGGCAGCTCTTCATTCCTCTTGAGGCATGGTTCAGCAACTCTTCCAAGCTCGCACTCCCACTAATTGCTCTGCAGTACCAAGAAGTAACTATTCGCGTCCGTTTCCGTCCTGTTCGCGACCTTTTCACTATACTGGACGTTGCCAATGTATTGGATGTGAGCTACAACGATTGTTCGTGCAACCCTCAGCCACCCCAGAGCTGGGATCTGCACAAATACAACTTGTGCGGCCAGACCAGTGGCTCGGGACAGGGCAATACGTGCGGCTTCTGGGACCGGCGTGCACCGAATACTGCAGATATTAATCATCAGTTATGGTGGTTCCTTCAGCCTCCGCCGGACCAACCCGTTTATCCCTCCAGCTATCTCAACAGACGACAAGACTGGCATGCAGATATCCATCTCCTCGCCACTTATGTTTTCCTAGGGAATGACGAGAGACGTGTGTTCGCAGCACGAGACCATAAGTATCTGGTCAAGACGCAATACCATTACGACTTCCTAAATGCCACAGGGTCTAAGCGTGTGCGTATGACAAGCCGGGATATGGTGGACAGCTATATGTTTAGATTCCGGCGTAGCGATGCGTTTATGCGCAACGAATGGAATAACTATACGAACTGGCCCTATAAGGGAGTTCCGCCGAACGAGCTCGTCATCCCCACTGGTCTGCAGGGGGCAACGGGCTCGAGCTCTGACTCCTACTTTCGCGTTAGCCCACCAATGGATGCTACCAACGTTAAGGAGATCCTAGTGGACTTGGGGATACTCTTGGGATCAGAGTACAGAGAGAATATCCTGCCAGTTGGCGTCTATAACCTAGTTGAGAAATGGATAAGGACAACGGGGGAGGCGGAAGATGGTCTCTATATCTATAACTTTTGTATCAACAGCAACCGCCGGCAGTATCAGCCGTCGGGGGCCCAGAATATGAATAAGTGGGAGTATGTCTGGTTTGAGTACAACACTTTGCAGCCACCCCTCGATCCCAGCAACAATGACGTCCAGATTCTCTGCGATCCCTCGGGCGCTGTTATAGGCGTGCGAAAGGATGTATGGCGGCTTAACAAATATAACTACGACTTACGCGTGTTCGAAAGCCGATACAATGTGGTTGTGATCACCAGTGGCTGCATCGGACTGGCCGATGCTCGATAATTTGTCGTAAATGCAATCTCATTAGAGTAGATTGTATTTGCATTCAGAAGACGTCCCAAATCGAGTTATAGGGCGACGGCTTCAGGTTCGGATCTCTCGGTCCACCTGAGGTGTCTCCCCCGCCGTAGGATGCGGCGCCAGCGGAGGAGCTGGGATAGCCAGTCTCCAGGTAGCGGTGGTGGTAGGGATGGCGCCTGTACTGGTGGTCCCAGTAGTGATGCCGCCTATTATCGTAGTCGTAGCGTCCGTTGTCATCATAGTGCTTGTGCCAGTAGCCGTCGTGGTCGTGGCGATATCCGTCGTTGTTGTAGTGGTGCCAGTGGCCGCGATTGCGGTATCGTCTGCGGTCGTGGTCGGGGCTCCAATCCTCCCGGCGGCGGTCATAATATCGGTTGTATGGGCGGTCGTGGTCATGTTTAATCCATGCCGTATGGCCTTGTCGGCGACGCAACTCGGCTCCGTGTGGCATCAGGTGGTATTCCCCGGTCGTTACGTCGAAGTTCACGCCGCCGCAGTCCCGGCTTTGCCGGCATGCTTCGAGGGCGGAGGCAATCTCCTCGTAGACACGTGTTTCCGGGAGGCGGTTGCCGTGAAAGGCGTACCCCGCGCGACGTTCGACGTTGTTGCGGTTCGTTGGCCTGTAACCTTCGTGATCGTAGCCATCCTCCCGCCGGTAGTCGCGGTACCAATGGTATCGTCTCTCGTCGTCGTCCGCATCGCCGCCTGCATCCCGGTATCTCCTCTCCTCGCGCCCTTCGTACCATTCGGCCCGCCTGAGGCGTGCCTCGAGTTCTCTCTCCTCACGTCTCTCCCTCTCGTCCCTTTCCCTCCGGCTCCCTCTGCCGTCATCATCGCGGCGGTGCCTGTGCTCACGGGGCCGATAGCCATACATGTTCGTCGTCCTATAGTGGCTGGTTTCGCGGGGGCAGCCGTCTCCGGGGACCTGGCTTGCATAGCGAGTGGAAGAGTCCCACTTTCTCCTCATAAGCGCCTCGGTGGCGGTCCGCGTGATCTTCGTCAGCTCACGGGAGAGGGCCAACTCGTCGCGCAGCGTGTCCTCGACCGACTTGGGTGAGTTGTGTGACCGCTTCTGCTCCATCTCCGACGCGTACACCCGCCAGACGAGACGTCCGAGCGTGTCGGCCTCGGATGTTAGCATCTGAGGCCTTCTAAACCCGCGGTCCCTAGCGTAGTCCTCCATGAACTTCTTCCCGACACGCTCATACTCCTCCGATGCCAGAGGGGTTGTCGTATCGCGGCTGTTCGAAAAGTAGTGGCTCATAGGCCCATAGCGGCGCCCGTGACTGTCGCCGCGGCTGTCGCCATGCTTGATGGGATGGCCCTCTTTGTGGCTGGGGGGATGGTAATAGTCGTCGTCATCATCATCGTCGATCTTCTTGCAGCCGGCAGGGCACGTTGTGGTGTGCTTGTGTTTCTTCTTCTTTTTCGCAGGGGCACAGTGGTAGTTCCCGGGCCCACCGGCGCACCGTTCTGTCCCGGCCCTACATGTGAGGGCACCGCACGGTATCCCCTTGGAGGTCCCGAGTCCGCCACCGCCTGTTGACGTAAGGCCCTCGCGGACGCGGATGCTGGCGCCGTAGCCGAGTGCTTTGGCCAGGACACTTATGACTACCAGTAGAACCATGAAATTGAGAAACGTTCTTGTCGCACTCATAATATATATATTCCAAGATAATGTTTAAGGGTAATCTTCACCTCTCTACTGCCTAAAGAACCAGACACCTCCTTTTTAGAAGCGCAGCTCATTTTTATATTCGTATGTATGTATACAGTTATGGCGAATACGGACGATGATGACAAAAAGGATAAGAAGTGGACAGGAGGTAAGGCTGGGGCTGCCATGTACAACTGGATTGTCATCACATGTGTGGTCTGGCTGTCGTTTCTGATCTCCTCCTGGCAGCTGGCTCTCATTCGCGACCAAGTGTTCTGTCCCAAGAAGGGATCCAAATCCCCTCCAGCTGAGACATGCTGGCTCCCATCAGATAAAGCAACCTACCCATATACCAGACCAGGAGCGACGCACCCAGGGATGAGCGGAGGTCCTATAAAGGCCGCCAAGCGTGCCTTACATACTCTGGAAGGGGTCGGAGAAGATACACTCGATGCCGCCGAGGACATTGGAACCATTGCGGCGGGGCGGCTCTTCGGGGTGGGGGACAAGACGTCGGCAGGTTTGCCGTCTCCCGCCCAACTCTCTGAGCGACCGAGCCCGATTATCCATCCGCTGCGCACCAGCGCCAGGCGGCGCGCGAAGAAGGCTACACGGAGGACGAAGGGGCGGGGGCAGCAGGGTGGTGCTCGCGGGAACCCTTTCGCGGCCATTGACCTGGACGGATGGCGGCCCCTTGATATGTGGCGTGGGCCGGTAGGCTGGCCATATAGTTGGGCCGACGACAGGAGTTGGTTCTATATGAAGGGATGGCTGGGGCGCACTCTCATCACCTCTTGGACATTCCCACGTAAGCTACTGAAGGGGTACCTGACTACGTTCAACGTCTTACTCGATAATGCTGCTCTTGGTCGGTTCTTTCGCTTCCTCATAACGCTGTTCATGCCTATAATTCTCTCCATTTGTATTGTGGTACAGCCGTTCGTCACGGCCTTCTCGACGATCTACGGTGCATTCACGACTGGCTTCGGTATATGGGGATTCCTCTGGGCTCTCTGGCTTGTCGTACCCGTGACTGCCGTGGTTACCGCCCTCCAGCATGCCTCGCTCATGTTTTATCTCCTACTAGGAGGATTCTTTGGGACCGGGAAACACGAGTTCAAGCTCAATGCCTCGTGGTATCGTGAGGGGCGCCAGGGCGGCTATCTTTTCATAATGCAGATCATAACAGGTGTTCTGCTGAGCCTCGGAGTGCTGTCGGCGCTCCTCCCCTTCGCCGCCGAGGGATCCAAATAGCATCGCCCAAAGGACTTAATCATTTGGCGCGTGAGCAAGTTATCTACGATGGGTAAAAAGAAGAAGGGGAAGAAGAAACGCGTTTCGGCAGTCGGGAAGCCCTTTGTGAGCATCTGCACGCCGACCTACAATCGTCGCCACTTTCTTCCGTTCACGATCCAGTGTTACTTGTCGCAGACTTATCCTCAGGAATGTATGGAGTGGATAGTCGTAGATGACGGAACAGACTCAGTCGAAGACCTATTCAAGAATGTACCCGGCGTGCGCTACTTCTACCAGCCTGAGAAGATGAAACTGGGCAGGAAGCGGAATTATATGCACGAGAAGGCACGCGGTGACATCATCGTCTATATGGACGACGACGATTTTTACCCACCTGAGCGTGTGACTCATGCAGTGGCGCGTCTCCGCACACACCCAGAGGCACTAGCTGCTGGGAGCAGTGTCATCTACATATATTTCAAGCATCTTGACAAGATATGGCGGTTTGGGCCCTACGGCCCACGGCACGCGACTGCCGGTACGTTTGCGTTCCGCAAAGAGCTTCTAGAGCAGACGCGTTACAACGATGACGCCGAGATAGCGGAGGAGAAGGAGTTCCTAAAGAATTACACGATTCCTTTCGCTCAGTTGGACCCGATGAAGTCTATCTTGGTCTTCGCTCACGACCACAACACGTTCGACAAGAAGCGCCTCCTCATCAATCCCCCACGTGACTTCGCCCGCGAGAGCGCACTGCGCCCCAAGAATTTTATAAAAGATAAGCCTATGAGGGAATTCTATATGCAGCAATAAAATCTCCCTATATACTATAGATGTTCAAGACGGCGAGTAGAGACCTGAAGACATTCTTCCGCAAGTGTGTGACACCGAACACGGTAGTAGTGCTGCTCATGGTTCTTTTAGCGATGTTCATATTACCCTTCGCTGGCGCACTCGCGTATCGGCTCATGCACGGAGGAAAGCACAAGGCCAGCCACAAGGAGGGCTTTGAGCCGCGCAAAGAGATTATTTTCTTTCATATGCATGGCTGTGGCCACTGCATCAAGATGATGCCTGAGTGGGAGAAATTTTCCAAGAGCAATAGCAGCGGGATCCCGGTCCGTAAGGTAGAGAGCAAGGAGGACCCCGCCTTGGTGAAGAAGCACGGCATCCGCGGCTTCCCAACTATCCTTCTCATAGGTGCGAATGGGGAGAAACAGGACACCTACTCGGGTCCTCGCACAGCCGACGGGCTGAGCGCGTGGAGTGCGCAGAAGGCCTAAGGTGGCGTAGTATACTTGTCCAAATATCGGTAGATTCGGTTTATGTCGAGTTTACTGATGTCATATGTCTCGCTAAACATATCGTATATCTCATCGTCTGTGAAGCGGATGCGAAGATCGAGGAAAAAGGTGAACATATCCTTTTTGTCCATATTCAGCTGCCGGCAAAGGCCCTGAATGAACAGCATGTTGTTATACTCGGTCGAGTACTTGGTGAGAACCTTGGTAAACCGAACCTCAGCCGGGTTGAAGGGTGGCGGGTCGCCAGCGTGGTGCTCGTGGTAACGTTTATTGTTCGAGAACGTTTTGATCAACGAACTCATCTCATTGAATATCCATATCTGTTTTTGAAAAGTTAGTCTGTCGATATAGTCCGCAAAGCAGACGTTCTTCAGAATATCTAGATAGAGAGGGATCGTTTCCGCCTTTGGAAGGTCACCCAGTGGGTCAATGATGTTCTCGTGGAATAACAAGCCGACACTTGTCCGGTCTGTCTCATTCATCAGAAGAATGTGGTCCTCCATCCTATATCTGACATTCAGCAGCTTCTTGACGATCTGTTTGGTGTCCTCGTTGTAGGCCTTCGGCTGAAAGAGATTGCGGATTATCTTATTCTTGAGGATGCATTGCTGATTGTTGTATATCTCATAGGTCGATTTAAGCTTCCTGAGGTCTCCTTGGATGAACTGGACTATGTTAGCCAAAAGGACAGTGTCCAATGTTGGCATTAGGAGCCTTACTATCTTCTCCACCTGTAGTTTGGTAGGGGTGGTGAGCTCTACAGATACGCAGACCTTCATCATTTCCTTGATCTTCTTGTCGATATGGTAGTTTCCAATGCAGATTATAGGAATCATAGTGATGTCTTCCTTCTTCTGTTTTTTCGTTTTCTTCGGCCGTATGAGTTTGATAAGCGAATTGATGCCTCCTTTGTCGCCGCTGTTCATCCCGTCTATCTCGTCCATGATAATAGCTATCTTCCGTGCCTTCTTCTGGAAAAGGCTGAGTATGTTGGTGTCGGACATGTTGTGCTTTGTGATGTGGTCAATGATGGTTTTGTTGCGGACATCCCCTGCGTCGAAGCATATGACATCGTAATTGAGCTTCCTGAGCACATCTTTGACAAAAAAGGTTTTTCCCGAGCCAGGAGCGCCGTATACGTATACGCCACGCTTGGTTAACATATTCTTCTTGTTCTTTTCGAATACCTCGAGACATTCCGTGAGTGTCTTCTCCTGCGGAAGCCGGCCGAGAATTCCGCTTATGTTCAGGTGTTCCATCTGGTACCTTTTCTGTTCTCCTTCTTATGCTTCTTTTTATCGTAAAGCGTCTTCATCGCTCGCTGAACGAGATACTCCCTGCACCGTTGGCTGCCATACTGCAGACATACCGACGCGAGGTATTGGGGGTAGGCGCTGTATACCTCATTTTTGTAGCTATAGCGACGCCACCTACACCAACGCTCACACTCTAAGTCGACGATGGCTTTGAAAATGGTGTAGCGCCGGTTACGTATCACGTCACGGATGTGGCTGTCGTAGGTCGAACCACGACGGATCCCGTGCAGGACATGCTTATAGTGGTCCGCGAGTAGGCGGCGATTGAGGCGCCACAGTACCGAAGAGTCAAGCAGATAATCGGCTATGACACCTTCAAGGACCTCGGGCAGTCTGGATACACGCTCGCACAGTGTAGGTGCCTCGCACGACATGTATTGGTACTAGTTACTAAGATAACTAATATCAAAACGAAGAAGGTATCAATTTAGCACAGGTGCTGGTTTGTGATGCCATCCCAGGTCACGCCGCAGCCCTTTGCCCACGTGCACCTAGCGAGGCGCCCCTGCTTGTCTTTGAGGCCTTGGAGGGGCGGGAAGGTAACCTTCGAGCAGCTGCCCGCGCCCGTTCCTAAATTGTGGACGTTGTGGCACTCGCCGTCCGACTCGCTCATAACGAAGTAGTCGGGGCAGCTGCCGATCTCTGGCGGATACACTTCCTTCTTCCGGGCCTGGCCCATGAGGATAGCCATGCAGATTAGGGAGAGAATAAGCAAAATGGCTGCTACAATAAGGACGATCTGCTGGAACATTATATATAAACTTAAATATTTTTTTTCTGTCGGCTTAATATAGATGAGTATGAATGGTAGAGTCGACATCCTAGGCAACAACCCATATAATAGGTTCGCCCTTCACGATAGGATACCGGTCGGTGGCCAGGACACATACTTCCGCGAAGCCATGACCGGGAACTGGTCGGACACGACACTGTCAAGCGCTTTCTTCAGTGGAGAGAATATTCGTATCCTTCAGAACGGCATAAAAGCAGGCGTCTACAAGCGATCGAATGGTCGCTTCCTTATTGCAGACCAGGATGAGGACACACTGAAAATAATCATGCGGAGTATTTTCTTGCAGCACGCGACCAACCGCGCCGGTGACGTCAGGGGCCAAGTGGCTGCCCTAAATGGCTTAGTCCTGGACTACGCGGTGCCGCAGGTGTACGGTGAAGCTGAAGGTTATGTCAAGTACAAAAATGACGTTAGTACTTTAGTGGTGCCTTTATGCCGCCCTGTTTCTACATTCGAGACCAACACACTCGAACTGAAACCCTGGTTCTGAGATGGTTACTTTGCCTTAGCTATCCTTTTCCGTTTCGCTGTTACCTTCTTCTTCTTTCCACCGCGAAGCCGGTCCGCCCGCTCCGCACGATATCCCTTGTAAGCATCAAGGAACACATCGAGCTCTTCTGTCCACATGTCCTCAATGCGCTTCGCCTTAAGTACCTGGATTGCTATGCGTATCTCTTCGACCTCTCGGCGCAGTTTTCGCTCATTCTCCTCGAGGACGCTGTCTCCTGGCATCTTCAGAAGATAATCATAGGATTCCCCCACCTGGTCGTAGCCACGCTCTGCAAGTATGGCTACAATCGTATCACGCCGCTTTCGCCTCAAGTCGAGGGTCCCTTGGCATATCTCGTGGATGTAGTTCGCCTTGTTGCGCGCTGTCACCATCCGCCGTGCGAGCTGCGCGAGCTGGTGATCACGACGTTTCCCGAATAGCGCATATCGCACGGGGTAGTAAGCGTCAATGATGTCCGTGACCGTCTCGTACTTCCGCAGGCGTTGCCGATGATCGAATAGGTGCATGTTGCTTGTGGTCTTCGTGGTATACAGTTTGAAGATCTTCTCCAACTTCGAGCACCCATAATCAAGCGTAGTTGTCATGAGTTTGTGGAGCAGGCCCGGCTTAAGCGTCAGCGTGATGTCAACCTCAGCACTAGTGCTCAGGTCTTTGTACTTGTCTAGGATTACCCCCTTCTTGCAGTCGAGCATCTTCTCCAGATGCGCCTTGTAGTCAGTCGTCCAGACACCAATGGGCAACTCGGTTATATGCACCGTGTTCTCCCCTTGTACCGTATAACAGCCCCGGACGAGGTAACGGCCGCCTGCCATCGCCGTGATGCTGCCTTTGAATCCTTCGTAATAAGCTGGAATCTCGGGCGCTGCCTCCGTGCTCGCGCGCAACTTCCACTTCAGGTGCCGCACGATTCGCTCCGGGTCGTAGCAGAGCCCTTCATAGCTGTAGCCAGTTCCGATTCCTTTGCCCCCGTTCACCAGGACCATGGGGATGATTGGCACGTAGAAGTCAGGCTCTACACTTTGCCCGTCATCTTCCAAATGGTTCAGAACGGGGATATCGGCGCGCGGGTAGATAATGCTCGCGATCGGATTCAGCTGCGTAAAGATATACCTATCGCTTGCTGCGTCCTTCCCGCCCTTGAGGCGGGTTCCGAACTGGCCGTTCGGAAGCAACTGGTTGATGTTGTTAGAGCCTGTAAACTCTTGCGCCATATTCACGATGGCACCCTTAAGCGACATCTCACCATGGTGATATGCCGCGTGTTCGGAGACATAGCCAGCCAGCTGCGCGACCTTAATCTCCTTGGACAGTCGTCGCTTGAAGACTGCATACAGGATTTTGCGTGTGCTCGGCTTGAGACCGTCCACCAAGCTTGGTATACTCCGCTCGCAGTCATGCTTTGAGAAGTGGATGAGCTCGCGATTGACGAACGCCTTGTAGGAGATTGCTTCCCTGCTCGTATCAAGTGTTGCGTCTTTATCGAGTTCCTAAGCCACTCTTTTCTATCTGCCGAGCGGCTTTTGTTGAACACCATGTCCAAGGCACCATCGCACTCCGACCCGTCGTACTTGAAGGCCACGAGCTTCTTCTGCGCGAAGTACTCTTTGAACTCTTTAGCAGTGCTCGTCCCGAGCCCTTTGTAATATTTCGTCGTCCAGCCGTTCTCGCCAGCGTGCTGAGCTTTCCAAGCGCGATACTCAGCCTCGTTGTAGAAGGAGACCACTCGCCCTCCCTTTCGGGCTTTCAGGATTGGTGTGTTAAGGAAGCCCAGGAAGGACTCAAGCTTTACCAGCCCGGGCCACTGAGCATGGAACAGATTTATGCATAAGCCCTTGATGTGGCCGCCATCGAGGTCCTGATCTGTCATGAAGAGCACTTTGCCATAGCGCAGGTTGTCCTTCACATCGGCCGCGCTCTCGTAGCTTTTGTTACTTTGTAAGCCCAATATCTTCTTGATGCTTGTGAACTCAGCATTCTCGTTCAGCTTCTTCTGGGATGCCTCCTTCGCATTAAGGGGTTTGCCCCGGAGCGGAAACACACCATACATGTTTCGGTCTTCCTTGGAGAGACCAGACACAATGCCTCCCTTTGCTGAGTCTCCCTCACAGAGGATCAGCGTGCACTGCGCCGACCTCGCGCCGCCGGCCCAGTTGGCGTCTGTTAGCTTCGGCAGGCCTCTGATCGTCCTCGTCTTACGCCCGTCTGTCTTCTTGGCCGTCTTGTTATCTTTAATCTCAGTCAGACTTACTGCGGCTTCCATCACGCCGAGTTTGCCTACACCCTCGACGAACTTGGCGCTGACTGCAGCGCGAGAGCCGAACTTGGGAATCGGTGTGTTGAGGTATGCCTTCCCCTGGCTGTCGAACGACGGGTTCTCAATCACACAATTTATGAAGATCATAAGTTGCTCCTTGATTGTCGCAGGTTTGACCTTGATCTTTTTCTTCTTCTCAATGAGCGCACCGACGCCGCGGACAATCTGTCCGAGCACATGGTCTACGTGCCGCCCACCTTTGGCTGTGCAGATCCCGTTGACGAATGAGACCTGAGCAAACTCATCATGGGGCGAGATGCAGACCGCATACTCCCAACGCGCGCCCGATTTCTCATGGACACGCTTGATTATCGACTTTTTACCGATGTAAAGGTTGATGTACTGCTCAAATGTCCTGACTGGCAGAAGCTGTTTGTTGAACTTCACTTTAACCGTCTTCCGTGTGATCGCTGCGATGTCCAACGTGCGCTTCTTGAAAAGTGACACCATGTCGTCGGTCAAGCCTTCCAGTCCAAACCTCTTGTAATCGGGGAGCCATGAGACCTTCGTATATGGTTTCGCCTTTGCACACTTCCGTATGGTCGGCTTGCCAATCACATCGAGGTTGTCCCTGAATTCCTGGATATATTTTAGACCACGTTTGTGGTCCACCGTCTCGATCTTGGCCCAACGTGAGTAAATGAAGACTAGTTTTATACCGAACCCATTCTTGCCGCCAACAATCTTTTTCTTCTTCTTATCATAGTTCGTTGATGTGCGAAGATGACCGAAGATCATCTCGGGTATCCACACCTTGTGCTCTGGGTGCTGGGCAACATCGATCCCGTCGCCGTCATTCAGGAGGGTGATGACGCCGCTCGTCTTGTCCACGCTCACATCGATCACAGTGACAGGACGAACAGTGGAGTCGGCATCTTTGATCTTTTGGTCGAGACGCGTGACCTGGTCTCGGCAGTTGACAATTCCTTCATCGAAGCATTTGAAGAGCCCCGGTATCCTCGAGTGCAGGCGGTGAACAACGCTGTCACCGTCGGCAATCCAACCAGCCACACGATCTTCCTCGACCGAACCGATATACGTGTCAGGTGCGTCAAGAATGTGCTGCTTTGCCGTTTTCTTCTGGTAGGTCGCTGATAGCTTCTGTTCGTCGGGCATTGTCGTTCCTAGGATAGCCTGAGATATTTAAGCTCGTTCAATTTTTGCTATATTCCCCTTTAGTCGAGCTGCGTCAAGAAGATTTAGGGCAGATAAGGTTTTTTTCTCTCCAGACTGTATAATGCGTCATACGAAGGGTAAAGATGGAAAATATCGCATCGCGGGTGTAGGGGTCTTCGAGATGCTCGTGGGGTCGCGCGCACAGGTCGCCCACGGTACAGCATACAAGACCTCATACGGTGCCGTGAAACCGCGTGGAGACGCTCTTACCAAGAAAGACATCAAGAAAAATAAACATGGGCGATACGTCTCCAAGGCAAAGAGCAGCAAAGGGAAAACGCTGCTCAAGCGGTTGCATCGCAAGGGCTACTACACGCGAAAGGGTAAGTTCGGTGCCGTGCGAAAGACCCAGAGGCGCTCTACTAGGGGCCGTGCCCGCGGGACCAGACGGAAGAAGTATTCGTGGCGCCGCCACCCGATTGCCGGCATCAAATGGGAGGATCGTGGCAGGAGGGGCCGGTTCACAACCAAGCCTAGCTGGAGGAGACGCCGGTAGGCGCCCAGTACCCGGCTACTAGCTTTTGACCTTCGATATATTTCTCAGGAACTACCTGATCAATATATTTCTCAAAGTAGTGTTTGCTAACTGCTGAAGAGTCTGCTGCGAGGATCTCCTCACAGTACGCCTTGTACAGTCCGTGAAAGCTAACGCTGCCGACCCTGTCCTCGTGGCTGTATTTGAGCCTAATGTGGTCTAATGCGGCTTGCATGCCACTCCTTTTGTCCCACGTGGAGTTCCCAATACCCTTGAATGTTTTACCGTCGACTACCTCAGGCTTGTAGAAATAGGTTACTACGTCTAGGAGCCCCTGTCCATCTGCTACCGGTGCGGTGTCGCATCCCTCCTTTGTCCTCCAAGCGACGTATAAGGTATGCAGCTCGCCTAGCTCAAACTCGTCATCGCTCGCGAATGTAGTCGTATCCCAGAACTCCTTTATGCGCGATATTTCGGCCATGCGTCGGCTACCTACGCCCACGTATTTGTCGGCGTCGGGGTCGTAGGTCAGGCATTTCGCGAGCGCCTGGCGGAGGTCCTTGATGAAGAGGAGCGACGGAAGATTTCTCTCCGCTAGGTAGGTCTTCCAGAGGAAGTACATATCCTCCCACCCAAGCGATGCGGAGGCATCCGCCGTCTGAACCAGGAATGTGCCAGTGAAATCTGACACTACACCCTGCTCGTCCCGCGACTCCAGATAAAGCACCTCCTGCCGCACACCTACGTCGTGGTTGTGCTCCTTAAGATACCTATCGCCGCCGCCGTAGCGGCGGGAGTAATGGGCAGCCACCACAATGATATCTATGATGTGTGACCGGAGGAAGTTCCGCCAGCAATCCTCGACTGCTGTCGCCTTGCCAAAGTTCAGGATACGGCACATCCTGTATTCGTGACCGTGATACTTGAACTTGAAAGTGTTGTCCAGACGGCACCCATTCTTGAAGTAGGTGTATGCGTTGTCGCGCAGAGCCCTAACCAAGCTCTTTGACGCTGGCGACACTAGATGAACTAGCTTGCCATGCCTACGCAGCATGCTATCGCCCAAAACAGTTAGGAAGTATTTGGCTTGCTCACGCCGTCGGAAAAGAACCTGACTGAACCTGTTAAGGATAGCTTGTATAGTGGCGGACTCCGGGAGCGCCTGCAGAACGCTTTGCTCCTTGATTCTGGCCATGACGATCTTGGTCACTTTGTGCTTCCAAGGGACCAGTGCCTTGTTGGAAGAGATCTCGGAGAGAATAACATGCAGAATGTCGCTTTCATTGGCGACCGTGTAGCGTATCCCATTATACTGGACGAATACCTCGGAGTTCGGGATATAGAAGTACTGTCTCTTCGGATCATTGAGAAAACCATGAATGTAGCTTTCACTTTCCGCCTCCAACGTCTCGCGGCGCTGGAGACGGGATGCATATGTCTCTAGGAAGTCCGGCAACTGCTCGGATATGTAGGTCGCCATCTTCCCAAGGACGGCCGTATTGCCGGCATACTGCGCGTGCAGGTGCCTGATCTGCTCCTGCATCTTCTCCATCTCTCTATACTCCTTGCCACAGGTAATTCTAAGCGGTTTTGATCACGTCGATCGTTTCATCCACGGATGCGAGCGGAGCTCCTCGATGGTCATGCGTGCGCGCGGGTCCGCGAGAAAGATTCCCCTAAATATGTCGCGCAGGCCGGCCGTCATATAACGCATTTGGCGGTCGTGGTCGCGTGTCGGGAAGATATGGGCCCTGACCAGGTCCTGTGCATCTGAGATGTGCCGTTTGTGTCGTTTTAGGAATGGCGGCGCGCCCGTATTCAGAATCCAGAAGCAAACGCCGAGCGACCACACGTCGCTGGTGGCAAAGAAACTGCCTTGATAGACCTCCGGCGAGGCATACCCCGTCGTCCCTGTTAGACAGTCCAACCTGTGCTCGGAGCTGCTGTCTGCAAGCCGATGGGCCGACCCGAAGTCGATGAGCTCCACGCTACTGCCCTTCGTGACAAAATTCTCTAGCTTTACGTCAAGGTGCGCGACTTTGCTCTCCCCGCACTCGTGAAGACTCTCGACCATCTCCCGCGCTAGTGGCCGAAGTTCTCCTTCATCGAAGGGGCCGTGGTCTACCAGGAGATCGAATAGGTCTGTTCCCCCGTTGTAGTGTGACAGGATGTAGGTGCATCCAGCACGTGTGATGCTGTGGTTGAACTTCTGTAGGTGGTCTCCCTTCACGGTCCGCAGGATACTGATCTCCTTCGCCGCGCGAGCTGATTTAGATCGCCTTACCTCCTTGCATGCCATTTCCTCGCCGGTGATCGCGTTTGTTACGCGGTAGACATCCCCGGTGCCACCTGATCCGAGTTTTTCGTGGAAGTCATACTGGCCTATTCGCCGCGGCCGTGCCCGGCCCGGACAGCGCCCGGGGCACAGCGAACTCAGGTACCTCAGTGTCTTCACCAGAACCATTGCTCTATGATATACGCCCATAAGTATTTAAAGCCTAAGCCCAAACAACTAAGTAAAATGAGCGGCGACGGTAGCAGGAACGTTCTAGAGATAAAGACAGTACAGATTGCCCCGTTTCGGACTCTGATGACAGCCCTGAAGGATATACTTCTTGAGACCAATATCACTTTCAGGCCCGATGGGATACGGATCGTTAATATGGACAAGTCGCACACCATACTCGCATACCTGCACCTCGAGGCCGATAAATTCGAGCACTACTACTGTGAGCATCCCCAGATCGTCATTGGTGTCAACATGTTCCATCTTTTCAAACTCATCAACTCTATCGACAACGACGACACGCTGACGATATATATAGAGGAGGATGAGTATAGCGACGGGATAGTGGACCACCTAGGGCTGAAGTTTGAGAATGGTGATATAAAGCAATGTAAGAATCAGAAACTGAAACTGATCGAGCCCGACGAAGAATCTCTGGAGGTGCCTGAAGTAAAGTTCTCCTCCGTTATTAATCTGCCGTCATCCGACTTCCAGAAGATCATCCGCGATCTCTCCAACATATCGGAGCGCCTCGAGATTAAGTCTGTAGGGAATGAGCTGATATTTAAGTGCAGGGGTCCGTTTGCGTCATGCGAGGTGCGCAGGTCTGAGTCTGACGGGATTATGGAATTCATTGAAAAACAAAGTTCCAGCAAAGTCATCCAGGGAGAGTTCTCCTTGAAGAATCTCGGCTATTTCATAAAGTGCACAAATCTCTGTAGCTCGATAGAGATGTACCTGGAGAACGATCTTCCCCTCATAGTCAAATATGCTGTCGCCTCGCTTGGGGAAATCAAACTCTGCCTTGCCCCGCTGCCTTCTAGCTGAATACAAAGGGTCTACCTTTTGGATTCAGAATGCGGGCCTATGCCGCTTAAAGATACAGCCATGGACACTCAGGCCACAAACCTCTGTCAGTTTGGCGGGATTCTGCATGCTACAAGTCCTGAGCCAAACCTTGATAATGCAAAAGGATTTCTTCGGGGAGATCGTGATACCATTGATATTGGCCAGAAGCTTTGGGTCGTTGGAAAGCGTCTCCCCCACGAGGATGTAGCTAAGATGTTTCCAGACATTATGGACCACCTTATTCGTCACCTTGAAGGAGAAGCACCCCCCATCGCGGTTTTTGGGGTCCTCCCAGGTCGGGGAAATGTCACCTCGCATCAAGAACAGCATGCAGTTCTTTACGAGCTTCTCCGGCACTGCCTGATAGAGCGCGAGCATAGCCTCGACACTTTTGATCTCCATGATTTTCTTGTAGCTCTTCAGAGACCAGTCTGTGTCATGTGGTAAGTGAGCCCAGAGGACCCAGTTATCAAACAGAGGGTTGGTAGTGTCCGGAGTTTCCGCCTTTTGCATAGCCTGGGAAGTGGCCATTATGGTACACCAGTATATCAATTTTCTATGTCCATTTAGCTGCTGTCTTTACTGGAAGGCTGTGGCGTTGTCCTCCGCGGAGGCGCGGCGCAGCCGTATCCAACTGCCCGCCACTCGGCAACCTTTCTACGAACAATCACCACGCTAACGAGCCCGAAGAAACAGGTCGCTATCAGGCCACCGACGGGCGACGACGTTTTAAAAGGAGAACGGAATCTGGTGCTCATTATGCGAATTCATAGCATACCTCTATACCGATTAGTTTTTCCTTCATTCAGCACTACTGGTCTTGTAGCCCTCTTCAGTGATTACGACGCTGTCACCGGGCCCCAGTGTGATCATGTTGACATCCTTGTCGAAAATCTGCAGGGTATAGTTGGGCTTAAGTTCGTGGTCGTACCAGAAGTCCATATACCAACTTAGGAAAGGTGTATCCAGGATCTTATTCCCGGGCATATAGAAGCCCCCCATGTGTTTGTGTATCTCTCTCGTCACGCCATCCTCTTCTAGCTCAATCTGCAGGAACTGTTTATCCTTCACATCCACAAACTTACAGTCTTTCAAGTCATCCAGAGACATCAGACGTCTGTAGGACATCTTGTCCCCCCTCTTTTCACGGAATATCAGGAGAGAAGGGTTCTCCGTGATGTTGGCAAGGTTCTCTTGACGGAAGTCGTCAGTAGAATAGGTTACACCCTTCTCGTCATTGTAGAACAGGAGCATATGGGACTGAGGCTCCTTGGACGCTTCACCTTCGGGTGTGGCCTGGTCTCCGTCCTCCTCGTCCTCCTGGTCTAAGAGCGCCTCGATAACAACGTCTGTATAGTGGCCCACGGCGGCATAGGCGCGGATACTCGCCCACAGCGCGCTGAATGCCACTGCCTTCGCCTTCTTGGGATCGTAAACATAGTAGGCACCGAAAGCTGCGCCCGCTACCAGTCCTGTCATACTCGCATAATAGAGTAGTGCTGTAAAACCCATCAAGTTATACAGACCTATTGAGAGTATTCTCTAAATGTTGTTTTGAGCATAAAGAATTCGGTGCTTGTGGGGGAGTATCGGACGACCAACTTCGAAGTCTACAGCCTCCCGCGAATCGCGGGCAATAAGTCTGCTCCCACGCGGGAAGTGGGTTGTCCTCCCACCCTGGGTGCCTATCTCCGAGTCCACTGCTGAGCGCACATCAGCCTCCATATCGCCGCGCCGCGTTGCCCACCTGTCGGCACGATCCCGGAGCCGCTGTTCCGACATCTGCCTGTAGTAGTCGTCTGTCTCCTTCCTACCACTCTTGTCGCCTGAAAAGATCCACTCGGTCCGTTTCTCCGCGTCGGTGGGCTGCCTGTCGGGTCCCCACGGATACGCCGGCCGCCGAGAGCGCGGCTTGTCTTTCCGCTTCCAATCCTTGTTCCTCCTGCCTGTCATAGGGTCAAGGCCAAACATCACCAGCAGCATAGTGACAATTACTGTCATAAGTATGAAGGGGATGAATACAATGAACCAGGACACGATGCCTAAACCAGACTTGCAGAGGAAGTTGAGTAAGACCGTGAATATGAGCGCCACCCAGACTTTTATAAAGGCCGTATTGAACGCCCCTTGAAAGGTATCTATGATCACCTGTGTCATGGAAAACACCAGGTATATTAATGCAGGCGGGCATAGGTTAGCGAAAGCCATCTTATACTATGTTACGAAAAAAACACGTGTCCGTTCTCTAAATGGCCAACCTCGTCGCCTATCTCACCATCGGAAAGATACTCGTACAGAACACCATTTTCCTTGTCATCGGTGTAGTACATTTTGTCGTCGATCTCTACTTCTTCGACTTCTACGTCGTCGTCCTCCTCAGCCTCGCCCCCTCCCTCTTCCTCGGCCTCGGCCTCGCCCCCTTTCTCCTCCTCCCCTTCTCCTTCTTCTTCCTCTTCTTCCTCCTCCTCCTCCTCCTCCTCTTCGCTCTCGTCTTCCTCTTCCTCGCTCCCATCCAGGGGCGCGGTCTTGACCATCTCCCAGGCAGCCGCGACGGCGGCGGCCGCGTCGGCGTCTTCGGCGTGGCAGGCACCATATATGTGCTCAGATAGATCCTCTGCGCCACCCCCGACGTCGCCCTCGATCTCCTTGATCTCTAAGCTCACGCGCTCGGTTTCAGTCGCCTTCATGCGCGCCTTCAGCGTCACGTTCTCCTGGAGTAGCGAAAGATTCTGCCGACCCAAGGTCTGGTTTTCCGCCTTCTGCTTTTCTAGCTCTGCCTGCAGGGCTCGAACAAAAGGGAGGTCACGAAGGATCCTCGTTGTCTGTTCAATCTCTGATGTCTCCTTTTTCACTTTCTCAAGCATCTTGCCGAAATGCGCCTTCAGGACATCGTTCACCTCAGTTAACATGCATCGGAATTTGACTCCTTCCATCTACTCGTATTACTAACTCAGCTTCTAATAGGGTTTAAAAATAACTTAACTGTGACCTGTACAAGCATTCGGATGGCTGACGAAAGTAGCACTACACAGCGTGACCCATCGGCGAGCACCGTCGCGATGGACGCCTCAGGCATCGCCCACGCCGAGCGTGTGCGGTTAGCGAAGGAGACCTATGCCAAGCGCGTAGCTTTGCGCAAAGAAGAGATCATTTCCCTTGTGGTGAGGCAGACCGCGTATACGCGCGAGGTCGCGAAAGATAAATTGGAAGCCAATGGGTATCTGTATATAGACGTCATCAAGGAGTACATGGACCCTGGTGGCGCCCGCGAGCATGCGCGTGCTAGTCCCCCGGATACACGCTCGGTAAACCAAATGGTTATGGGAGAGATACGCGACTTCATGGACACTGCCAATCGGCAGTATAATGCGCGAAAGGAACGGCAGGAAGCGCTTGAGAACTACAAGCGAAAGCTCCTGCTCCGACTAATAAAAGCGAAACAGCAGCAGCAGCAGCAGCAGCAGCAGCAGCAGCAGCAGCTGGAGGAGGAAAAACCAAGCGAAGGGGACGCAGAAAATTGAAGCCAATCCTAGGATTTCGAGTAAGAAGAAGAAAGAAATCTAAAATGACATCCAAACTTA
>Ga0209977_10000178_pt1 | contig 24258 bp, 22 predicted proteins | sample SumtaG_2_FD_183113 | JGI IMG/M metagenome (GOLD analysis project Ga0209977, IMG submission 183113) | Deep subsurface microbial communities from Indian Ocean to uncover new lineages of life (NeLLi) - Sumatra_00607 metaG (SPAdes) (version 2) | ecosystem: Environmental > Aquatic > Marine > Oceanic...
ATGGAAACCCTGAGATTTACTATAAGCGCTCTACCAATGGAGGAACATCCTGGGGAACAGACACCAGGCTCACAGAACACATTGCCTCGTCACAGTATCCTTCTGTTGTGAGTTCAGGTAATAATGTTCATGTCGTATGGTATGACCTTCGTGATGGGAACGATGAGACTTACTATAAGCGTTCCACTGATGGAGGAACATCCTGGGAAATAGATACCAGACTCACAAATGACCCTGCCTCTTCATTGTATCCTTCCGTTGCAGTTTCTGGCTCATATGTCCATGTTGTATGGTGTGACAAGCGTGATGGGAACTGGGAAATTTACTATAAGCATAATCCTACAGGAAATGCAGGTATCAAAATTGATCTTCCAGCAGAAACCACAAGGACAAAAGCATATTTGAAGATTTCTCCAAATCCATGCAGGGATAGGGTAACTATAAGATATTACATAGGGCAAAGAGCAGAGTGCATTGAGTTGAAAATTTATGACGTATCAGGGTGTTTAGTGAAAGTTTTCTCACTGCCTACTCCTTACTCCCCCGACCTCGCTCCGCGAAGCGGCGCGGGCTTACTCCCTGCTGTCCTGTCCTGGGATGGTAGAGATGATTATGGTACGTTGCTGCCTTCCGGTATTTACATTTGCACACTGCAGTCGAATGGAAATAAAAAAATAGAAAAGATACTTCTTGTGAGATAAAGAAAAGAAAAAAATACAACCGCAGATGAACACAGATAAAATGAAATATCGTAATTACAGCACCGCAAAATATAAGAAAAAGCCCTTTGCGAACTCTGCGGTTAAAAGGGGGTGTTTATGAGGGTACTGGTCATTAGTGATAGTCATGGTGAGATAGATAATATTATACAAATATCTAAAGTAGTCAGGGAAGAGAATATCTCCAAGGTTATACATCTTGGTGATGATTATGATGATGTGAATTTTCTCATTAAAGAGGGTATAGAGATTGAAAGGGTACCTGGCGTTTTCAGTGGGTATTACAGTGAAAAAGATATTCCCAACAGGAAAGTAATTGAGATTGAAGGATGGAGGGTACTCCTGACTCACACAAAAGAGCGGCATGAAAACGATCTTTCAGGTGACATTTCACCAGAGGACTCAGTTAAAAATGGAGCAATAAATATAGTGCTCTATGGTCACACACATATCCCTGCAATAGCGAAGGAAGGGACTGTTTATCTCTTGAATCCTGGACATCTTAAGGCAACAGATAAAAAAGGTTACCAGCCGAGTTTTGCAGTGCTTGATATAGAAAAAGATAACATTGATATCACTATCAAGCGCCTTAATACCAAAGAGACAGTCCTTAGAGACGTGATAAAAAGACACAAAGAGACAGATTGAGGGAAAGTGGAGGTTAAATGGAAGAATTTTGTATTGTATATTCTACATTTCCAAAAAGGAAAAAAGCAAGACAGATAGCAAAAGAGCTCATTAACGATAAACTCATCGCGTGTGCCAACATTTTCAAAATAGATGCTCTGTACAGATGGAAGGGTGAGCTGGAAGAAGCACATGAGTATGCTGTTTGCTTCAAAACAAGAAAAAGCCTCTACGGTAAAGTCGAGAAAAGGATCAAGGAATACCACCCCTACGACTGCCCTGCAATTATCCAAATCCCAATAAACAGGGGCTATGAAGGCTATCTGAGATGGATTGAAAATGAAACAATTGAAGAAAAATAGAAAGTTAATATATTAAATAATAAAATCAAACTTTATCCGTGTTAATCTGTGGCTTAAGGAGGTTGAATGGAGCTGGCAAAATATCTTGAAAGGAATTACATTATAGCGGACGGTGCAATGGGAACCACACTGTACCAAAAAGGATTCTCATCAAAAAAACCTTTTGCTACCTTAAATATAGAAAACCCCGGACTCGTTTTGGAAATTCACACAGAATTCGTTGAGGCAGGAGCTGAACTCCTGGTAACCAACACGTTTGATGCTAATATATTCAAACTTGACCCGTATGTCGGATTCAAAGAAATCAAAACAGTTAATAAAAAAGGAGCAGAGCTCGCAAAAAAGGTTGCAGGAGAACGAAAATGGGTTGCTGGTTCAATCGGTCCTTCTGGTAAAACCTTCTCATTACTTGAAGATGATGAAAAAGAATGGTTCAAAGAAAGTTTAATTGAACAGGTTGAAGGTCTCATAGAGGGTGGTGTGGATGCACTGCTCGTTGAAACCCAGATAGGAACAGATGAAGCTCAATTTATTTTAAAGACTGTAGAGAAATGCAGAAAAGGAATTCCAGTAATCCTCTCATTTACCTTTACCGAAGGTCTCAGAACGCCAACAGGAGAAACAGTTGAGGAAGTCATCAAGGCAACAGAGGAATTCTCTCTTCTTGCTGTTGGGGCAAACCATGGCATTGGACCGCTCCAGTTCCTTGAACTTATGCCCCATTTCCTTGAAAGGAGCAGCATTCCTGTTTCGTTCATGCCAAATTCGGGTGTCCCTCGCTACATAGATGGTACATTTGTATTTCCTGCTTCGAGTGAACATTTTGCCCGATATGCAAGGGAGTTCATAAAGAATGGAGTAAAGATTGTTGGTGGATGCTGTGGGACAACACCTGCCTACATAAAACTCCTTGTTACTATGCTTGAATCCAAAACAGGAAAATCACTCCATTTCCTTTTAATTGAAGAAGAAGATACAGAGACACAGGAAGTAGCCGAAAAAAAGAGAGTTAAGAATATTGTTGAAGAACAAATCTGTATCAAATCCCTTGTTGTTGTTGAGGTTTCTCCGCCTCGAGGTACATATGTAAAGAAGAGTATAGAATGGATAGAGAAAATAAAGGAGTTTGGTGTTGATGCCGTAAGCATTCTTGACTCGCCAATGGCTCGCGTGAGAATGAATCCTGTTGCCTTTTCGCATCTGGTCAAGGAGCGTGGTCTTGAACCAATACCACATTTTGCACTCAGAGACAGAAGTCTGACGCGGATCCAGTCAGACCTTATTGCTGCATCTGCACTCGGACTCAATAACATATTTGCTATATCGGGCGATCCCCCATCGCTCGGTGACTATCCACAATCAACTGCGGTTTACGATATTACATCACCGGGGCTCATCAAACTTATCAAATTATTGAATACAGGAAAGGACTTTGCAGGAAATGTCTATACAAACCCGACCTATTTTTATGTTGGTGCCGCTATAAATCCGAGTCCTCCTGATTTGAAAAGAGAGATAGCAAAGATTGAAGAGAAAATAGATGTAGGTACTGACTATTTTGTAACACAACCGCTCTTTGACTCAAAAACACTGATAGGTTTTATTGAAAAGGTAGACCTAAAAAACACTCCTGTTGTTCTCAATCTTTTTATACCGAAGAGTAAAAAACAATTTGCATACATTGCAAATGAAGTTCCGGGTATTCGAGTTCCTCAAAATCTAATGAAGATAGTAGAGGAAAAGGATGATTGGCTTCCATTTCTTCAGGATAAACTTATAAAGGTTCTTCAAGAGTTAAAACCTGCTATTTCAGGGCTCTACATTGCTGTTCCGAGGGGAGGAACTGCTTACCTGAGACCATTTATGGAGGAGATAAAAGGAAAGAAATGGGGATTATAAGAAGATGAATCGAAATAAACTGAAGAATATTCTTTCCAAACGGGTGCTCATACTTGACGGCGCAATGGGAACGGAATTGATCCGAAAGGGTTTCGACAAATTCCCACCTGATGTTTACCTTCTCCGTAATCAAAAAGCGATACTTGAAATCCAGCGAGATTATGTCAATACAGGTTGTGATATACTGTTGACTGCTACACTTGGTGCAAACCCTCTGAAACTCAAAACAATAGGTCTCGAAGATAAGATGGAGGAGATAAACGAACGAGCAGTAGATACTGTACGGGCAGCGGCTACATCGCGGGTGTTACTTGCAGGCGACCTGGGACCTACTGGAGAAATGTTTCCACCTTCAGGCAGTCTCAACTTCGCTCGAGTGTATGAATGTTACAGTAAAGAGGTAAAGGTTCTTAAAAAGAAAGGTGTTGACCTCTTTATACTCGAAACCTTTTCTGATATTCGAGAACTCAAAGCTGCTCTTCTTGCTGTCAGGGATAACGCTCCTGATACCTTCATTGTCGCAAATCTGACATTTGATAAAGACGGTAGAACACTTATCGGAACTGACCCAACAGGTTTCGCTTTATCGTTCGAGGACATGGACGTTGATGCACTTGGGATAAACTGTTCACTTGGTCCAGAAGGAATACTCCCCATTTTCCAGGAACTATCACGCATGACAACAAAGTTACTCAGCATAAAGCCCAATGCGGGAATACCTGAAATCGTTAATGGAAAAACAGTATACAGAATGGGACCCGAAGAATTTGTGAAATATGGAGAGGATTTCTTTGAACTCGGCGCAAACATTATCGGAGGATGCTGTGGAACAGGTCCTGAGCATATCAATCTCCTTGTCAAGAGATTGGGAAAAAGAAAGCCTAATAAACGGGAAAAAGAGATTTTAAAAGGCATTTCAGCGTTAACAAAAAACGTCATCTTTGTCCAGGATTCCCCGCCAGTGGTCATCGGTGAACGCATCAATCCTACAGGTAAAAAGAAAATGACTGAAGAGATAGAAAAAGGAACAATGCAGACAATCCTTACCGAAGCAAAGCGGCAGTCTAAGGCTGGGGCATCGGTGCTTGACCTTAATTTTGGAATGGAATCAGGAATACGGGAGGATTGGACACGAAACCTTGTTACAGAACTTCTCATCTCCCCCGGTCTTCCGCTCTCATTAGACCTGAGAAGCGAATATCTTATAGAGGCAGCACTCCAGGAGTACGGTGGTAGAGTTTTACTCAATTCCATAACCCTTGAGGATATGGATAAAAAAGTTAAACTGTTAAAGAGATATGGAGGGATGGTTGTCTTTCTGCCAATTGATAAAAACGGGATTGCCGAAAATGCAAAAAAGAGATTAACAATGGCTAAAAAAGCGATACGACTCCTTAAGGAAATGGGATTTGAGAAAAAACGAATCCTTTTTGACCCTGTTGTAATGAGTCTGGCGACTGGTTACGATCCCAGCATCACCATTGAGGCGCTAAAATTGTATAAATCCTTTGGTCTCCTTACGGTTCTCGGGCTTTCCAATATCTCATACGGCTTGCCCTACAGGGCAAACATAAACAACTATTTCCTCAACCTCTGTACCAATATCGGACTTGATGCGGTTATTATGAATCCACTCGAGAAAGAAATATCCCCTGAATTAGACCTATCCCCCGTTTTCTCCGGTGAAAAAAATGTCGTGGAGTTCCTTAAGGAAATAAAGGTCAAAGAGAAAGAAAGGGTTATACAAAAAGAAGAGAAAGAAGAGGATGATGTTTTTAATGCTGTCATCGCTGGAGAAAAAGAAAAAACGCTTTCTCTTGTAAAAGAACTGCTTAAAGAAATGGATTACGAAGAGGTCATTGAGGAGGTTCTGAGACCTGCCCTGGAAGAAGTCGGTAAACGCTATGAGAAAAGAGAAATTTTCCTTCCGCAGCTCATTATGGCTGCCGAATCAGCGCAAACTGCGTTCATTTTTATAGAAGCAAGTTTTCAAAAAAAGAAAACTGGTAAAGGTAAGGTAGTTATTGCTACAGTGAGGGGAGACATCCACGACATTGGGAAGAACATCGTTGCAATGATGCTCAAAAACGCAGGTTTTGATGTAACAGACCTCGGGAAAGACGTACCGACTGAAGTTATTGTGAAGAGTGCAAAGGAGATAGGCGCCAGTGTTATCGCACTTTCGGCACTGATGACAACTACTGCGCTGAAGATGAAGGAAGTGATAGGTCGCTTGAAAGAAGAAAAGGTTCCGTCTAAGGTAATCATTGGCGGCGCTTGTATAACAAATAAATTCGCATCCGATATCGGCGCTGACGCATACGCAAAAGATGCCTCCCAAGCAACGAAAGAAGTGAAGAAGCTAATGAAAAAAAATAATTGTTAAAAGCGATTCCAACACTTGTGGCTAAAAAAGGAGGGAGACATGGTTAGGCATGAAGACGATATTGAAGTCGTTAAACTGCAACAGGAAGATTTAAAAGACGTCAAGAAGCAAATACTTGTTGGACCGAAGGACGGATACGAGGGGTTCATGCGGATGTTCACTGTCGGTGAAAATGGATATACACCCTATCACAACCATGATTGGTATCATTTGACATACATAGTAGAAGGAGAAGGGATGGTAACGATTGACGGAGTGGAACACAAAATCAGAAAGGGCAGTGTCGCCTATATACCACCCAATATAACCCATGGCTTCAAAAATACCGGAATGGGAGATTTAAAATTCTTATGCTTAGTCCCGGAAAAGGGAGGATCATATTAGCGTAATTGGTCTTATTTGTCCGATTGGTCTGACTGGCTAAAACAATTCAGGAAAGTAAATATGAATGACAGCTCAAACAAAAATGAACTAACCTTAAAACATGCAATATGGTCTACATTTTATGTTCTAATAGCAGGTATAGGAGCTATACTCGTCAGTACCTTGATTATCTTTTTAATAGATTCTGGGCTCTCAAAAGAGGATTTTTTAATCATTTTTCCAAGGCTTACACCATTTTTTTATATTTCATGTTTGGTAGTCTTATTTCTATATATTGGAACAAGAACGGGTTTAGATTTGAGTTGTCTTGGTTTTAAGAAAAGCGGCCTCAAACAAGCACTCATTGCTGGCTTTATCGCCTGGATAATATTGGGACTTATCCCAATAATTTTAGAAAAAGATTTTGTGTTTAAAATCGTAAATAACCTACGACTATTGGTAACTCATCCGATTAGTTATGCCTATATATGGGTAGGAATCACTGTTGGTCCAGTCCTTGAAGAAGCATTTTACAGGGGTCTCTGGTACAAAGTATTACGAGACAAAATGCCAAGTTTCTTCGCAATTATTATCGTTTCCTTTGTATTTTCAATTTTGCATCAAGGTCGCAGCCTTTTCCAATACTTTGTTCTTTTTTTTGTTGGGATTATCTATACGTTACTTTACCAAAAGACAAACAATTTATATTCATCAATTACTGCTCATATTTTGGTGAATTTGTTTGTGTTCTTGCGAACACTCCAAATTTGATTACGGAATAACTAGGGATCAGGTCTTCACATTTCACATTAGCTAAAGAAGGTAAATATCTTGACTTTCCCATTTTTTTCTGATAAAAGACGAAACGGTGATCACCTCGGGGTTGAATCTGGAATTCCGCCATCAACTGGGATGGTTGCACCCGTTGTTGGTGTTTGACGAGTTGCAAAATATAATACCGCCTTCGCAACGTGTGTTGCGGTTACCTTTACCTTAAGTAGATTCCGTTTTTGATAATATTCTTCAAGACCTTTTTCATCCAGACCTCTTGCGCGCATACGGTCCGGTCCGACTTCTGCCCATAGTCCTGATTTCCGTTTTCCATGGGCAAATACTGCATCAGGAGACACCATATTTACGCGCACACCGATCTCTGCAAGTTCCATGCTTGCGATCCGAGCAAGTTGGTGTGCTGCTGCCTTTGTAGCGCTGTATGCCCCAAATTTTGCACCTGGTGCAAAAACATTCTTAGTCGATATCAGGATAATATCCCCTCCTGTTCCCTGGACCTTGAAATGCCGTGAAACCTCGGAAAGGATGTTAAGTGTCCCTTCAACGTTTACCTGTTCCAGTTTCCGAAAAGCATTCGGATCCATATCTGCAAGTGATGAGACGTGCGCAATGCCAGCATTCACCACCACCAGGTCAATGCCACCCCAAGAATGAATAACCAGATCAAAACCTTTGGCAACTGACTTCGGTTCAGTTACATCAAGGGGAACACCAATGACTTGTTCTCCATACCTTGGCTTCAACTCATTTAAAAATGAATTCAGGTTATCACCCGGCAAATCTGTAGCAGCTACATGACATCCTTTTTCAAGGAGTTCCTGACAAATCCCAGTCCCGATCGCCCCTGCTGCACCGGTAATCAGTGCTACTGAGCGTTGCAGAGGAAGTTCATCTTCCCGGTCAAGCTTTGCATGTTGAAGGCTGAAATATTCCATATCGAAGAGATGTTCTTCACTTAATCCTTCATACCTTCCCATTGCAGCGATCTTTATCTTAGCAGCCAAAGTCTGGTCCGTTATATCTCTCGTTATATCAGCTTCTACAACATCCTTACCAGCACATATTGCTCCTAATCCCGGTATGAGAATTACTCGTGGCATGGAGTCAAAACGATTGAGTCCAGTTTTCATTTTTTGGGAATGACGTTCGAAATACTCGTCATATTTTTTTGCATATTCAGTTATTGCAGTGGAGATTTGTTTCCTCACCTTGTTGTCATCATCATATTGTGGGGCGTCGACCCACAGCGGAAGAGCCTTGGTTCTGATCAGGTGGTCAGCAGTCAGGGGTGGTGTCAATGCGATTTCCTTTCCTCTGTCTGAATCAACAAGCTTGAGCACTTCCTTTGTTATTAGAGATCGAATGATAAAACGCTGGTATGGCCAGTCAGCATTTTTCGTGGGGATGGCCAGTAATCCTTTAAGGATTGGCGCGACCTTCAAATATCTTTCCCTTGCTGCTGCGGGAGATATGGTAATCCTAACTTTTAGCGGGTTTGTTCCTTTCTTGGTTAGATACTGTTCTGCCCTTGTCACGAGTTCAATGGTCCTCTCATAGGATTCACGGGCAGTCTCGCCCCAGGTAAGCAATCCATGTTTCATCATGACCATGCCCTTGCTCATTGGTGAGGCTTCAAATGCTTCCGCGGCGACTTTAGCCAGCGCAAATCCGGGCTTGACGTATTCCAAGATGATTACATCGCTCCCCAATGCATCCAGGACGGTTTTTTCTCCGTCAAGCCGATTGGTTAGAGCCAATATGGCATCTGCATGAGTGTGATCAATGTATTTTGGGGGAATAAAGGCGTGCATCAGTGTTTCGATTGACGGTGGTGCAACTTGAGCATTGAAAAGGTGTGTTAGCAATTCATTAACCATAGTATCGTCGGAAAGCTCCGACAGAGTTCGTAACTGCTGCAGATAATCAAGGTCAAGTACGGGATGTCCTTCTGGCTCAATATTTGCAAGGTCAAGTCCCGATGCCTTTACGAAGATCGCGGGGATGCTTTTACCAAGGATGTTGGTGAATGTTCCTTTGACCGATGTATTTCCACCACCGTGAAGCACGAGTTCATTTTCCGCTCCGATCAGCCTGCTCGCATAGGTCCGGAGAGCCACATCCTCTCCCCATTTTTCCCCGTATTTTGCGATGAATTCAGATACCTTATCTTGCGACCATCTATTTTTCATAAGATTTCCTAATCGATTTGGGATTTTATTACGTTTAACATGAATCGCGCATTTTCGACCGGAGCCTTTCCGTCGAATATAGCGCTCCCGCTCACCAGAATATCAGCACCCATTTTGGCGAACTCAGCGATATTGTTGCGTTTGACGCCACCATCAATACAGAGCAGGATTTCTTTTCTTGCAGTGGATACCATGTCCTTCACTTCTGCAAATTTATCTCCGATGGAATCAAAGAAGGGGAATCCTTTCACTTTAGGATTTACAGCAAGGACTACAATCATCTCAATATCATCGAGCAAGGGCGCAAGTAATTCAATCGGCGTATTGGGGTTGAGTGCGATGCCTCGGATCAGTCCCCTGTCCGGGTCATTCTTGTTTTCCATCATTCCGAGTCCACGGAGAACCGGGTGAATATCCTCGCAGGATTCTATATGAACAGTGATGATATCAGCACCGGCATGTACATAATCCTCCACCTTTGCCTTAGGATCCTGAATCATCAGGTGGACATCCTTCAGTAAATGGGTTTTTACAGCTTTTATAAACGGTGGTCCTACTGTCATCATTGGAACGAAACATCCATCCATAACATCAAAATGGACCGCTTTTAAATCCGCTCCTTCAAGCAAAGCCAGCTCGGAGCTCAGATGCATCAGGTTAGCCGATAGGATTCCGACACTGATAGTCGGTGAACATGATTTAAGCAGATTAAAGGCTTTGTTGACTGGCATAGATTGTCTCTTTTATTTTTTTTCTTTCTTTAAGGTCTGATATACATTGTACGCTTCTTCAGGTGACATGTTCTCATGAACGACTTTTCGCACCGCCTGGATCATTGCCCTGGGGGCTTCGGACTGAAATATATTTCGTCCCATATCAACCCCACAAGCGCCTTGCTGGATTGCATTGTAAGCCATCTTCAGGGCATCGAGTTCAGGAAGCTTCTTTCCGCCAGCGATAACGATGGGGACAGGGCAGGATGCCGTTACGGTTTCGAATCCCTCAGGGACATAATAAGTCTTGACGTACGACGCTCCCAGTTCGGCACAGATTCTGGTTGCTAAACGCATATATTTGGCATCCCGGACCATCTGCTTGCCTACTGCCGTAACACCGAGGACAGGGATCCCGTAGCGGTTACCCATGTCAACCAGCCGTGTCATATTGTGTATCGATTTGGTTTCGTGCTCGCCTCCAACAAACACCTGAACTGCGAGTGCGGCGACGTTCAAACGGATGGCATCCTCGATATCAACAGCAATCTCCTCATTTGAGAGTTCTTTGAGTATGCTCGGACCACCGCTTGATCTGAGAACTACCCCTTTTGTGAAGGTTGGAGGGATGATTGTGCGCAATATGCCACGCGTGCACATGAGGGTGTCAGCGTAAGGGAGCAGTGGTACAATGGTCACATCAACCCGTTCCAATCCAGCAGTCGGTCCGAGAAAATACCCGTGGTCGATGGCAAGCATAACCGTACGTCCGGTATCTGGATGAAATATATTCGACAACCGGTTTTTCATTCCCCATCCCAGTGAGTTTGAGCCTCTCAACATGAATGCTTCGTTATTCATGGGGATATCCAGGTGATAATTATGGGTTTCTTGAACATTATCCTTGTCTACCATTGTTGATCTCCTTTCTTAATTTATGGCAACGTAACCCAATCTACTCCCATACCGTAAATACCCACTTGTTGTGCTTTTTGCGTCACGGCTGTTTCAGAAATTCCAGGATTTTCTTGTTAACTATCTCTGCCTGCACAATTGTTAAGTCGTGACCAGCATTAGGAATGACCTCTAATTTTATTTGGGGTGCTACATTATCAAGGCGCTGCACGGCTTTCTGAGCCGGATAGATCTTTTCGTTTTCGCCGACTAAAAAGAGCGCGGGCACTTTGATGCTTTGTAATTCCTCATCCTCTAAAACCGTCGGATGGACAGGCATTTTGAATTTAAAGCATCTCAAAGCTATAAACACATCATCCAACATATCTTCTACAAGTGTCCGGCTAGCCTCATCTTTTTGTACTAAATCCTCGAATAGCCAGTATGTCATGCTTTTGAGAAAGTAGCGATGAGGTATGATCGCAAGAATTCCACGCCACGCCCACTCTCCTGGAAGGGGCAATATTGTAGCAGCTGGCGCTAATAACACAATCTTATCAAGTCGCTCGGGAAAGTGGAGTGCGTATTGGCTCGTCAGCCAGCCTCCATAAGATAATCCCATAAGATTGATATTGTCTCCAAACTCAAGAGCAGTAAATAACTCGTCAAGCCAGCTCACAAGATCATCAGGGCTCTTGAATGCTCGCGTATATACACTGCGCCCAAAGTCATAAATATTGTCCACCGCGTAAACTCTGTAACTCTCTGATAAAGTTCGTATATTTGGTATCCACAACAGTGATGTTCCAGCTGCAGAAGGTAGCAGTACCAGTGGCGGAGCATCAACTGGCCCACTAATCCGTACAAATGTGCGACCGTAAGAAGTATGTACTGTCAAGGTTTCCGAAATGACTGGCCACTTCTGCGCCCTCATATCATAATGCTTCAGATAACGCTCTTTTGCTTCCGCTGATCGAAATGGGTGATAAGACGACATTTCCATTACACCCGGTCCCGAGAACAGCGATACAGCAATCCAAACAATAATAGCTATGACCAGTGCTGTAATCGTTCCACATCCAATGAGAAAAAACTTCAGGATCGTCTTTTTCTTTGACTGATTATTGTTCATGCGTTCTGCTCCTTCAGTGCGTCTAACCTAGGTTTATCTGTGCTAGTAAAATTACAATCAAGGCTATTTTTAAACATATAAATCCCTTTTTGTGACTGCTAAATTTGCAAGGATTTAACATCGTTTAGTAGTATATAGCAAAGAAAAGGAGAAGTCAAGTAATAGAATATTTTTAACTCCACAAATGTTCTAATCTATAGTCTTATATCTTAAGTCCTATGTCTGAATTAAATTTAAGGAACCCAGAGGAAGTGCTTAAGATTAATACAATCATCTTCGTTAAATTCTATACCTTCCCTTTCTAACAATCTCTTCTGGAGTTCATATCCGTGGTTGGGTTTCAATGAAATCCTACCTTTGCTGTTTACAACCCTGTGCCAGGGAAGATTCTCCTTCCGAGAAGATGAATGAAGTATATATGAGACCTGACGAGCTGCGCGGGAATTACCGGCATATGCAGCAATCTGCCCGTAGGTAGCTACTTTACCCTCCGGAATGCTTTTGATGATATCTATTACTCTCTGATAAAAACTTTTACACATTTTTTAATAAGAGAATAGGGTCAGGTATTCGCTTGTTTCCTAGTCCTTACATTAGAAGGTTTCCTTAAGACAATCTTCTTCTGAATAAAAATTATTTTCATCTTTATCATGTTTGTTGCAATAAGCTTGTGCAAGAAATGGATTCTTTTTGACGATTCCATCATAATTCCAGGGTGGTGGCTCACATTCCGGACACCAGTGTCCTCCCAGGAGAATAAGTGCGATGCTTGCCTCAAATTCATGTCCAAATGCACATTTCCATTTCAATTTTTCCGACCTATTTCCACTATACGAATCAGAAAGGCATTCTCCACCTCTGAATTCTGCAGCTTTTCTTAACTCTTCTATGGTTAGATCATCTACTGATTTGGAATCATCATAACCATAGTGTAAAAGATGTGATTCTGCATCTGGATCAGGTAGTTTCCAATCCCAGCCATCCATTTCTTTCCATTTTTCCAGTGACCCGTAAAAGGCTTTGATCCTATTGGGCATTTCATCAGGATGTTTTACCCAATATAGAGGACCGTCCTTACGATTTGCCATACGCTTCATAACGAAATTTTTTGTCAGCCATTTTGGAGTAAACTTTGCTAAATTTACATACCAGGGTGCTGCTCCTTTTACCTGATTAAGATGATCCTGGAGTGTCTCGCGCCAGTGCCCTAAACATTCATTAAGTATATGTGCATCCGCAAACCATGCATCGTGGAAGTTTCGCAGGCAGAACCAGTTTCTGTCTATGACTTTTCGAAAATCTCCAATTCCAAGCAATCTCATCATTCTATCAATATAATCGAGATAAATGAATCGGCATGATGGTCCGCCTGATTGATTGTATACTCTGCACCAGAAATCTGAATCAAGATCCTGCTCAAGTGTCTGAATAAGTCCATATCCTGCATCTGCTTTAGTACACATTTCTATACGTTGTTCAATAGGCTGGTGGAACATAATTGGGTCCATGAGTGACATCGCATCTGGAATAGCAATGTAGGTTTGTCGAATTGAGACCCAATGTTTTATGTCGGATTCAATAAGCACTCTCTCAGCAGCGATCTTAGATACTGCATAGAAATCAAAAATACAGGGCATGATCGGATCTCCTGCTCTTATCAATGCAACAGGCGGAAGACGATCCCCATATACTGCGACTGATCCGACAGATACCATGGTAATGCGTTCTGCACCGTTAGGCTGTTCCTTAATTGCTTTGATAATATTTAATGATGATCCTAAATTGATTTTTTTCGCAAGCGCAGGGTTGTGATCGGCTGTCGGTGCTACGAGAGCAGCGGAATGCAGGACGTGATCAACACCCTCGACCGTTTTTAACACATCATAATAATTAGTTAAATCTCCCCATACGATTTTTAATTCGCCATTTTTGCTTTCAACTACACCTTTGCCAGTGATACTCTTTATTCCAACTTCGGTTTCATATGTCTTAAACAGTCTTTTATCATGTTTAATAGGTAACAGGAGAAGTACAATGTCATATTTGTCCCTGCGGCGCCACAATTCTTTAAAAGCCTCATGCCCCATAGAGCCACTGGCACCTGTCAAAAGAACTTTTCTTTTCGCCATTTCAACGATTGGTGGCAGGCGTTCGTTTGTTCATTTCATGATCCTTGTCAATGGTTAATCGTCATTGGTTCATTTATAAATACTTCCTTCTTTATGTTATTGTTGAATTATAAACCAAATATTGATTCAAAATTCTTTGTATATCTTTGTTTCATTCGGTGAAATTACACCTTTTTCTTAACTCCATACTTATTCATCTTGTATCGTAAAACCCTTTCAGAAATACCCAATTCGTTGGCTGCATTTGACTGATTCCAATCATTCCTCCTCAGAGATTCCTGAATCATTTCTTTTTCAATCCTTTCGATTGTTTCATTTAATTTTCCAGCAGCGATTCGTTTTTTTTGAATGATAGAAACAGGCAGACTTTCTTTTGTCAAATACTCACCACGGGCTAACACGATTGCCTGTTCAATGATATTTTCGAGTTCACGTATATTCCCGGGAAAGTTATACTTTAACAGGTTTTTCATTGCTTCGTCAGTTAAACCCTTTATTCTTTTCTGTTCTTTCTGTGAATGTAACCTGACGAAGTGATCTATTAGAAGCGGAATGTCTTCTTTCCTCCTCCTGAGAGGTGGGAGATGAATCCGTATCACATTAAGTCTGTAGAAAAGGTCCTGCCTAAAAGTACCATTTTCTACCTCGTTTTCTATTTTCTTATTTGTTGCGCAAATAAGTTTTGCATCAACAGGGATTTCTTCATTAGAACCGAGTCTGACGATTTTTTTCTCCTGGATTACCCTCAGTAACTTTACCTGCACACTCTGAGGTAATTCTCCTATTTCGTCCAGGAAAATTGTGCCACCCGATGCAAACTCAAACTTTCCTATTCTCCTTTTTTCTGCCCCAGTGAAAGCCCCTTTTTCGTAGCCAAAGAGCTCTGCTTCAACGAGGGTTTCTGGAAGTGCTGCAAGATGAGTAGTTACAAAATTTTTTTTATTTCTCTTGGATAAATTATGAATTGCCCCGGCTATTAGTTCTTTACCTGTTCCACTTTCTCCAGTGATTAAAACATTTGCATCACTTCCTGCTGCTCTTGATACAATGGACATTGTTTCCTCCATTGCACTTGATGCATATATTATTTTATCGTATCGGTATTTTTCCTTCAGGGTTTCTTTGAGTTCTTCATTTTCTCTTTTAAGCTTCAGCGATTCAAAAGAATTTTTTATAATAATGGTGAGTTCATCTGGATTGATTGGCTTTGTCAGATAGTGGTAAGCACCCAGTTTCATTGCATTAACCGCATCTTCTACATTTGCATATGCTGTTATTATAATAACCGGAATAATTGGATTTATTTCTTTTAGTTTTTTCAAGACCTCAATCCCAGACATATCTGGCAACCTCTGGTCGAGCAAGACAAGGTCAAAATCTCCACGGTCGAAAGCTCTGATTGCATCATTTCCGTTTTCTGCTTCTTCGGGCTCATTTCCTTCTTTCTTGAGGAGTCTTTTCAGAAGAATCCGTTGGTTCTTTTCATCCTCTACAACTAATATATTTATTCCATTCATTACGCTTTCAATATGATTGTGAAAATCGTATTACTGTTTATAAGTACCTTTATCTCTCCTTCATGCATATCTATTATTTTTTTCGCAAGATAGAGCCCTAACCCGGTTTGGTTTTTCTTTGTGTAAAATGGTTCAAATATCTTATTAATCGGCTTTATTTCAATTCCTTTTCCATCATCGATAAAATCAATCTGGCAGTTGTTTCCTTTTTTATGTGCTGTTAAGATTATATGGTTCGCACCTGCTTCAATACTATTCTTTATTAAATTTGAAAATACAGTAATAAGTAATGTTCTATTACCAAAACATTTCACAGCATCATGAATTTCTTTTGAGATAATTACATTATTTTCACTAATAGAGTTTTGAAGCAGTGATATTGTTTCGTCAACAAGACTCCCTACTGCAAGTTCCTCTTTTTTTACTACTTGCATACCTGAAAACTTCAGTGAATCCATAACCGTTTTCATTCTCTCTATTTCTTCAGTTAGAATATCCCTTTCTTCTTCATCAAGGTCTTTAGAGAGTAATGAAAGCGAGTTCAGAGAATTTCTGAATTCGTGAGTAAATCCAGTTGAAAGAGCTCCAATCTCTCTAAAGTGATTAATCTCTTTTTCTTTGACAACCTTGAATCTCTCAAATTTTACAATATTAAATAGAAAAACTGCTTCAAGTACTACAAAGACAAAAATAACAAAAATGAGGAATGCAATATTTATTGATGTTATCCTATCAAGATCATTCATCGAAAATCCCACAACAAAACGTTTTCCCGAATCCTTTTCTTCAATATGAAATATCTTTCCAACTGGAGTTTTTATTACGTGAGAACCTTCTCCTTGTAGGGGAAGGAAGTTTTCGTACAGAGAACTGAAAATAATGGGGGTTTCAGCTTCGTCTAATATGGAGAAATAGATAAGATTTGATGATGTAACAAGTGAATCGAGAATTTGGTTTATGCGAATACCAGAATCTTCCTCTGTCTTAGACAGTATAAGAACGGATAGAGAATCGGTTTGAAAATGTGAAAGAAAGAACGGCTGTCCTTTAATGAAAATCAACGAATGGGAATCCTTCCCTTTCATATTCTGTTCATAAAAACGGAGTATTTCTTTCTCGATTCCCCGGTAATTAGTAATCCCCTTTTCAAGATTATTTTTAAAAATCCAGATTCCCTGTATCGACTCTGTAAGGAAAGATTCATTCAAGATTTCAAGATTGTTTTTAATCTCAGAACTCTTTTTTCTGAGCTCATCTATTCTCACCTCTTCATAAGAAATCTCATGCTCGAGATAGTGATCTATAATGAAAGAAAGAAGATAGAAGGTGTTTTGGGAACTCGAAGTATACATCCTTCTCAGGTTCCAGTTTGTTAACATAACAATCAAAAATGAAAAAATAATTAAAAAGATAAGGATTAAAATAAGTATACCATTACTTGCTTTCATTATTAACAGCAATTATATACCCGAATTGCTAAAAAATCAACTCAAAACGCAATTCTATACTATTTTTTGTATACTCGAAATCTTTTATTGTAGAAGAGTTTAAGAGTGATTCAAGATGGATTGAAAAGGAAGAATTTATATTTATAAACTTTTTAAATGTTACATTCGCAATTAAACCTTTATCTTTTCTTTCTTGATTATCAACCTCGAAGAATTTCTTATCAAATGCCTGAAGTCCTATATTGAGTTGTGAATAGTTCTGTAAAAAGAGCTTCTTAGAATATATTTTCACACCTAACATCTGCTCAACTACTTCTTCTTCGAAAAATGGATCATCTGTATATATGGCTGATAACGATAAATCCCTTTTAGGTGGTGTAAAGTAGCTGTAGACGAATGAAACACCAAAAGAGAAGTTTAGTAAAAGCGGAAAGTTCAGTTTTGGAGAAAACTTATAAAAAGGAAGTGTTTCGTTTTCATACATTTTAAGACCGGCAGTAACATCTGGTATAAAAAAGAAATACGGTAGTGGTATTGAAATTGAAGATCTGGCTTCTGTTTCAAGGTAATCAGACAGTGAATCTGACAGGAAAAGTCTGTATGTCACTCCGATACCAGAAGAAAATAAATAGTTATTTAAAATGTAAACATTAATGGAATCGCCAATCGACAGATTGACAAATCTATATATTTCGTACGATGTCGCTAAAAAACTGTAAAGACGTAGATATGTACTGTTTTTGTTTCCTACACCAGGAAGATAGAGTACTTTTTGAAGTTTAAAATTATTTTCTAAGAAAAGATTTGTTGTGCTTAAATTAATTAAGGATACTGTTCCATCGAAATTAAAATCAAAATAACTCTGATACTGTATAAAGGGACTGATACTAATAATGCTTCCACTTTCCTTAATGTTCAATAAATATAAATTGTCGCTGGCAGTATATGATAATGACAGTCCTTTATTGTTATGCGAATAAAGACAGAGAGGGAGGAGGAGCAAAATTCCTCCTCCCAGCCGAACTAGGTTACTTTTTACCATGACCTGGTTTCTTTCCCCCATATGGGTGTGATGTTCCTACCCTATCGCCCATCCTACTTCTTCTCCACTCAGGGAATCCTTGTTTGTTTCTCAGTGTCATCTCAGTCTTCGTCCTCAAGTTTCTCATTTCTCTTGCAAGTATCATTATCTGTCCGTTGGTTCTTACCTCAGAACCCCTCAGTTCCAACTCATCCCCTAATCGGAATTTGTTTCGCAAGTACCATTCAGGAGCAAATCTAACCCTGACAGTTTCGCCATTCTCCAATTTGACCTCTGCTTCCATAATGACGCACTTTTCATAAATATAGAGATTTTCAATCTTGCCCTTTATTTTTTTCTCGTTTAAGGGATTATAACAGAAATTTCTCGCTTGTAGTCTTGTTCTCAGCCATAAGGGCTCATAATCCTCTCCTCTGACTCTGTACCTAATTGTATCTCTTAACATTTCTCGTACCATAAACTTATTTTCTTCATTAAATTTACCGGTAATCGTAATCTCGTCTTCATTTTTTAATTCTGTATCCAGAAACCAGGCTGGTCCGAGATGTGCCTCGACCATTTCCCTTTGCTGTGTTCTTAGTTGTAGTTTTAGAATATTTAGATTTCCTGATGGGCAAGGAATTTCCTCAACCTCAACGATTTCTCCTTTTATTTCTATTTCTTCAGCTTCTATTATTCCTGTAACAACCATCAGTACAGTCAAGATTCCTGCAAAAATTCTCATTTTTTCCTCCTTTCATTGTTAAATTGCTTATTTCAATCGCAGCTGCATTACATCTATAGATATCTACTGATTATGCAAGATTCGTACCATATGTAATTAACGTAATTACGCAACTTAAAAATTTTCAACTTCGACAATTTTGATATTTCGACAATTTTGTATACCTATGTGCTCCAATATGTCGGGTTTTTAAAACCTACCTGAATGAAATGAATGGAAGGTAGCCGCAGGCTTTACCCTACGTATGTTTTGTAGGGACAGACCCGTGTGTCTGCCTTTGTTTTGTATGGGCGTTCAATTGAACGTCCTTATGTCGCGTTGTTACAGTTCTTTGAGTGCTACGAGTCCTCTTGTTACAAAGGTTCTATGGAGTGCAATAAATCCTCTTGTTGTTTTTCGTTGTTTGTAGGCACGGTTTCTAACCGTGCAACAGGCGAGCTTTCCAGCCTCGATTTCGTCACTCTGATTTTGGACCTCTGCTTTTTCTTCCCTTTCTTTGGTTATGAAATGTGGAAATGTCACATTTAATATTGCAGTAATGCAAAAGTTTAAAAGTTTACTCCTGTCCCCATTCCCATTCCATTCCCATTCCATTCATAATACATCTCCCTTATTTATTATTCTAAATACTATATGATCATTTGACAAAACCCCTCTCCACACTTGAAATCAGAGGTTTCTCCAACAGTTTCTGCCATCTTTTTTATTCGTTGTTCCCAATTTGGAAGCTGTCCCAGCTGGCTCTTATGAATTCTAATCGCCTTTATCTTCCTATCTAAAGTTTTGCTAATATCATTAATAAAGGTAGGACTATCACTCGGCGTTAAGAGCAATTCATCTGCACGGTGAGGTTCAAGCCCAATTTCTCTCAAAAATGGATAGAAATGCCAGTCACGTGCTATCATAATTGCATCGATAACTATAAAGCCAGTTGCTCTGTGGTCAGGATGGAAATGCCGACGCCATGGATCATGGGTAACAATAGTGTGTGGCTTAAGCTTCCGAATTAGAGCAGCAATCTCGAGTTTCAATGTATTCGCCAAACCGATATTACCGTCGGGATGGCGGAGAAATATGACTTTCTTCACCCCGAGATACTCTGCTGCTTCGTTCGCTTCCTTCTCTCTTGTTTCTGCGACGCGAAAAGGAGAAACATCTCTATCCCACGTACCCTTCTCACCGCAGGAAACAATAATATAATAGACTTCATCGCCTTGTTCTGTCCATTTCGCAATAGTGCCACCACAGGCGAGTTCAGGATCATCAGGATGAGCCATGACAACTAATCTAATTTTCACTGATTTTCTCATATACCCTCAAATATTTCCAGGCAATCCCATTCCATTCAAAATTGAGCGCCTTTTTTCGTCCAGTTTCACCAAGCCTATGTCGAAGCTCCTTGTTTTCGATGAGATAAGAGATTGCCTGTGCAAGATTTTGCTCATTCCTCTTTACCAGGATTCCTGCATCTGCTCCAACGGTTTCAGCCAGGCCCGTATCCTCAAAGCCAATCACAGGTCGTGCTGAAGCCATCGCTTCAAGAGCGACCAATCCAAAAGACTCATAGTATGATGGAACAACTAAAATTGATGCTTCCTTGTAGTATCTATTGAGTTCCTCATGTTTTACTGGTCCAATAAAATTTACAGGAAGATTTTCTGCATATGATTTAATACTCTTAAGATTATTCTTATCTTTAGATGGACCACCGATTATGTCTAATTTTATATCACGTTTTAATAACCTGAGTGAATCAATCAATAAATCAAGACCTTTTATTGGATCAATTCGCCCAACATAAAGTAATTTTGAATGACCATCAAGGCTTGGTGTGAATCTTTGGATATCAACACCATGTGGAATAGTAATTATTCTTACATGAGGATATTTCTCTCTAATTGAAAATGCCTCCTTATATGTTGGAGACATTATCAAGTCACAGGATTTGATTATTTCATCCTCTACCTTAATTCGTAAATGATCTTTTTTGACTCCCTTTAACATTTCAACTGTATGTAAACTATGTATCCATGGTATCTTCAACTTTTTTCTGGTACGCAAACCAACGATGCCAGAAAGCCAGTAATGGGTGTGGATAACATCATACCTCTGCTTATTATGGTACTCAAGAACAGTATCAGCAAAATTATTTATATCTCCACAATCAAGATAAACAACATTTATCGAAGGCGCAAGTCTTTTTGGTTTTTTATTACCACATGTAAAGATATCAGTGTGGCAGAAGCGTGAAAGAGACCTGTATAAGTGAGAAATACAGATATTCATTCCTCCTGATTTACCTACCCCCGGTGGATCAAGAGGGGAAGTATGGAACGATATGACAGCAATCTTCATCTTCTTACCCTCATTGTAAACCTTTCCTCCGCACCCAAACTGAATTTATATCTCTCGTTACCACGAAGAAAATCATAGGATTTAATTCCTTCACTAATTGCTGATTTAATGTCCAAAGCAATTGTGATAATACCTGGTGAAATAGAGTGATAATCAGGATCAATACCCATATTATAAAGAAAAATGCAATTATCATAGTAGAATGAAAAAATTGTCCCTATCGGTTCCGAATCAATAAACGTCGCACGGAACCTGAGCCATCTCTTTTCAGAAAAATAATCTGCAATAGCCTGAAAGAACGAACGAACCTCATCATCTAAAAAATTCCTTTTTTCATCACTTGATGCAGTCATCAGACGGAATAACATTTCAATTTCTCCAGATTCAACATCCTTTAATGAAACGTTTCCTGCTTTTTTCATCTTTCGCCTGAGTTCATGGCGTCGCTTTCCACCCAATCTATTTAAATATGAATTCCAGGTACCGGGAAGGTATAGGATCGGACTGACATCAGCCTTTTCAATTATTACATCACCCAAAAGTTCGGGTAAAAACCTTACAACAGCACTGTCATCCTTAAGGGGAAAGAGATCTACATGCCAATCATTTTCAGTAATAAAAGCGCTGAAAGATTTCATGAACTGATACTCGTAATCAGAAATATAAATGCCATCACATATATCTGTTACTCTTCTATCTTGAATAAATCGAAAAGTTTTATCTTCAACTATCCCCGGAAAAATTCCCACAGGACGATCCTCATCCCAGAATACGAAAATCTCAGGTTCATCTTTTAACAGGTTATTACAGAGGGCATAAAACCAGCCATAGCTAAGAAATGGGGATCGGGATGGGGTTTGAGGGAATATCTCATCCCAGATTTGTGAGCATTGACTTAGTTTTTCAGTTTTCACAACTAAATCGTGATTTGACAATCCGACTCCTCGATTTGAAATTCCAAATACTCAATCCCCCAAAATTGTAAAAGTCAATCACCTGATAGCAAACGAAACCAGCTCTTTGAATCCCCCTTATAGATCTATTGTTGGATGACGTGGTAAAAATAAGTGCACAGGAATAATCTCGTTCTTTGTAAAACCTGGCAACATTGGAAATAAGGTAAGGATATATCCTATTCCCTCTGTATTCCGCATTCGTATAAGCATCATACAGATATACATCATTTGGACCAACAAGCAGCATATCATCTATTTCACCAACCCGGCATTTTGTCGTCGTCACGAATAGATAAGCAACCGGTTTTGATTGATGACGGGCTACAAAGAGCTTGTGTCCCTGTGAGATTCGTTCCTCTACCACTGAACTTTGTACATTCTCAAGTTCAACTGGACTGTTACAAAGCTCGACATCAACTGACACTGTTGAATTAATGCGCGGTACCGCTTTCTTAAATTCAAAATAATACAGACTTAACGATTCCCTTGTTACTTTCCTTTGAAAACTGAATAATCCAATTCTAATCAATAGAGTCCTCTTTCTCTTCCAATCGTTGTTGACGCTCCATGACCTGGATACACCTCGGTTTCATCAGGCAGCACGAGTAATTTTTCCCGAATACTCCTCAGGATAGCCTGCTCATTGCTACCGGAAAATGACGTATTTCCAGGTCCATTCGGGAATAGCGTATCGCCAGAAAAAAGGATATTACCCACAAGAAAACAACAGCCACCTGGTGTATGTCCAGGAGTATGAATTACTCTCAGCACTTCTTCTCCAAATTTGATTTTCTGGTTATCTTTCAGCTCGATATCACAACCTTCTATCCGATCGAGCGGATGTACGGCAACGGGAGCATCCACTGCCTCTTTCACCTCCTCCAACGCACCAATATGATCGAAATGACGATGTGTTATAAGAATAAGAATTATATCAAAACCCGACGCTTTCTCGATTATCCTATCTGCATCAGCTCCTGGATCTATTATGATGCCAACTCCACCTGACTTTACAATGTAACAGTTGGTCTCAATACCTCCAACAACCAATCGCTCAAATTTCATGACCGCATTATATCAGATTCCTTCTATATGTCGAGGGGTTCCCAATGCTCAGGAGAGCACTATACAACCCTACCTTTTTTAAAATAGCACATAAAATATTAAATGTCAAGAAATAAACCCGAGTAGTTAACTCAGAAATAAAATTACTATAATAGCCTCGATTGGGGATAGGAGTTCGGTTGAATTATGATATGAGATATAGCTTTTGGATGCTGCTCTCACCATTTCAACTACTTTTCTTCTCCAGAACATCACGAATAGTCGTCAGTTCCTTCAATATTCGCCTTAATATTTCCGAATCACTTTCTTTAACTATCTGTTTCTTAATTTTTTTAGATTGCAAACTGGCATATGCTATCACTCTCTCCATAATAGCATCTTTCAATCCATTAAAATCCCTGACACCTAACAATTTCAATTCAGCATGTGCACCTTGAGCGCCACTAGCACCTGCTGTTTGAACTCGAATCGTTCCAATATTAAACATCCTCTGAACTGGTCCTTGAGTAACATCTATGTTAGTAATCTTTAGATATGGAACAGTAACTTGTTTTCTCCAAAATACACCCTTTTTCATTTTAACAGAATCATTGGCAATGATATACTCCAGCGAATTGTCTCCTTTTTTATTTATTTTTACTTCTTGCGTTGCCAGAGGCCAATGATTGCCGGAAGAATCAATACTGTCGTGATAAAGCAGGATCCCACACCCGTCATGAGTAATGCTCCAAGGCTAATGAATGCACGATACGAACCAGCCATCAGTGCACCAAATCCTGCCATGGTGGTTAGCGAGGTTAAAAGTATTGCCTTCCCGGTACTCTTCAAAACAATTGGAGTTTTTCTCAGCCCCTCAATTCTATATCGATGGAGCAAATGCACACCATCATCAATCCCTATTCCGACAATCATGGGTATTCCCATAACGTTCATAAATGTCATCATC
>Ga0209977_10000179_pt1 | contig 24167 bp, 21 predicted proteins | sample SumtaG_2_FD_183113 | JGI IMG/M metagenome (GOLD analysis project Ga0209977, IMG submission 183113) | Deep subsurface microbial communities from Indian Ocean to uncover new lineages of life (NeLLi) - Sumatra_00607 metaG (SPAdes) (version 2) | ecosystem: Environmental > Aquatic > Marine > Oceanic...
TTTTGTAACCACCCGAAATTTTTTCTTTAAATACTCTGAAACACATAATATTAAAAACCATAATTTTCAAAATAAATTTGAGGAAAAGATAAAAACCTACCCTAACTATTACTCCTATCATACACCCTGGATTTTTGTCTTTTGGTAGTGTATTGATCTACACTATGTTTTCGCCCTCCTCCCCCTATCTGAATTTATGACCTTCTATTCAGGTCGAGCTGGCAGGAGTCGCTCCTTTCATTTAAGAAGTTCACATACTTTTAAATAGTACTTAAAGGATCAGGATTAAATACAAAACATATTTGTTATTTAATATCTTTAATATACAGTTTTTATCTAAACAAAACCAAAAAATTGAATCTAATAGTAATTTTGGACTCTCATCTCCTTTTAATTTTCTCAATCTTATATGATATACTTGATGACTGCTAAAAGTGATGAGGTTAAACAGGCAAGATGGTCTTTAATCCAGCAAGCGTTCGACCGAGTTTGCAATACTTCTGATTATAGTAACTTTCGGAGAGACACATTCTGTGTAATTGCGAATTTAGGGCTTCAGATGAAAGCCAAAGAAGAAAGTCTTCTCGATGGTGAGGATTGGTATAATCCAGAATGTAAAGATGAATTATTAGATAAGGTTAAAGCATTTTTAATTAAATATATTCGATAAGGATTAAATACAGAAAATAAAAATTAAAGAAAAAAAAAAGGAATTTGAAATTTTTTAATCTTCTTTAGTATCTCCTTTATACTCCTCGTTATTAGGGTTTAGTTGGTTTGCTCTATTTTCTACTGATGCATTACAATCTGAATTATTTGGGTTCATGCTATTCGATCTCATTTCATTTGGGGTGTAATTTTTTTTAGTCATTTTATTTTAACCTCTTTTTTTGATGCTTATCCATAGATATGTTCAATAATCTATAAGAAACCAAAATATTAATAAGTATATGTAACTATACTATAGTATAGTTAAGATGACTATATTATAATCATGATTAATAGAGATTCTCTACCGAATGAAATACGCATACTTGACTATATTGACAAAATTGGACCCCAAAACTTTTCCAGTTTAGCAGAAAGCAAGGAATTAAAATTATCGAGAAACACGATTAATAAATACTTGAAAATTTTAAGGGAGAATAAGTGGGTATTATTAGAATATGATGGGAGGAAAATTTTCAATCATATCTCCCCTGAAGGTAAATTAAAACTAGAAACCTACTTAGGAAAGGATGATCTATCATCTCGTCTTAAAGCTTATAATTTATTCGGGAAAAAAATAAAACAAATAAGAGATGAAATTTTAAATCGCTTTGGTCCCATTAATGATAATCAGCTATTAGTCGATTGTGTTCTAAATTATATTGATTTTTCACGTTATAATTTTTATAAAAAATTTCCTTCTAAGGATTTTCAATATATTTTGGCTTATTTTTTAGCGAGATACGATATTCAATTTTGTAAAGCAGAAGCTTGGATAAGAACTCAAAGCCCAATTACTCAATTAGGACAAAATGAGTTTTATCGTAAATTTAAAATTGATCGAATTCAAATTCAATATTTTGCGAAAGAATGGGGGAAAATTGCTCACGTCTTCCCTATTTATGATGAAAAAGATAGAATTTGGTTTCTCTCATCAAATTCTTACTTGTACGGGGCTTTAATGGATCAAATTACGATTCGTGCAAAAAGGGGTTCATTGGAAGAACTTGTGTTTGAAAACTTTAGCTTTAATGTTGCAACTGAAGTAAACCTCATTGGGTATAATTGTATTAAACTGTTCAATCTTGAATTAGATTTCCATCAAAAAAGACAATATACACACTTTATCAAGGGAATGATGAATATCTTTCTCGAAAAAAGAAGAGGCTTTCCTGAACCTTGGTTAAGACTACCTGATGATTCTGAGTCCTTATTGGAATTATCCATTGATCTTGAAACTGAATTAAGTAGTAAGAAGATCGAGGCAAATAGAAAGCTGGAAATTTATCGTTTATTGCTAGAGATTAATAATCGACTTAAGAACTACCCAGAAGTAATCAACTGGGGAGAGAAATACTTAGAACAAAACCCCGAAGATGATAATGTCTTAACTATAATGGCCTTGCATTATTATAATCTCAAAAAATACGATAAGTTCCTTGAAATGGCTGAAAAACTAAGAGAGAAAGTAAGACATGACTTAGTTATAATTCCTTTAGTATTAAAATATTTCATTGAAATAGTTAATGATTTAGACAAAGCTTTAGATATCGTTGAAGAAACAGAACAATTTATATTAGACAATAATATACTCATGAATTTACATCCAAATATCTTGTATAATAAAGCTAGAATTTACAAGTTAAAAAACAACCTTGATTTTGCTCGCAAATTTGCTGAAAAAGCATGGTTTCATTATCACAAAAGAGATATGGATTTATATCACTTACTTGTTGAGATCTATACAGAGTTAGAAGAGTGGGAATTCCTGGAAGACTTTTGCTATAAGATGTATATAGATGATTATTATAACCCTGAAATATTCCCTTCTGTCTATCTTGCCTTCTTAAAACGAGATTCTAAAATTAAAGCTAATGATCTATATGAAAGAGTTAAAAATTATTTTCCTGAATATCTTGACAAACTTAATCAAGTTAGAAATTAATGTAAGGTTTAAAAATTTTAGAAATAAAACTAGAAAATTATAGAAAATGTATGGAATGTTTCTCTATAATTGAGAAAAAATACAAAATTTGCCCTTAGTATGGTTTTTCTAAATCATATTAAATTTTTGATTAATTTGCTAAATTTCGATATTTTATAATTTTCCTTACATTGTCAGTTGAATTTATATATATGTAAGGATTATACTTACATAATTATGAAAATTTTAAAAATTCCCCAATCTGTTAAAGAAATATTAGATGAATTTATCCAATTAAATTTCCGTCGAACTACATATAAATATTTAGCTGGTCGATTAGGATTAAAAGTTGATACAGTAATTCAACGAATCAGTAGAAATAAAGAATTTTTTGAAATTGATGATAGCGAAAGACCAAGTAGAATATCAATAAGGAAAGGAATAAAAGAAATTTATTTTTATAGAGATAAAAATCAGTGCAAGTTATGCCAAAAAATCGTTGATCTTGAAAGCCTTTATTTAAAATATCGAAATCCTTATCAAGAAGATAAATTTGAATGGAGAAATGTCCTTAGTGTTTGCGATGATTGTAAAGAAAAAGAGATCATCAAAAAAATCAAACGAGTAAAAAAACCAGGAATAGTTGAATATAAAGAAGTATATATAAGATTAGTTTCAAAAATGAAAGAGGAGAAACGGTTTTATTATTATGAATTTGATGAATATGATGGTACTGGTGAATTTCCTCTATTAGATGAGAATAATGATATTAAATCTAAGACAGTTGGGGATGTATTGAATTATTTTGGTTCTGATGGTTGGGAAGTGGTACACATTGAAGCGTTAAGGGGAGAATATGATGACGCAGGATTTGAAGATTTTCAAGTTTTTTTCAAACGAAAGAGAAAGGAGGAATAAGATGAGTAAAGATAATCAGAAAGATGGTGAAGTAGTTGAATATTCATTTAGTCTTAAAAATGGAAACTATATAGAGAAAATTTATTATGAATTTGAAACGAATAAAGCAATTTTATTTGGTAGAAATATTGATGAAAAAGCTTTATGGGTACCTAAAAGTATTATTAGGGGAGGATGGAAAAAAGATAAACAGATCCCCCAAAATGTAAGAATAAAATATCCTATTCCACTATATTGGAAAGAACGTGCAAATTCTTATTTAGAATTAATATGGTGAGATAATATAAAGTGGAGTTAAGTTTATCAGTTCAAAAGACAAAATCCAATAGATTAATTTAGGTTAGGTTAGATGGTTAAAAATAATCATAGAGATAGATGTCCGATATGTGGGAGTAGAGAAAAGAATGTATATATACCTCTCTGTACTGAATGTTATCCTCCCTTGTATAAAAAAGGTTCCTATCCACATCAAAAATTAAGGAGAAGGAAAATATGGAAGGAAAAAAGGACACAAAAATTAAATGAGGTTGGTAATAAATGTGAATGGTGTCAAAGATCTGATCGAATTTTATCTATTCATCATCCAAAAGGAGTTGATTCACAGACCTATCGTGAGATATGGTTTAAGTTATTAAATGAGAAATTAGACAATTTTATAAACGAAGATAAAAACAGATTAACTTACGCTAATATATATCTTCAATTTAAAGCTAAACGAAATCTAATACATTCGAAAAAATATTTTGAAAATCAGGCAAGATATGAATTTGTTCAATGTTGTCCAAAATGTGGAAGCTCTAGTTATTCAAAAAGATCTAGTACAAGCACATTAAATTATAAGTGTTATCAATGTAATGCACGATTCTCAAAGTTAAGTACGAGAGCTCACTTGAATACTCTTGAAAAAATTAAAAGTCTGGACCAATTAATAAGAAATAGTGAAAAAATAAACCCTGAAGCTATGAGTACCGTTCACAGGATTAATAAAATAGTTCTGAATGGATTTATTCAAAGACTTATGCCAATCTTTTTTGAAGATTTAAGGATAAAATATGAACAAGAAGTGAAAAAATTGATTACTTCTTACCTTGATTTTGATATGACTCTCGTTTTATGTAAGAATTGTCATATTGCTACTGCTAGGGGATTAAACTTATGTAAAGTCTGTAATGATGGTTATCACACTAAAAAATATGACCGTTGTTCTACATGTCGAGAGAAAAAAATTGAAGAAACTGACCCTACTGCCAGATTTCTTCGAAAATATTTCGATCTATCACTCTGGGATCAATATGACAGATCCATGGAGTGTGAATGTTTAAAGTGCGGAGGACCAACCTTTGACAATATTGATGAATATGTGGTGTACATAACCGAAGAGGATAAGGAAAAAGAAGGTTGGATTGGAGAATTTTGTGAAACATGTTTTCAAGAATATCAAATGCAAGAGAAGAAAGAATATTTTGTTACCAAGTTAATTTGAAGCATGTAAATAAATCCTTTATTACTTTTTATCCCATTTTCTATCTCCCTATTATCTCCCTCCCCTGTGGTGCCCCCTGCTAAAAAGGTATGTTATTAAAAATCAAGTTATATTAGATTTAAATCTATTAACTATACATATTTCGAATGTCTTATTTATTACTATTTTTTTCTATTGAATCTAAGTGATTTTAAATTTTTAATGAGATCTTAATAAATAATATAACAAATTTTAAAAAAAAAATATAGATATATTATATGAAGGAGGAAATAATTGAGATTGACAGCACAGTCTATGTAATTCAATTATTTTTATTCCTTCCTTCACCGTTTAACTTCATGAAAACCCACTTTAGGATACAATTATTTCTAATTTCTCTGATATCCCTCATATCCACGATTTCATCTATTTTCAAATTGATTGCATCATTTAGGAACTTCAAATATTCAGGACCATATTCCTTATATCTGTTCAAGTAGTAAAGCTCTTCAGTATGATCGATCAAGGATTCAATTCCAAGTTTTTTTAGGATTTTGTAGAATCTTAAATATTGTATTCCATATAGACGATATTTCAAAAAATGAAAATCCTTTTTATCCATGTCATAGTACCTTTTAATTATTTTTTTATTATTTTATGAAATTTTTTTTGGTTTTTGGGTTAGATTTTAAAAAATATTTATTGGCATCATATAAAAAATAATTTATTAATCAGCTATTTCATTTATAAATACTGAATAAAAATGACTTAATCAATGAGTGTTAATAATGGTTTAACAAGATTGAACATGATTCATTCATATAAATAAATATGTCTGAACTTATTGAATTAAGATTATAAGAAATAAGAAAAAATTTAAATCTTGGTATTTAAATGTAATTAAAATTTTCAATTTTAACCACTTTTTAGATTTAGGATTTTCTCTCAATTTTAAAACGATATCCAAAAATTTAAACGTCTTAATATTAAAAAAGTCCTCAAGAAATTGATCTTTCTAATATTTTGTCTATATATATTTTAAATTTCGCTCAACACCTTTAAATAATTAAATTTTATTATTTTGGGGGTAGAAACATATGTTTTCTAAAATATGAAAAAGATATTATTTCAGGGAACAACCAAAATTGGCTAATTACCTAAATTATACAGAAAGAGGGTTATCTTACAAATTCAGATGTAATATAGAAGAAATTGAAGAGCAATAATGGATGAGAAATCTAATTTTTTTTAATTTAAAAGGAAAAAAAATCAATAACTCTATTTTTAAATGAAATAATCTAAAGTTTTAATCAAAAATTTTTCTCCCGTAGCTCCATTATTCACCAGTGCCAATATGTTTTCTAATTGTGTAAGCATCTGCCGCTCGAACGGATCTTCAGAAAAGAGAGTATTATTGGGATAATATAGTCTGCTATAAAACTTTTCCCAAGACAAATCCGAGTATTGTCAAGAAAGGTCCAATTATTCCAAAGCCAATTGTAATATAAGTAGTTTTTTTTTGCATTCTACGTCTATAAATATCACTTGAGTATTGGTGAAATGTTGTCATCAATTTACTAGCAAAATTCTCTAGTCTATTCTCTAAACCTCCATATACTTTTCCTTGTGAATTTCTTATTATATTTTCCCGAGTTTGACGATATAGGCCTTCATGAAAGACAATATTAACTAGAATTTCAAAAAACCAATCGCTCATATCCATAGCAATTATCTTTGCTCCACTTATTCTCATTTCAACTATATTCTTATTTTCATCATCTAATTTTGTATAAAAACATGTTGTTGGTAAAGTATAGGGTTGTAGCCTTTTTGATTTCCAAAATTCTTCCTCTCTGTTTAATTTAAAAATAGGATAAGTAAAGATTAACGGAGTGTCCTTAACTCCAGTTTCATCAATTCTTTTAATTTTTTCAGTTTCATCAATTTTTTTAATTTTTTCAATTTCATCAATAATTTGCGTAACTTGAAAAAAATTCTTTATTTTCTTTTCAAGTTTTTCTCTTAATTCTCTGATCTCAGCAAGTAATTTCAATTTCTTTTTTAATTTAAAGGTAAAGATGAATCTAGAATGGTAAAAACCAAGTGTTGATTCAGATATCAGTTCATTAAATTCTTCTTTCTTTTCCCATCCTAATTGTATTGTTATCCAGTCTCCAATCGATTTCGGTGAATCCCCTTTTTTTACAAATTCTTCCACAAAATCTTTCAAATTTTCAGTGCTTACTAATGACTGCCAATTAATTAAACAAAGAAAATATGCATAATTGTCTTCTTTTTTCCACGAATTTACAATTCTACCAAGAGATTTATCAGTTAATTGCTCAATTATTTCAACTCCTGAACTAGTTCCTATTCTGTTGGCTCCTGCTTTAATTAATTCATCAGCCTTTTGAATTGTTTTTATTCCACCAGAAGCTTTTACTCCAATATTTGGACCTACTATTTTTCTTAGAAGCTTAATATCATGAACAGTAGCTCCTGAAGCATTGAATCCTGTAGAGGTCTTCACAAAATCTGCTCCTGAATCTTTAACGAGTTTGCAAGCCAAAACTTTCTCATCTTCTGTTAATAGTGCTGTTTCTATAATCACTTTTACAATAATATCTCTCCTGAAGGATCTAGCGCGCTCTACTACTTTTAATATTTCTCTTTTTACTAATTCATAGTCATGCGATTTTAATGCTCCAAGGTTGATGACCATATCAATTTCATGTGCTCCATCTCTGATTGCCGTTTCAGTTTCTAACGTTTTCTCATCTGGTGTGTTAGCACCTAATGGAAATCCTATTACACTGCAAATTTTTATATTAGATTCTCTGAGAATATTAGATGCTAATGATACATAAATTGGGTTAACGCAAACAGACCAAAAGTTATATTTCTTGGCTTCTTCACAAAGTTGTTCTATGGAAGCTTTTGTTGCATCGGGCTTTAATAGTGTATAGTCAATCAGATTAGCTAACTGTTCTTTTGTGATCATGAAAGCTCTTTCACTTAATCGGATTTATTCTATTTTTATAATATCAAACTATTATATTTCAATTTTATGACTTAAGATTTTCATAAGATAATTTTCTCTGGTAGCCCTATTGATTGATTTTTTAATAGTATGCATGAGGGATCAAACTTTTTGGGTTTTAGACTATGTAGCAATAAAAAAAATGGCTCATAAACATGAGGGTGGTTACACGATTAATTTTACAGGTTCTTGGCTGCGAAAAACCAAAGTAAAACAATTGATAAAATTACATCACTTAAAATTTTTCGATGATTATAAAACAATGATTACATGGTTGAAAACCTATATAAGTTCATTATAAAAAATAGAGTTTTGAAGGTATTGCATTTATTTCTTTATTAACCAAGAGTTAATACTTTACAAATTTTTCAAATTGATAGAAAAGAATGTATTTAATTCTTCCATCTCTTTGTTTTAGTTCGTCAAGTTTTATAAAACCTTGTTTTCCATAAAAATTCTCTATTTGATTTTTATTATATGTGTCAACTACTATACCTTTACAACCAATCTCATTAGAAATTTTTAAAGCTTTTTCAATAGCCTGTTCAATTAAATAACTTCCATATCCTTTATCTTGAAATGGTAGATTGATACCCAATTGGCAAAGTAAGCAGACTGGGTGCTTTAAATCTTTTCCATTAATTATTGCTCTAATGGAAGACATCGTTAGAGCAAAAAATCCAATCATCTTATTATTTCTGGTGAGTACATAGACTTGAGAATTGTTTAAAAGAACTTCATCTAAAGATCTCTCGAAAAAGGCATTAATGGCTTCATCTCCACAATCGAATTCCATTTGTGTATGATTTATATTAAGCTTTTCAAGATAAAAATCCATGTTTTTCGCTCTAATCAGAAATTAAGTTAAAATATTTACGAGCAGCACTTCCTTTTAATACTATCTCTTTTTCCTCGGGCGAGATTGGTGCTACAAAACCGGGACCATCATTAACTTTCAATAATTTTACTTGATCGATATCTAACTTGGTTATTTCATCTTTTATAAGAGAACGTCCTGTAAATTCTGGATAGTCGATATAGATATCTTTGAGTAAATTTTTTAAATTTAAATTTCTATTATATGATTTTATTTTTGAAATCTTCTTAATCGTTTCTTTATTAGATTCATTTGATATGAAATTTGCTAACTCTAAACCTTTGTTAGAAAGAGTATAATACCAATCCATATTTTTATAAATTGGCTTGATATATCCTTGAAATTTCAAAAAATTTATCCTATAAGCTAATCTTACACTATAGGGACCAAAATAATATGGAAAGAATTCGGCAGCTTGAAATAGTGTTTCATTGTATTTTTTTGCATACACAAAAAACTCTTTTATAAAGCGGACTCTTCCTTTTATCGGATCATTGTTATTTGCCCATAAAAGAAGAAAGATATTTTTATCTATAAGTTCTTGCTCTCTCTTAGTCATTTCAATATTAGATTTTTTTACCATAATGGTTTATACCTAGGTTTTGTTATATTCGGAAATTTTTTTGAAATTTGGATTTTGTTTTTTTTAACTAGTATTTTTTTATTATAATACTTTAATAAATCATTATCGTGTATTGCTTTTTTAATTTTATCGAATTCATCATTATAACTAACTGCTTCATGAATTTGGATCAGTGATTTTCTTTCCATTCTTGATAATAAACCCTCAAGTTCTTCAATTGAACGTGTTTTTGAGCAAATAGGACAATTACACGTCAGTTCATGACCAAATTCTTGGATTCTTTCATTTTTTGTTAAAAATCCTAAAGCCTTTCCTTCAAAAATATCACGAAGTTCTTCTTTCTTTTTCAAAATTGGTTCATCTGTTTCTAACGGAATACCCAAGGGTACAGGAAAGTCGCTCGAATGTTCATCTTGAACGTATGTTAATGTTCTTTGATATCCACTTCGAGGATAGCCCTTTTTAGTTGTTATTGTATCTACTGTTAGCAATGGTACCAAATGAACTTGAGATAATTCTAGATATTTCTTTTTAATATCAAAAAGATGAATCCATACTGATTCTTTTGTTTCTTTTAAGATAGTTGTAGCTTTCAACAATCTAGGTGAAAATTGTCCCGTTGCTCTTAATCCTATTGCATTAATATCTTTTTTTAGTAGCCATTGAAGTTTTTTTTCAATTAACTCAATTCGCTGATCTAATGATATTGTTGGCATAATTGTAAAGGTTAATCCCGTTTCATAACTTTCAGTTGCTAGCTTTAAAGCGGAGTCCATTGATTTCTCCCAATTAATATCAAAAATATTTATTTGAGGATCTGGTAGTGTAATAACTGAAAGTTTTTCAGACTCTGATTGAATTCTTATAATTTCTTGAAGTTCGTCTTTAGAAATATATGTATCCTTTGAAGAGCGAAATTGACATATATTGGGCACTCCAGATTTGTAATTATTATTAATTCTCGAAGAGAATATCTGTAAAGATTTTTTAATATCTCCTTTATGATCAATCACTATTTCATTGAAATTGATAGGTGGTAAATCAGTTCTTATTAAATTACTTCCATGAATTAATCTCTTAGTATCAGTGTGAATCAATCCGTAACATGGGGTTTTAAATTCTTTTAAACCCAATTTAAGGATTCCTGTGCGTGATTGATCTGATTTCTCTTTAATATTAAAATTATACATTATTGTTTTTTTTATTAAAATATTACAAATTTGTAATTTTTCATAATCCCTATATAATGATTAGTGTTTCAGAATAATATATCATGCTTTTTCATTTAGTATTCAATCATTGAAATCTAGTTATTCGAAAAAATATTGAAAGCTATTATTCAAAATTGGAATGGTTTTTAATTAGATAATTTTAAATGAAGTATGTTAACTGTAACATTTGTATTTTAATATAACCATAAGTGATAAGATTTTTACTTAAACTAGATAAGAATATATTATATCGCAAAATCCATTGTTTTAATCAGATATTTTTGTCCAGTTGCCCATAGATTACTAATGCATGTCTATTTGATAATTGGGTTAAGATTTGTTGTTCAGCAGGATATTCAGGAAAAACAAGCTATTGGAGGAACCTTAACGAAAATAAGATTACGAAGCCATAGTGATATTTCGTGAAAAATAAAATTATTTTTAAAAATAAATTTTTTTTCTTAGGTGAAGATCTATTTATAGACCTCCTTAAACAATTCTATTTGCGATTTAATTAAGCTTATTATCAGTTCCTTTTCCTCTTCAGTGATCTTATAAATTTCAAAGATGATTTTATCTATTTCTTTAACTAAATTATTTGTATCATTATTAATTGTCCCATTATTTGAAATAAATAAGTTATTAAGTAAATCTACTTTACTTGCAATAGTTTTTACTATAGTTTTATTTGGTTTTTTAACAGGTAAATGCCGAATCATATATTGATTAAGATTAATTGTGGTGTCTTTTTGATTATTAATTCCATACATACAATAAAACTGTATCAATAAAGAATTAAAGAGAGCTGATAAATATTTTAATAAATCTTTATCATTATGAAGTAAAGAGTAGATTGATGAAGTAAAACATACATTGTCTTCGGTATAATGCGTTTCAGGAACGATACTATTATGTTTTATGAGTAATTTAGGTTCTTTATAATACTCATAATTGTCTCCTTTTAGAATAGAAGGTTTAATCTTATCAATGTCAAAAGATTTATTTTTATCAATATAGTAATATGTGAAATCATCTCTCGCATATACAAATATACACGCTTGGGAATTATCTTTTTTTAATATTGCTTTAACTTTTTTCAATCCTTTATCTTCTTCTCCTCGAACCATCTTAGGAAAATCAACAGTATTTAAAAAATTAAGATCTCTATTTTTTTCAATTTTGGAAATTATTGGATATATATCATTAGTTAATTTAATTCTAATTCTATTCAATGATTCAGTCTTAACATCGCATTTAGGACACTTATTTTTAAATGTATAATAGTAAAAACTTGCATTTCCATCATAATAAGAACATTTTGAATTTTTACAGATTTTTAAACCATCTATTTGTTTATCTGCTTTTTTCCCATTTAATACATATTCAATTCTGAGTTGACTGTCAAAAAGATCTTTTATTCGCAATTTTTCAGAATACCCATGATTCTTATTAAAGAAAAGAATTTGAACCTCATTTGTTGCTCCTGGAAATTGTTTTGATCCAATATCTGTTATTTCATAAGGACCAATCTCCGAAAGTAATTCGTTTCTTACTCCAATGTACTTTTGCCTAAGGAGGTATGATTTTGGTGTTAAAATTCCTGCATGTTGAAAAGGAATTTCTTTTCTAGCAAGCTTTAATAAGAAATTTAAGTAAATATCTTCGGTTATATCATCTTTTAAGATTGATTTACCTATATTACTTAGAATATTTCCATAAGGTGGATTTGCTATTATTATATCAAAACCTTTTGTATTGAAGAAATCAGAAAATTCCATCGACCAATGAAAAGGTTTAAGACTCTCAAGTTGTGCTAAATTAATTAAGTACTTTAAATTTATATTTTTAATTTTGTTTATTCCAATACCATTTATAATTTTTGTACATATTTCTTTTGGATTCTGTTCTTGAAAAACATCAGTGTCTTCGGGCTTAAAAACTCGATTTGATAAAGATACTGAATTACTTCTAAAACTAATACCTCTTATATCTTTATTGTTTCTATCTAATTTTAAATTTTTCTTCTTTGTATCGGTGAGATTAATCTCTTGTCCTTCCTTTAATCGTATTAATATTGAAAAATTATTGCTAAAATCTGTAATTTCGACATCTTTAGGATCAATATCAATTTCTCTACCTAATATTTTATTCTCTTGGTATTCTTCTAATAGTATCTGATTAAAATTTGTTGTAAATTCTTCAGTTAAATCTCTTAACTCGGTTCTAAGTGTAATTCTTCTAGTTTCATTCTTTTCTTGATAATAAGATTTTATCTTGTTATTCCTTTCTATTAACATTTGGCTTAAAGATTCCTTTTCTTTTCCTACCCATTCACTAAGGGCTGCAAACTTTACCTCTTTTTTTGTTTTCTTATCTAACCATCCAATGCTCTTAATCCCTTTTGTATAACCAAATAGACTGTTACCTTCTCTAATGTTATATTCAATGTTAGGTAGAGGCGATAATTCTACATCAATAGTGTCTAAATTAGGAGGCGGTTGGATAATCCATAACCATAACCTTAGTTCACAAATTTCGATCGCAGAAGAATTTATATCTACACCATATAGGTTATTTTGAACTATATAAGTTTTTAATTCTATTAGGTCTTTAAAAGGTCTTTTGTCTCCTTCGATTTCCTCCACTGATTGATATTTCAATTCCTCTAATTTTAGACTTTTTATAAAGAAAGAATAATATTCAAGGAGTAAGTTAGCAGAACTGACTAAAAAAGCTCCAGAGCCAACTGCAGGGTCACAGATCTTTATAATTTTTAGCAATTTAATTACATAATCATAAATTTTAGCCTTGATCCCTATATCATACATTCTTATTTCTCGTATGGTTCTTAATTCCCAAGGGATTCCACTCTTAAATTTACTATTTATTTTATCTACAATATATAACTCTAATGTATTTCGTGATATGTAATTTGTTATAGTATCTCTTGTGTAATAAGTACCAGTCAGTTTTCTCACATCACCTATAGATTTTTCAAATATATAACCTAAGATACTAGGGTTGATAATATTCTTTTTATTTATGTTTTCTTCCTCTTCACCATTCTCTTCGCTAATAATAAAATCGTAGGCTTTTAATAAATCCCAAATTTCTTTTATAGCTTCAGAATTAAGAGAAATGTTAGGATTTTTAATTTCTATTTCAGTTAGTCTAAATAATCCTCCATTTAAATAAGGTAAATTTTTAAACTTTTCTAAAACGTCAATTCTCTCACCTTCGTTATTTAAAACTTCAAAGAATAAATCCTTAAGGCATTTGAAATAATTTCTTTCTTTTTCCTCATTAAAAATCTCTTGAATAGGGTCCAAAGGTAATAATTTCCAATCTAACAAGATCTTTATAAACAACATACGAAAGAAAATTATTCTATAATATGTAGTTTGCATGTCACTAAGCTCCTCTCCAGATTGAATTGTTAGATTTCTTATATTAATAGTAGTATCGTTGGGATCCAAGAGTTTATTAAGTTTTGCACTGAATAAATTGTAAAAATCCTTTGTAATTCTTTCGCCTTTTTCTGCTTCTAAATAGGATCTTTCCTTTCCTAAGGCAACATCACGTATTATTTCTAAGACTTCTGAAGGCTCCTTTCTGTTTGGTTTCATTTGATGAGTAGATTCGTCATATTTTAGAATATACCACTCATTAAAATTAGTAATTATCGCATTATATTCCTGTTCTAAACCTATAAATTCATGGAACCATTTTTGAGCTTGTTCTATACCCTCTTCATCTCCTGTTTTATCAAGTGGTTTATTAAGACTCTCAATTTCAAATAATAAGGATTTTCCTTCCCCTTTATTAAAAATTCCAAAATCAGGATATTTATTTAAACTCTTACCTATGAATGAAATTGATTTTAACCTTACTTGAGGAACAATATATTCATCTTCAATTCCAATATTGTTAAGAAGTTTAATTATAAAGCGAGAAGTAAATGCTTCAGGTAAACTTCCTGCGGTTAAAGGGAGTGTTTTTAAATAGCTCGACTTCAATACTACTCTTGGTTTCTTTGTTATATCAAATAAGTGACTCTTAATTTTATTATCTGAAATGAGATTTTCAAACTGTTGCTTTACTAATTTAAAAATTTTTTTAAAATCCATTTAAAATCATTTTTATCTTTCAATTATCAATAGATAATGAAATTTAAAATATTATATTTTTTATATTAAGGTAAAATTAATTTCATCTAATACAGGAAAAGAACGTATTATTATCTACTTACTATTATTCAAATTTGAATTAAATTATATGAAAATCCATTGTTTTAATCAGATATTTTTCTCCAGTAGCTCCATTATTCACCAGTGCCAATCTGTTTTCTAATTGTGTAAGCATCTGCCGCTCGAACGGATCCTCTGAAAAGAGAGTATTATTGGGGTAATCTTGTCGAAAAATAACCTTTATACTCGGTTGAGAAACAACATCCTCAAACAACTGGGAAGGAGACTGGTCTGCAATAACAAATCCAACCCCTCGGCTTCGGTATTCCTTTAATAATTCAGAAAAGATTTTTGCCATCTGTTCCTTCATGATAAAATCCGCATCATCACTATTATTGGTAATAGGTTTTTCCAAAATAACTTCTAATAACTATATTATTAGTATAGTTGTGGGTTATAATTAAGATGTCTTTAGATTACCGTATATTGTCTGATTAAAAATTCCTCTATTTTCTTTAGTATCGTTATTGTTTTCCATTATATTCACATTTTTATTGATTATTTGGGATTTATACAAAACTAATCCCATACTTTCTTGTTTTGTTCATCTAGAACTTTTGCAGTATAACGGTTTTGTTTTATTAAATCATCAACATATTCGCCTTTATTCTTTCTTTCTAATAGTTTCTCAAATTCTTCATCATTCTTCTTAATTTCTTTAGCAATTCTTAATCCACGTTCTAATCTTATTTTGCTATCTCTTACAAAATCAGGATCCATCCTTAGTGTTTCTTCAAGTAGTCTAAACACATTTGTCGCTTCTTCACTTTTTCCCCACTTTATCGCTTCTTCACTACTTTCTTTATTTTTTTTTGCTAATACTTCTGCATAATTCCTGTTCTTTTTAATTAAATCTTCAACGGGTTCACCAGCACTTTTCCGTTCCAATAAAATTTTATATTCCTCATCGTTTTTCATTATTTCTTCTAATATAATTACCCGCTTTCCTGATTTATCACTAAATTTACTGATGAGCTGAATATTTTCCTTTAGTTCATTCATCCTAATTTTTTGGCGTCCTTTTGGAGTTTTTAATGTTGGGTCTTCCATTCGCTTTATTTCTCGATCTCTATCAGAACCTTTCTTATCTTGGCTAGATTGAATTCGGCTCCGTTCTGGAGCTCTACGTAATAGTTTTTCTTCTAACAAATTTTTCACCATTTCTTCTAACAAATTTTTCTCTGTTTCCTCCATTTTAGTTTTAACTTGCAATTTTTTCTTCAGTTCAATCATCTTATCTTTTCGGCTTCCTTCTGGAGCTTTTGATATCGCATCTTCCAATAGTTTTATTTCTTGTTGCTTTCTTCCAAGTTTAAAGTAAATATTAAAAAGCTTTAAAAACATCTCTCCTTCGAGGTGTTCAGGGTATTTAAAAAATTCTTTGTTGGAGTAAGTACGTGATTGGAATCTTATTTTTGCTCCACTGGATAATTTGACTACTACTAATGAAGTGACTGTACCAAAAATACTAGATAATGTTGTCCTTATAAATCCTTCAATGTTGGCAACAGAATTCCATGAAAAGGAACCTGATGATAGGATTTTTCGATAATAGACTCCAGATGGACCAATAACTAACAAATTTCTTAGGCCGAGAAAAAAAATTAAACCAATAGGTACAAAAACGAAGAAAGAAAAAATTCCCACTTCGTATGGTATAGCTACTAATACTAATGTAAATATTGGGATTGCTGATCCCAATAAAAAAAAAAGGATTATGCAATTCCATTCTAGACCCCTTAATCCCCCTTTTAACACAAAAGTTTTTCCTTTTGAGAATTCATTTTGAATTTGTTTACTAGTCCCGTATCTGCCAAATCTGTATTTTTTCTTTTTATAATTATGATATTCTTCTTTTAAATCTTCTAAAATCATAGATGATCATTTCTTTTTTTTAATAACTCTTGAATTACAATATTTTTATCCTTCTGGAAAATCACTATTTTCTAGAGCTTTATAATATAAAAGAATTACTTTTTTGTCAATTCTCTAAAAGAGGTAATCCAATGTTTTAATCAGATATTTTTCTCCTGTCGCTCCGTTGTTCACTAATGCCAATCTGTTTTCTAATTGAGTAAGCATCTGCCGATCGAAAGGATCTTCCGAAAAGAGCGTATTATTGGGATGATCCTGTCTAAAAATAACCTTTATACTCGGCTGCGAGACAACATCCTCAAACAACTGGGAAGGAGACTGGTCTGCAATAACAAATCCAACCCCTCGGCTTCGGTATTCCTTTAATAATTCAGAAAATATTTTTGCCATCTGTTCCTTCATGATGAAATCTGCATCATCGCTGTTATTGGTAATGGGTTTTTCCAAAATAGCATGAGCCTCATCAATGACAATGAGATATTTTAACTCCTCAGCTTCTTTATCAGTTGTAATTGAAAAAAAAAAATTAAAAATTAAGATTTTGTCCAAGTTGGAAGTAAATATAAAAAAGTTTAAAAAACATCTCCCGTTCGATTTTTTTAGGAAATTCTTTGTTGAGGTAAGTGCGTGATTCGAATTTTATTTTTGCTCCACTGGATAAATTGACTACCACTACTGTTGAAGTGGCTATATCACTACCTCCCATTATAATTCTCTTTTTTAATCCTTCAATAGTGGCAACAAAATTCCATGGAAAGTAACCTGATGAAGAAATTTTTCGATAATATACTCCCCATGGACCAATAACTATAAAATTCCTTAGTTTGATCAAAAAAGGTAAACCAAACAATGCACAAAAGAAGAATAAAAAAATTCCAAACCCAATCTCATAAAAAGATGCCACTGTAAGACACGCTACTAGTCCCGATATACAAAAAAAGATTATGTAACCCCATTCTAGACCCCTTAATCCCCCCTTTAACACAAAAGCTTTTCCTTTTGAGAATTCATTTCGAATTTGTTCACTTGTCCCATAACTACCAAATCTATATTTTTTATTTTTATATTTATGAAATTCTTCTTTTAATTCTTTGAGATACTTGTCAATATCTATAGTTAGGCTTGGTGATTTTTTAATGCTATTGGTGATATGTTGTTGACCTCCTTCAATGCTAATTCTTTGCAATTTAGTTGTCTGTTTCTTTCCATAATTATAATAATAATTAATAAATGTTGTTATAATTAGAGTAGTTACACTATAGGATTTTAGTTTTGGGAATTCTTTTGAACTATAGTCACCTAGACTAATGAAATTTCTATTTGGCATTAAAATGTGGAGTTGAATTAAGTTATGAGAATCCATGTTGATGTCTTCCCACTTATATCCTTTAATAACACCAGTACGCAATTTATATACAATTCCTTCTGGACCTAAAACTATAAATGATGTTCGTAATTTCCAAAGTCCTAAAACTAAGAAAACAAGGAAAATAGTACCAAAAATCCCAAAAATTATAATATTAATTACAGGAGTAATATTAATTTCAGGAGTTAAAACTGATATAACTGCCGTTATTATCAATCCAATTATCAAAAAAATTCCTCCAACAAAAAACGCTGCTACAGTCTCAACTTTCCCCTCAGTGAAAACGATTTTTTTTCCGCGCTCTATAGATTTTTCGATATCCTTTGGAGAAACTATAGTTCCGTATTCGTAGTCTCCTTTTTTATATTTCTGAAATTCTGAGGTATACTCCTCCAAAAATTCTATACTCATTTGATTTACCATTTTATATCATCCCATAGATTAATGTATAATTTACAAGATCTTTATGAAGATGAACTAATTGCGTTTATAATTCTAATAAAAACAAAGATCGTAAAACATAAACCAGTTATCATAATTACCAAGAGTATTCTTCTTCCAATCTTAACATTTCTAGTGTTAATATTTTTAGTTTTCTTTCTACTCATCAACATCCCGTAACTTATTTCGGGATTAATAAAATAGAATATCAATGAAACAATTCCAACTGGCATCCATGTAAGTGATAATAAGAACATATAAATTCCAGTTGTACCTGGAAGAGGATAACTTAAACCTAGTAAAGCAAGAAAGAAGGTTGCGACAATCATAACTATACTATAAATTAAACATTTCTTTACTTCTTCTTCCGATATACTCATCTTTAGTCCAATACGTTCAAAATCCACTTTTATAATCTCCCTCAGAGACCCTTTAGTTCCACATTTTTCACAATGTTCAGCCAAAGAATAAACATATTCTCCACAAGAATTGCAAATGTAAGGAAACGCTTTTTTAAGAGATTCTAGATCCATAATTGATCATTTCTATTTTTTAATTATTTATTTTTATCTTTTAGGATATTCACAATTTACAAAATTTTAATGATATATAAAAATTACTTTTTTGTCAATTTTTTAAAAGAAGCAATCTAATGTTTTAATCAGATATTTTTCTCCAGTCGCTCCATTATTCACTAGTGCCAATCTATTTTCTAATTGGGTAAGCATCTGCCGCTCAAACGGATCTTCAGAAAAGAGAGTATTATTGGGATAATCTTGTCTAAAAATTACCTTTATACTCGGCTGAGAGGCAACATTCTCAAACAGCTGGGATGGAGACTGGTCGGCAATAATAAAACCTACACCTCGACTTCGATATTCCTTTAATAATTCAGAAAATATTTTTGCCATCTGTTCTTTCATGATGAAATCTGCATCATCACTGTTGTTGGTAATAGGTTTTTCTAAAATTGCATGAGCTTCGTCAATAACAATGAGATACTTTAACTTCTCAACTTCACTATCTTTTGTCATAGTTCTTACAAGCTGAAAAATCGCATTTACAACAAGCATGTTTATAAATTTACTACACATAGATAAATCTAAAAACACATTATTGCCATTCAGCCAATTCACAACCCATTTCGGCAATGTTTCAGTTATTTTTAAAACATTTTGAACTTTAACTTCATCAAACACGTTCATTCGATTTCGGAACACCTGCAATAAATTAGCTTGCTCTTCAGGACCATATGGATTTTTTTTAACATATCTTTCCACCGCCCTTAGTAGATCAATAAAAAATTCAGGCAATTTACCCTTTAAATCTAAAAAGCCTACCTCAGTGCGGTAGATGATTTTTTCAAACACATTTTTCAATCCTAAAGATGCGCATATATAGGTCGCAGTTTCCTGTAAACGTTTCTTGAGGATTCCTTTATCAGCATTAATAAAATATGGAATATGAAAATCAATATCAGAATATTTAATTTTATCGAAATTATGATAAAAGATTTCTTGAGACTCTTTGGCTACATTTAGTACTAAAATCCCGACATTTTTAGCTTTTTTAGTAAGTTCTTGGATAAATCGAGCAAGAAAATAGGTTTTTCCGCTCCCCGATTTCCCAAAAATCGCCATGTCCTGAGGAAGTTTATTAATTGGAACAAAAGTTTCATGATCTGTTATTACACCCTCTTTTATATGTTTTCCAACACTTATCGCAGTTTGCTTAAATTTCTCATGGATATCGATGTATCTCACATTTTCATTAGCTAAAATGGGTAATCTAGGCAAAGGCAGATTCTTTGGAAAATCAAAATTAACATCTTCTTGGACAAAAGTTGTTAATGATTCACCACTATTATTAAATACTTTCCCTTCCAAAATGTTGAGATTTGAAATGTCAGAAGGATTAACGAGCTTTGCTCGATCCCCTTTTTGATTTTCAATATCCATCGCTAAAAACTGTATAATCCCTTCAAGTTTTAGTTTGTCTTTTACATCTGAATTGTTTAAATCGTATTTTATAAACACCCGTATATTAAATAAATTAGATTGCTCTTTAGTTTTCTCTGAATATGGTTCCCTCTGCCATAATATAATTAATTGTACCGTATGACCCGTTTTAAAATAAAATGCCTTAATAAACCTTTCTACTAAATTAATTTTGGTTTTTGTATATCCCATAGGCAGAATTATCTCAAATAACTGACCTTTTTTCAATTCTTCTTGGCTGTCCTTTCTTATAGGTTTTGCTTCAACCACTCCATCTAACCCTATAAATTTATATTTCAAATTAGAAAGCCACGCATACCCTAATTTGATTGCTTCAGATTCTGATTCAACCTTGGTAAAAAATACAACCTCTATATTGTCATTGGCCGTTAATTCGAGACCATAAGTGCCTGATTGATTTTTCCCAAAAGGATCAAAAAGAAACGAGCGGATATCCTCAGGTTTTTGATAAAAGGGAATCGCACTCTCGGGAATTGGTTCAGGTTTGAAAGGCTCTGGGGCTTGCGTTATCCTAATACGAGTCTGCCAAAATAATACCTCATCTTCAGTAATAAGTCTATCCTTCTCCTCCATATTCCCTACCGGCATAATCCTCATCAATTTGTTCATAATGTGCATCAGTCTTCCCTTCTCCTGAAGAATCATCAATATCATCAGAATCTTTTCCTTTCTCCCTGGAATCTTCATCTATGCCCTCAAAATCCTTCTCCTTACCTTCGGGACCTTCGTAAATCCCTTCATAATCGTTGTTCCCTCCAGTAGAGCCATTAGGAGAATTTTCTAGAATCCCCTGATAATCTTTTCCTCCAGTAGGAGAACCTGGACCTAAATGATCCCAATCATTTCTAATCAAATCTCTTTCATCTACCGGGTAATCCCAATCATCAATAAAACCACTACCTTTCGGGACTCTTTTGGCTTCTCTTTCATTAAACTCTCTAACTTTTGCGTCAATCATATCTTGCTCTGTAGCTTTTGGGGAAAAACCACTTTCAAATTGTTGCTCCTTAGCCACCCCTTCAGTAGGTTCTTCACTCTTACTTTCCTCCTTTTGCTCTGTTCTCTGAACTTTTTCTTTTTCTTCAACATTGCTTTCCGATCTTTGCTGATCATCCTCCTTTTCAGCACTTCGCTTCTCAATATCTTTCATTACATCCTCAACATTCTTATCTTTGAGATATTCTTTTGCTTCTGTATAATTCTTGACTCCATGCTCGCCTAACATTTCTTTTATTTTATTAGTGACAGTCTTAGCGGCCATCCCATATTTATGATCAATCTCATTTTTTTGTAGGTTTTTTATATCATTTAAAAATTCTCGCTTGTTTGAGATTATAGACTTTCCTTCAAATTTCTGGGATTGATTACTCAACCTTTCATTTATCTCTTTTGCTACTTTATCAAGATTTTTGCCTTCAAGATATTTTTTCGCCTCTGTATAGTTTTTAACTCCATAATCTCCTAGCATCTCTCTTATTCTTTTATTAACAGTTGACCTATTCATATCATATTTGTGATCGATATCTTTTCTTTGCATATTTTGGATATCTTTTAAAAATTCTTTTCTATTTGTAATCTCCTTCTTTCCCACAAATTTCTGAGATTGGTTTTCTAGTTTCCTGTTGATATCTTTTAAAACATTATCAAGATTTTTATCTTCAAGATATTTTTTAGCTTGAGAAAAATTTTCTATTCCATGATGACCAAGCATCTCTTTTATTCTATCATTGATACATTTGCCATCCATATCATATTTTGTATTTAAATCCTTTTTTTTCATACTTTGAATTTCCTTTAAGAATTCTGCCCTGTCTGGGATTTCTCTCTTCCCATAAACCTTAGCATTGAATTGCCTTTCTCGAAATTTAGGTTCTTGCCATTTACCTGATACCCCCTTGCTTACATTTTCTTGATATTCTTTTTCTTGCCATTTTGCTGAAATTGCTTCACTCATTTTCTCTTGAGTTTCTGGCCTCCTCGCTATCTCTTGATTAACCTCAGCCATCTTATCAAGCCATTCTGGATCTTTTGCTCTCTCTCTCCTTTCTTCTATTTGTTTCTCGGAATACTCACGATCCTTTTGCCATTTTTCTTCATGACTTCTACTCATTTTTTCTTTAACCCGCTCAGTTAATAATCCTCCTCTACCAGCTTCCATTACATTATATCCCTTTTCTGGATTTAGAGTATCATACTCTCTCATCCAATAGTTTTCTTTTCTATTTAATTCTTCTTGATTATTTGCTATATCTTGTTGCCTTAATTTAAAATTCTCTGGACCATGCTTAATAACAGCGCTCTCAATAAATCGAAGATTATCTCCTCTTTTTTGCCTTTTAAAACCTTCCTTGACCTCCTTCTTCCATCGTTCTTCTATCGGAATCTTTCCCTTTCCCCATTGGCTTGAAACAGTCTGTCCTATATAATTCTTTCCATTATGAATATTTGTGGCTCTATAAATATATCCATAAGGAATCTTTTCAGTTTTGACCATTATTGAATTTATGTCTGTTTTAAATTGTGTCTTAAACTAACTATTTAAACTTCAATTCTTCCTATAAATAGTTCAGAATCTTATGAATGCAAGAAATTTTTGTTTAAATAGATACATTCAAATCACTAATATATCAATTAAAAAACGAGTTGAATTAAAATAACAGAAAATCAATTAAAGGATAAAGAAAAAGAAAGTCCAAAATATATGACCATAGATGAACTAATCTCATTACTTCTGGAAGTGAGAGTTGATCTAACCGTATTAAAGAAATCCGTCACCTCAAAAGAAATAAAAGAGCAACTTAAATGGGCAATTAACGGAATCGATATTGTCGGATGTGAACTAACCCAAAATATCGCAAAAAAATTAAAAGAAAAATAGAAAGAAAAAATAAATTAAATTCTTGATTACATTCCCATTCCTGGGGGAAGACCGCCCATACCACCCATACCACCACCCATTCCAGGAGGCATACCACCCATCCCACCACCAGGAGGCATCGGAGGCATAGCTGACTTAGCAGAGGCGATTACATCGTCTATGCGTAAAATCATTGAGGTTGCTTCGGTCGAGCTTTTTATTGCTTGAACTTTTACAACAGTTGGTTCGACAACACCTATACTTGCCATATCATTAATGACATCACCAGTATCTAGATCATGCCCAGCAAACTTATGACCTTGTTGATGAGCAGCTCTTAACTTCATAAGAGTATCAATTTGATCTAAGCCAGCGTTTTCCGCTAAGGTTTTAGGGATTATATCGAGTGAATCCGCGAATATTTCGACAGCAAGTTGTTCACGTCCACCTAGAGTAGAAGCATATTTCCTTAGTTGAATTGCAGTTTCTACTTCTGGGGCACCACCGCCACCGACAAGTTTTTGATCTTCAACAACATCTCTAATTACACAGAGAGCATCATGGATGGCTCTCTCAACTTCATCAACAACAAGTTCAGATCCTCCTCTGATGAGAATTACAACAGATTTAGGATCTTTAC
>Ga0209977_10000180_pt1 | contig 24088 bp, 37 predicted proteins | sample SumtaG_2_FD_183113 | JGI IMG/M metagenome (GOLD analysis project Ga0209977, IMG submission 183113) | Deep subsurface microbial communities from Indian Ocean to uncover new lineages of life (NeLLi) - Sumatra_00607 metaG (SPAdes) (version 2) | ecosystem: Environmental > Aquatic > Marine > Oceanic...
CACAGTTATGATGGGTCAAAGTATAACCTTTCTCCTGTCCTTAGAAACTTGACGGAGGCTATTACTTTAAGGTCACCCAATATTGAGTTTGTCATAACGACACACAAGACTGATTTGGTAGATGAGGAGGAGGGCCAAGAGTGGTATCAATACTGGAGGAAAATGCAAAAGGAGTATCCAGCCATTTACGATGTACATTATAATACCCTTATAAATCATTGGGGAGGGAGGATAAAGCAAGGAACTCTTGTACATTTCAATAGGTGTCCTTATTACAGAGAGGACCATTTCTTTATTGGTGTAACGGGGAATGTGCTGCCCTGTTGCATTGATCTTGAAGAGGAGATCGTTTTTGGTAATATTATGACAGACGACTTCGAGACAATCAGGACGAAGCGCCGAAAGTTTTACGAAACCCTGAATAGAGGGGGTCCGCAAGAGGATTTGTGTATAAGGTGCATGTATTGAAAGGCAAGGTAGTGCCAAAAATGTTTAATGCAGACTACTTTGAAAGGGGATTGGAGACCGGGCTCAGTTGCTATCAGAACTACAGATGGATGCCCGAGTTGACTGTTCCTATGGCTATGACCCTCATAGATCATCTGCACATTCCTCGCGGCGCAAAGATTCTTGATTTCGGCTGTGCTAAGGGCTACCTTGTGAAAGCGTTACGTCTTTTGTATAGGGATGCATGGGGGTTAGATGTGAGTAGCTACGCGATTCATAACTGTGATCCAGCGGTAGGGGATTATTGTGTTATACCTCGTAAGAAGCACAGGCTCCCATTTCCCTTTGACTTTTGTGTGGCCAAGGATGTGTTAGAGCATATCAATGAGGACGAACTTGAAAACCAAATCCGCAGCATCGTTGCGGAAACCATTTTTGCTGTCATTCCTTTAGGAGAGAATGAATCGTATAGAGCACCTGTGAATGACCTAGATGTTACTCATGTTATCTGTAAGCCGGAAGAATGGTGGATAGGTCTTTTTAACAAGTGCGGCAGAAGGGTTGTAGATTTCAATTTTCGGATAGAGGGAATAAAGGACAGTTATTATGACAACCATCCCAACGCCCATGGCTTCTTCACCTTGCAAGATATGTAAGGAGGAGATTTCAGGCACTGTCCCTTACGGGACGGTACATATCCCTTGGGGAGGAACTCCGTGGAGAAAAGAGGATGGAGGGTGGGTTATGATGAACCCATTAGGACCCTTACCAACAGGAGAAGCATACGAGGAGGACCCAAGATGGAAGGTCTAACATTATTCGTATTGAAGAACGATACCCCGGCTTTTGCAAATGTTAAGAGGTTGCTTGATTCGTTTTCAAAGGTAAAGGGAGTTGCAAACGTTGTTGTGGTGAATATGGAAGACAGGAGACTTGATTTGATCGAGGTCGAGACCGATTGGTGGATGTACATGTTTGATAATGAGTATCTGGACCCCGCTATGATTCGAGTTCTTTCCACTTACCTTGAAAGTGAGGTTTATGATTTCTTCCAGGCATATCAGCGGATAATCGTGCCCGAGATGGTTGATGGTGTAGAGAAGGCAAGGGTGAAGACCTATTTGTCGCCAAGAATCTTCCGGGCCAAGGTTAGGGTACAGAGCGAACACATCTACATTCCCATTGATGTTGACAACTTAACAGTGACGAGTATATTGGATGGGTGGATTGTGAGGGATTGATGGTCCGGTTGCACCTTCAATTTAATCCAATGGAGTACCGCAGATGGCACGGAGCTATTAACAAGATAAGTGCCGAAGCAAAGCGGTTGTTAAATTGGTTTCCCGAGATATGTGCTATTGATTATAGCCATCTTGTTGTAGGCAATATCATGCGGCAAAAGCACATGGGAAGCTATGCTCCGTATAACACACGATATGCTGCGTGGAAAGTAAAGTATGGTCGAGCGGGAGGTGGTTATTGGAGATTGATGGGTGATTTGGTCAAGAATATTACCCATTTCAAAGTGTCTACTTTGGTCATGGGTGATGTGTCTTGGATGGGAGGCATTCCTTTCGGTGTTACGGACACAGGAGGGAAGTCTTGGTTTGGAAGAGGGGACCGGGGGAAAGCTAAGTCGATAGCCATGTACGGACATGTTATGGAGTGGGGAGGATATTATCCGGGAGCGGGATACCATCCTCCCAGACCCATCTTTGCTCCTAGTCTCAATGAGTATATACATTATGGGTTGCGGGAGAGAACCCGGGAGGTTGTTAAAAGCCTGATAGGGAAGTGGTTGTAATGCCAAAGGTTATAGATGTCAGACCCAAAGATGTTTACGCGACTGTGGAGTTCTCAATAGCCGAATTGGCTAAGTTGAGAAAAGCACTCGATTTATCCACAATCAATTATGACGGTAAAACCCCCGAAGAAAAAGAGGCCGTAGAATATTTACAGGATGTGTTTTATCCCTTTATTGACCACTTTTTGGAGGACATGAAACATGGCACTTGATCCTACTGCCAGAGAGGCAAATGTAAGGGACTCGGTTAAGAAATACTTTGTGGACAATTTAACCCCAACGCACAAACTCAGTTTCGATAAGGGAATGGCAACCCCTTCAGTTCAAGGTCTAGGAAGTGCTGAGAAATGGGTGTCTGTGAATTGGGGTTTTACGGAAATGAGTGATATGGGGGACTATTTCTTAACCATCTATTGCTGCACACGAAAGGACAATGAAGGGTTTAAGTTGGCCCAGTTGAGGGATGCTGTCATGGGGATTCTTTCTGATACTACGCAGACCGATGGAATCAGAAGGATACCATTCTATCGAAGTTATGAGAGTAAAGCATGGGATTTGATAGGGGCTTTGTTGGTAACCGAAGTTGTCGAGTCAATGCAGAATACGGCAGATGATGAGACTAAATACAAGATACTGACTGTCCGATTGAAGTGGAGCGCGAGGATATGAGTCCCGAATTTCATAGAGACAAACACGGATATAAACCAGTGGCCCGTCATTTCGTTTGTGAGAAATGTGGGAAAAGAATCATAAGGAGAAGGGAGAATGGTATATGGTACTTTACATTCGGACAACCTATGACGGACGCAGGCAATTTGGTTGGACACCCTCCTGTAGAAATGTTGATCTACGGGTCAATCCGAATGCGTTGTTTAAGCAAAAATTGCCGGCATTGGAATACGTTGAATTTCTATCCATTTATGTTTCTTGATTTTAATGAGCTTACAAAGAAAAAACTTGACACCAAGTAGATAAATGTTGTAACGGTAAACGATCAGTGTCCTGCTGATTCTACAATCGGCGATTCGCCGAATTTCTCCGGTTTAACACATTATTTTTGTCTAAGGAGGTGATATTATATGGCACGAAAGGGTCCAGTTACAAAAGACACTAGCACAGTAGCATTAGGGTTGGCGCAGATTCGTATTGGTGATTCGGTAACGCATATCGCTGATATTCATCCCGCCCTCTCTGCCAGTGATTCCATTGGTGCTTTGGCAAATACTCGGTTTATGGGCAATACTGACTGGTTCAAACTAGAGTCAGGATTTCCATTGATTGAGGATTTCACCACACCCATCCGGGAAGCTGCCGCTTTGGAGTGTGCCTTCAAGGAAATCACACCCGCGAACATGGCGTTAGCTTACGGTTTTGATCCTAGTTCGGGTGAGTATGCATCAATGTCTGTACATTCAGGTGAGATTCCCATTGGGGATAGACGGGCTCCTGACTATGTGCGGATGGAAGCTGTTTACACCTATCCAAACGGTGTCAATTTCATGCACATTATCTTCCCGAGGGCCCAGGTATCTGCTGCTATTGAGATGGATCTTCAATCCGAAGATGCCGCCGCTGTTCCAATTAGTATTGAGGGTAAGCGGGCTGATAGCGAAGTTACCGGTGGCAGTGCGTTTTGGGACGATAAACCGCTTGGCCGCATTGTTTGGACTTAAACATTAACCTTGTAAACTAACAATCGGGCATATCCGAATGGGTGAAGGAGGAACACACAATGCCGGAGAGCACAGATACTAAACTCAATCCTCAGGTTGCGGAGATCGAAATTGGTATCCGTAACCTGAGGACAATCAAAGTTTATCCATTGTCAGTTGGCGGTCAGTTGTCAATGACCGATTTGGTTACAAAAGGATTGCAAGGGTTCTTTGAGGCACAAGGGGATTTTGTAACCACTGAGCAAGACGTTGCTTTTGTGGCATTTTTGACAACCCTAATCAATGAGAACTTGGGAAAGATCATTGAGATGGTGACTGATGAAAAAGGTGCCGTTCTAGATGAAATGACTAATGTGCAGGCAGCGGCCTTTGCTGAGATCATTTTCGACATGAATTATGGGGAAGTGTTAAAAAACGCGCAGAGCCTCGCCGAGAAAGTGAAAGCCCTATTTCCATCGACGAGGCCATCGCTGCTGTCATCAGAAATTATGGAGGATATCGGATTGAAGACTTCTTCCAAAAGACCTTCCAGGAAGGTGGCATCACCTTCGGACAATTAACTTTCCTTTATAAGTCTGCAACTGAGGAGAGGTACAACCAATTTAGGTTTATGGCTGGGCTTCAAGGTGTCGACCTAGATAAGGAAATGAAGAAGAAGGGAGCCTCCTCCGGTTTCGATTTGCCTGATGACCCTATGTTATTTCGGGATCCAAAAGAGTATGAAAAGATGCCTCTAGAAGAACGTGAGGAACTTACTAAGAGAATGATAGGGTCACACAGGCTAAAAATGGCGAGTACCCCGCTAGGTAGGAGTATCTAATGGTTGACGACCGGTCTCTATCCCTAGGAACGATATTTACGGCAAACGTTGCGGATTTCATATCAAAAGTCGGGCAGATTCGGACAGCTATTACTGGACTAAATGCCCAAATGGGGAGTCAAGCCAGGGCAGCAACTAAGGCGACTACTTATTTTGGCAGATATGGGAAAGTAATGGATCAGTTGAAGTCCCGTTATACCGAGTTAGGTACTTCAAATAAGTCGTATGTAACGGGGCTAAGGGCTGAGGTCAAGGCTGCTAAGGGCAATATCGGTATGATCCGGCAGACTATCAGCCATTATGATAAGCTGTCTCAAGCGGTTTCTGCTACTGGCATCAGGATGAATGCCGCTGGTAAATCGGGTACTCTATTTGCTAAAACTGCAAACTATGCCGCGTTATCTCAGGGTGTATTGGCGGGCAAACTGAAAGTTACATCACGAGGGTTTGTAAATATGGAGGGAGCCCAACGCCAGGCTGCAAGAGGGTTGAGTTGGGTAGGGAGACAGATTTCACAAGTACATGGGGGGTTAGCACGGCTTGGGGCCGCTATGAAGGTAACAGCGGCTTATGGTATTGCAGCAACAGCGATATTCAGCGTTGTTAATGCGCTTAGGACGGGTATTAGTGAGATCGTACAGTTTGACCAAGCACTATACAATTTGAAAGCTATTACGGGAGCGACCGCAACAGAGATTCGTGCAATGTCCAATATAATCAAGCGGGTCGCTGCTACCACGAAGTTCTCCACAGTCGAGGTTGCCGATGCGATGGTCTTGCTCGGGCAATCTGGCTTCTCCGCAGCAGAATCAATAGTAGCAATTCAAGCGGTATCTGATTTAGCAACAGGCACCTTGTCAACAATGGCAATGTCTGCCGACCTTCTCACAACAGCGATCCGAGCATTTGGTTTAGAGGCGTCCCAGGCTAGTGAAGTTGCCGATATTATGGCAAATGCGATCAACAAATCGAAATTAACGGTAGATAAGTTAAGAACGGCATTTAACTATGTCGGTCCTTCTGCGAGCGCGACTGGTACAACATTAGAAGAAGTGGCCGCTTCCATGATGGCCCTTGCTAATTCAGGACTTCGTGCGAGTACGATTGGTACTGGCATGAGACAGATATTTTCCCGCCTTGTTGCTCCTAGTGAGAGACTTCGGGAAGCGTTTGAAGCACATGGCATTGAACTTGATGACCTTAACATCAAGACTTGGGGATTTTCCGATGTTCTACAAAATCTGAGAAAGGTGTTTATTGATGCTAAGACGGGAGTTGTTGACAGTCGGAAAGCATTCGAGTTGTTTGGTCTTAGAGGAGCAAACGCCATCCTTGCTTTGGTTGAAGCTGTCAGTAGCGGTCGTTACAAGCAAATGTTGGCGGCTGTGTATGAAGTTGGGACCGCTGCTGGGATGGCACAAACTCAGATCGAAGGTCTTGCCTTAAAATTCAAGAACTTAGTTGACAGGGCGAAAGTCTTGGCAGTTGAGTTAGGCGAAACGGGACTTGCTGGTGGACTTGGGCTTGTCGCTGATCTATTCAAGTACCTTGTAGGTATCATCACTGATTTTGTTAAAACCTCAGGGGGACAACTTACCACCCAGTTGGTTGGTCTTACCGGTACTGTGTGGATATTGTTCGTTGCTTTGGGAGCACTGTGGAAACTTGTTGTGACCCTAACTAAGACCTTCGGCGGACTTGCTAAAGCCTTCCTGTCTAGTCCTGTTGGATGGTTTATGATGGTAGTTGCCGCTGGAATTGTTATATTGAGAAATTATGCACATGCTATGGGAGACGCATCAAGGGCTATAGCTGATAACAGGCTAGAGCATGAGAGGTTACTTAGGACATTAGAATCTTACCGTCAGCGGTTGAAGGTTACCTATGAAGCCGCTAAGGGTAATGAAGAAATGATGATCCGCTATCGGGCGATTATCGAAAGGTTGAAGAACGACTTTCCCGAACTCGCTCAAAAGATAGACGAAGCTACGGCATCATGGGAGAGACTAGATGCTGTGTTGGGAGGGGAAATAGAGGCAACTCGATTAGAGGCTGCGAGGTTGTCTGCCCAGCTTATAGAACAATATGCGAAAGATGCAGAGAAGGGGGCAAAGGTTACTGGCGCGATTGCTACAGCGTCAGACAAAGTTGCTAGTGCCTGGGATAGAACGGGGAAGGCTGTAAGGTTCTGGTTGTGGGGAATAAAGGAAGGAGCAAAGACTGCGGTAAGGAAGGTAGCTCCCGAACTTAGCGAAGAAGGAAAGAAGCAACTTGAGCATGTTGGGAGGGTACAGAAAGCCTATCAAGAAAGTTTCAAGGAACGTGGGAGATTGACTGATTCGTATAAGGCGAAGATAAAACTTGCCAATATGGCTTTAGATGAAACAGCCAACCTTTATGTAGAGCAAGCACAAGCGGCGAAACTGACTTATGATGAGGTAGGAGCATATATCAAAGACCATCTAGCTGATCTTAATTTGTTGCCTGAGACGGTTGATAATATAGTTGAAAGAACCATAGACAAGTTGAGAGAGTTACGGTTAGAAGCTAGGAAGCCAATAGACTTTGTGATACCTGTTGATCCATTCGAGGGTATCTGGGAACAAGCAACGGCTACTGAAAGAATGGCTATCCAGCAAATTGAAAAGCAAATGAGAAATCGGATGAGTCAATTCCGAAAGTGGGCTGAGGAGCAGAAAAGCACTGCTATAAATGTCCAAGAAGGACTCATTGCTATTCGTATTGATGGGTACCGAAAGATGCAGAGGATTTTAAATGAAGAGGGTACCCTCAAGCACAAAGCGATGGAAGATGAAATCCGGTGGTTGGATGAATATTTAAAGCCTGAACTTTTGAAGTGGATTGAAGAAAGAAACGAATGGGAACGGGATGCCTTTGCTGAACGTGTGCAGGGCTTGAAAGAGGGGTCTGAGAAATATATAAAATTAGAGGGACGCCTTAAGGAGAAGTTGGACGCGATTAGGGAAGAAGGCCTACGCGGGATGATGGTAATAGAGACTGAAAAGACCGAACTCTTAAAGAAGATCCTCATAGAACGTGGCAAAATAGAAATGAAGTACCTAGAATGGCGACAGCAGCAACAGAGAGAAGCCATGTTACAGCCCTTGCGTTTGGATGTTGCTGGAGGCAGAGGAACTGAGGCAGAACTGCGTAGGAAAAACCAACTTTTACGTAGAGAAGAAAACAAGTTGGCAGTTGACCAGGCAAAGAAGCGACTCGAACAGGCAAATGAGAACCTAGAAGAAATCTCCTATATGCATGGCAGAGAGACAACACAGTGGATGGAGGGCTTTGATGATGTCTTAAAGAAAAGGACAGCCCTAAATGCCGCGATTGTAGCACTGATTGAAAATGAGACAGGGGCGATGAACGAGAACTTAGAGGAAACCGCCCAAGACATGTCAAACCTTTATGAAGAAGGTAAAATCAGTGCCCAGGAGTATTTCGAGTTTATAGAGAGTATGAGAGACCGAGCGTTGATGGGGGAAGAGGACTTCATTGACAAACAGATAGAATTGCAGGAGAGCGGTTGGGAGAACTTCAAGAGAGGTATTCAAAAGGCGCGTAGGGAAGTAGGATCTTTTGCTAAGTTGATGCAGAAGATAGGCCAGGAAATCTCTGAGCAATTAGCCGATAACTTTACAGATGCTTTCATGGATTTTATAGATGGCACAAAGAGTGCAGGGGAAGCGTTCAGAGACTTTGCCAAAGATACTCTGCGGTGGATGGCTCAAATGCTTATGCGCTGGCAAATGATGAAAATGTTTAGCAGCATAATTCCCGGGTTCGGTGGAACCGCTGCTGCTACTGCTCATACAGGTGCTATTATCGGGCGTGATACTTTGCCCGTTAGAATAGTAAATGCTGACATCTTTAATGGAGCGATCAGAGCACACAGGGGTTTGGGACCCAATGAAGTTCCAGTTATTGCTAAGAAAGATGAGGGAATATTTACTCCCGCACAGATGAAAGCCCTTGGGGCTGGTGGGGGAATGACAATCAACGTGCCTGTCAATGTAGAGGGTTATGGCGCTCAACTCGCTAACAAACTTAGGATGAATATTGAGAACACGGTTAGAATGACGTTGCGAGAGGAGATGAGGTAATGGCAACGAAAATGCAATTAGGGGGAAATCCGCTTTGGCGGAACCCCACTCAGTTTTCTATTCCTAAAGACGAGAAGCATTACTCCATCATTCCCACTTATAGTGGTGTAGCTTTCTTTACATGGGGTCTTTTTACAGCAGGCCAGATCGTTGAACTTGAATGGGAATGGATGGATTCCGCTGCTTTTGGTACTCTACAGGGTTTGTTGGAGGACGATGTACAGAAAGTATGGGATCCAAAAATATCAGGTGAAGGGACTTTCAACGTTGAACTGTTGTCCCTCAATGGTAAGTATGTTGAGAGTGCCCTGCACGATGCAAATTGGCGGCAGAATGTGAGGTTAGAATTGTTGGTTAGGAGCGAGAATTAAGATGTCGATAACCCTTGATCCAAATTTAGCTACAACCCAAGACAGTATGACTCGTCACCCACTTTGTGAGCTTCTGAGTGGGCAGTTTACATCAGCAATCCCTTTTGATGGGGAGTATTTCAACAGTGACGTACAAAACGAGACAGAGCCCGCTTTGATCTGTCACAGCACAGGTCGGTTGGGCATGGTTTATTCGAGAGAGTCTGGTGGAGGAGAAGCCAAAAACCTTCTCTATTACAACTATACCAATACGACTAGATCACAGTGGTATAATGAGTTGGTTTACGATGCTGGAGCAACGGTTGAAGTCTGGGGCAAATCTCTAGTCGAACTTGCAAATGGTAACATTGGTATTGTTTTTGTTGAGAAAGCAGGAGGGAGTAGACACCTCAAATATATGGTCATTGGTGTGACCGGGTCAGTTGTTGTATCTCCTACCGTAATAGAGACTTTCACCAACACCAGCGAATGGGTTGCTAATCCCCATGTCATGCAACGAAGTACCGAGGATTATTACCTGACTTATGCTCACGAAGAAATTACTGGGTCGGGTGAAGTTGCTGACATAATGAATCGGAAGTCAGCAGACTTCTCGGATTGGGGAGAATCTGGAGAGGCTCTTTCCTTAGCAAGTCTTGACCCCACCCGTCGTAGAGATCATCCCTTCGTTATTGAGCCCGGCACAGGTAATATGATATTGGGCTTTGATTACCAAGACTTTGTGTCCGGGGAGCAAGAGATTGTTAATGTTTATACGTCCGAATCTGATGACGTTGGAGAAACTTGGGGCACTCCTAGTGGTGAAACAGTATTTGATACATATGGGCATTCAGCGAGAAAGCCCGTCTTAGCAGAAGATTCGGAAAACGATACCAAGCTGGCTTATTTTAACGAAATTCAAGTCCTACATGCCAATGAAGAGACAGCGGGATGGTGCTACAATGGTCCTAGTTGTCCAGGCGCTCCTGTTAATATTCATTATGATCCTTCAACAGGGATGCTTTATTCCACAAATATTCATCCACACACAGGCATAAAAAACTTATGTTCTGTGGTTGTGATGGATGTAGATAGCTGGACGGTACACAAGTGTTATTCTGACGAAACCTCACCGGCGTACAGTTCCCTTTTCACCGCCGAGCATTGTTGGTGGCAGAGAAACCAAGGTGATGGACACTACGTTTCCGTAGGCACCTGCGAAATGGGACTCAAAGCCATTCTGCTGATCGACGACAGTACGGAAACGATCAAGGAGTATTATTTCCGTGACGATGAAACCTACAGCCTAACCAAAAACATAGATGTTGACTGGCGAGGCGTAGGCGATGTACACCCTAAGATTAAAGCTACTGCTGTTGATGCTGATACAGATAGGCTTTATGTCTACATAACTTATGGGTATTATTGGGGCAGCCATCATTGGTTCGGATATATTGATTGTACAGAAACCGCTGATCCAGTTACGGGTAAATATACGTGGCATGAAATCTTTTATGAAGCTATGGGTGGTGCTGTAGGCGACGATCAACGATTGCAATCCCTATTTAACTCAATGGTGATTTTGCCCGATGTCGATTATGCCATTTTTGCTTATGGTGGCGATGTAGACAATTGGAAAGGTGGTCTTAGGATTTATGGTCTTACTTCTGGTTCCCTAATAAAAGATTACAATATTGATGATTACAGTGGTTTTCATTATCGTGGAGCAAAGTATCCTGCTTATTATGATGGTGCTATCTATTACAGTTTCGATTATGAAACCCTTTATAATCAGCAGGATAGAAGGGGACTTGGTAAGATTGTTATAGCAACCGACCAAATGTCTTATATTGTGCCCACGTATGATACGGGCATTGACGATTACAAGTTGTGGCAAAAGAAGTCGATGGGTGATGGTAGGCTTTTGATCTCGACTACTGGGTACGGTGTTCAGACCTTTCACACAGGCACTCAGGAGTGGACAGAGTATTCAAATGACACTCTTTCTGGTTTTACTCCAGATGAGGTAGACGATTTAGGCCATTCTGATGTGGCCTATGATTCAATTGGTCAAACGATTTTTGCTACCAAATCTAATGTGGGTGGGGCTGATTATGAAGGCCTGTTGGCATTTAGTGAGTTAGGAGCATGGAAGAGAACAGTTTATAGAACGGGAACTTGGACGACAAAATGGAACTTTGATGCAGAAGCGAATCTGTCGTTGTACACCCTAGATTGGGATGGCAGCATTGCTATTGACGAAGAAGATACCATGTGGATGGTGTGGACCCGCCTTGATTCCACTGAGAAAAGTAATAAATGGGACAAGTCGGATGCCGACTTTGATCTCTCTGACTATATGACAGGTCCAGTTGAAGCAACATGGAACATTGAACAACCAAATCAATTATCTTTCTCTTGCAGTAATGGTCATTTGTTTGACCCTAATAACCAGATGTCAATTCTGTCTGGGGTAGTTAAGCGAGGAAGGGAAATAAGTTTAAAGTTTGGTGAGTTAAGCGGAGAAACACCATATTGGCAGAATCAGGGAACATTTGTGGTACAAGAAGCGGGACTTTCTTATAAGAGGGGGGAGTATCCCACTATCAATGTTCGGTGTGAAGATGTAACTAATTTGTGGACTGAGGGAACCCATCCTGCATCAGAGTATTTTGATGGGGAATACCCAGAGAACGTGCTTGCCGAGTTATTAGGAGATTTTGCCGGACTTGTGTCTGGCGAGTATCTCATACCTTATCAAGGCACCATGTCTAATAGTCATAAGGTTTATCATCAATGGCTCGATACTTCCTTGATGGACATGTTGCAAGATGTCTTAGATCATTTTGGGTACATCCCGAATATCAATGTTAATGGACAATGGGTTATAAAGGAAGTTGATTTTGATGGCAGTGTCAGCCATGTTTACCCTGACAATACCAAGATTATTGAATACAGCCCCGATGATTCTTACTCAAATTATATTAATCGGGTTGTTGTGAAAGGGGAAACCCGATCAACTATAGAGGTCCTTTATGCAGAGGAGGAGGCGGCAAGTCTCTCGGGCACTATGGGTTGGTGGGGATGCAAGGAGACAAAGACCGTTTATTACTCAGAGGACAGAGTAAGAACGTGCAGAAACCCAAGGTTAGTTATAGTTGAGCCTCCTAACATCAACCTCTTTTTTACAAAGAAAGGCGGAGGAGATGTTGCAATCACAGATGAGGATGTCTATGAAACTTGGGTAGAGATTTATGTAGAGGCACCAAACCTTATATGGGTTTGTGTGGCTGCCATCGCTGCTTGTGTTGCAACTGGAGTCGCAGCACAAGGTTGTGACCAACAAGGAGGCGGCTTGTTTGGTGTAGGCGGTGTCTGTGGGGCGTACATTTTTATGCTGAGTTTGGAGTTGCAAGTCTTGGCATATATCTTAGGAGCAATGGCTAACTATTACGTCCAGATATGGGCACAACCAGTAGGCCATGAAAAGCAATCGTTTCAAGCACAGGCAAATGACATTGAGCTACAGAATGAGCTTAATGGGCTGATCGTCACAGAAGAAATAGACGATCCTTTCTGTTATGACTATGCTACAGCATACGTTGTCGCAGACAGAGAAATGGACATAATCAAGGCACAGAGAAAACGGGGTCGATTCATGAAGTTAGCCCATTTACAGGATGAAATTACGGACATCATTCAGATCGTGCATCCCTATTCTGGCAACAATTTGAGGTTTATGATTACCAACCTAAAACGCATCTTTACGAAAGCCGATTCTCCCGGTGGTGAGGGCTCGTTTATAGACCAAATTGAAGGCTGGAGGATTCTTTGAGATTATACGGGCGAAGATACGCAAAACGGTTTGTTGATCGTAGGGTTCGCAGGAAGACAGAGACACGCGACGCCGTTTTATGGGATATTGATTGGGCTAATTACGAAGCCCGTGTTAAAATTCAGGGCTCTAATGAATATGTAATTGCTCATTTTCCTAGAAACTGGATGAGGCAACCCTATTGGGTAAAGCCAGGCAATGCTGTAAGGGTCGTTCATAGAAGTGGAGTAAGGGGTTATGTTGAGATCGTGGGTGAGGGGAGAGCTATTCCCACTCCTGTTCAGGGGGGTAGTTTTCCCACACCGTCTGGTCTTCCAGATATGATCTTAACAGGTTGTGTTATGTCTGCAACTACTCCCCCGAGTATGGGAGTAAATGTTACCAGCGGTACGTTTAGGATAGATGATACCGTTTATTATCTTACTCCCGGAGATACGGGTTACATTGTTATGGATGTTCCTGCCCCTATGATTATGGGCGTCGGGATATTGATGGGGTCAGGAGTATCAACGATTGAGATTGAGCCTGCTCCCGATGTCTCTGGAGAGTTTCGGTATGACCTTGTTTGTGTTGGCACTGATTCAGTATTAGATTATATGTCTGGGGAGGAGTCAATAAGTCCCGAAAAGCCTTCTGTCCCAGCAGATCATCTCCAAATCGGTGATTATGTGTTTGTGCGTTTTGGCGTTACAGAGATTGAACAGTCGGATATAGGAGTTGAATATGCTGCTCCTCAAGCAACCACAAAGACTTGGACATTTACACCAATTGCACCTGCTACTTTTTCGGGTGAAGCATTTGATTGGTGTGCTTCCGGTCCTTGCGGTTCTTATCCCAATCCTGAGTGTTATATAAATATTCGGATTAACGATCAATATGGTGAACCACTGACGCCCGGTACCGGTGGTCACTCTGTTACTTTACAACTTTTAAACGGCACGGGTTCGGTGTGGTCAGAAAACAGTGGTTGGAATGACGCACAAGTTTTCCAGAATTTTGTTGCATCAAGTTACAATTTCAAGTACCACCGCCACGAGGATGCAGGGGAAAAGTCGGTGATATTCATAGCGACCCTTTCAAGGGGAGTTGATGAGGATTTATCGACTGGCAACTTTCTGTTGCTTTGGGGTGCTGGTGGACAGCTTTTACCATTTGCCACGTAGGAGGAGACATGGAAGAAGTAAAGCAAATCTTGGGTAAAATTGAGACCGATTTGGGTTATTTCTGTAAACTCTTTGAGCGTTTCCTCGATATGTTAGAAGCGCAAAGTAGTGGGGTTAATAAGGTTAAGACCCAGATGGATACAGTACGTCAGACGATCCTTGCTAACCCCATGATCCAAGCGAATCCAGAAGCAGCCAAGTTCTTAGAAGCAATATTTGGACAAATGGGAGGGAACGATGAGCACAAACCACCACACTCCGTATCAGGATAGCGTCACCGAGTACAAAGCCAGTGACATGAACGCTCCGCTGAGTGAGCTAGATACGGCTATTACAGCCCTGTCTGGTGAATATGTAGGTGGTAGTTATCCTTATGATATAGGTTTGTCATATATGGGCAAGCCTGCTGTGGATGCTGTCTTGCTGAGGTATCCCTTTCCAAGGGTTGTTCAGTTTGACTATGATATGGGTAATAGCCAGGGTATAGCGGGAGTAGCGGCGACAGGTGAGACAGTGTTTAGTATTAAAAAAGATGGGGTGGAGTTTGCGACAGCTACGTTTGCCGCAGAGGAGGATACTGCCACATTTTCAGGAGAGACTGTCATATTTAGTCCCGGTGAGATACTGACGTTGGTTGCGCCTGACCCCCAGGATGGCACACTTGAAAATCTTGGCTTTTCGTTGACTGGTGTAAGGTAGGAGGTAAAAATGGCAAAATGGAGTGTAGCCTTGTTTGGGCATGAAAAGCCCAAATATTATGTCCAAAATGCCGTAACAGGTAAAACGCTGTACTCGTTTGTGGAACACCCAGGGGAAATGCCTAATGGGTTGAGGTTGCATAGCTGTGTTGGTTGGGAACGACGGGCGAAACCAGGAGATTTTATTGATGCAAAGCCTTTTGACAGACACCATACTTGGACTACCCATGAGCGAAAATCGTTTTTAATCATAGTGGTAGAGGGTCCTGAAATGGCCCATTTGTTGGGGTTGAAAGAGAGTCAATGGGATTTGAATTCATATCCAAAATATAATCCTCCCAGTCGTGATGCATTTGAGGCAATTTTAATGGAGATGGCTTTGAAGGCGCCATTTTCGAGTGGGATATTAGAAAAGCTGAATAGAATAGACAAGGGAAAGGTTTATGCTGAACATCTTCTTGATTGGCAAGATTATTGTTCTCGGCCCACTGAGTACAAAGAGAAAAGACGATTTGGAATGACTTTGAGTGATTTGACAACCATTGGCGTAGACGTGGAACGTATGTTGGATAAAAATCATTTTTATGTTCCGGATGTCAAAGTTGAGCATGAAGCCTTGTTTGATAAGCATAAGGAAAGGTATGTCCATAAGACGGATGGCTTCAATTTGATTCAACCTATTAAGGTGGTGGTCTAATGGCTTGTTACGACGCCGACGATTTTATTTGTACCTATGATTCAGGTGGAGACGGATCACTTCCTGGTGAGGGAAATCCTGATTATAGTAGCCTCGCAACATGGGAAGGTGAGTCTGACAATGATCTGTCAGGGACAGGTATTACTATCCTTGACTGTTATGACAGCCAGAACCATAATGATGGATGTGTTACATATAGCGGAGCAAGCAACACAGACAGTACACATTATCGGTGTGTTAGATCCTCCCCTAGTTGCGTCACACCTTTTGCCGGGAAGGTGGCAACAGGTGCAAATTTTGTTCGTCCCGATATTGACAACGGCAATCATTGGGCTCACTTAGGTGAAAATTATTTCCGACTTCAAGACCTTTACATCAGTTCCTATGGGTATCAGACTTTTACCTTATATGCGGTATATGTGTATAATGTTACAGATTGCAAGGCCATCAATGTTGTGGCCACGCAGAAGAACACTTATGGAACGGTTGAAGGTAGTGGGTTTCAATTCAAATATGTTTCAGGTCCATGTCTCTTTTTTAACTGTATAGCGTTTGAATGTGAGGATGATGGTTTTGTTTACTCACCTCTTGGAGGTTCACCATCCGGATATGTCATCTGTTGTACAGCAATAGACAATGAGCGATATGGGTTTTATGCTAGTGGAGCCACCGGGATAGGTGCTTGTTTTAGTTGTTATGGGAAAAATGTTTCTGGTGAGTTTATCGGGGCTTTTTCGGGTTATTGGGACGCTCCCTCTGCTTGGAATGCTGCTAATGACGATTCGGCAAGTTGTGATGGGAATGCCGGAGATGATTACAAAAACAGTATAGATTTAGTTGGTAGTGGCGAACTCGATGCCAACTATTTCCCTGCGAATGGGATGGTCTGCTTTTCTGGTGAAGCTGGTGACAGAGCAGGCAGAAACCCTTATGACCATATCAGTAGTGGTGAACTTTTTGACAATTTCTTTGGTCCTTCTGGAGAGGCAATTAGCAGAAAAGACATCAGAGGGATTGATCGTCCTAGTGGTGAAGATGCTTATTGGTCAGTTGGGGCCGCTGAATACGCAGAAGAAGAAGAAGAAGAAATCAGTGGTGAAGTCCAGCCAATAGTTTTTGTAGCCAGTTAAATGATCTTTATAGATTTCACTTGACAAACAGTTTGATGGCAATTAGTCTTCAATTACCATCATTATAACAGTCCTCTCACCACTCGTTGGTAGAAAATATAATGGTTCATTGAACAGGAGGATGTCATGTCAGAAATTGCAAAGCTCCTAAGGATGATGGCGCCCGCCACCAAGGAAATCGCCACCCAAGTAGTACCAATCACAGCACATATCAGTGGGGAACTCTTCACCTCTGCTCTTAGTGAGGGGTATGCCCGCAAAGGCATGATCGTGTATAACAGTAGCGATCCTGTCAGCGGGGAAACCTATGTTGGAGAAGAGGGTGTTACTCCCGCTGATGGCATGATCTTGGAGAAAGGCGAGTACATCAACTTGCCTATGGGGAAGGACCTCCCCGTCTACTTTGTAGGGGATGGAATTTCGGGTGAGGAGCTTCGTGTCCTTGAATGGGCTTAGTAGCCCGGCACGTGGTTACCTTAAATGATTATAAACGGAATTCCATATAGTGGTTCAGGCAGGCCCATTGGTGTCAGCCAAGAAGTGTACGATGCTAGGCCCTGTGGATGGCCACTGAGACCCCTACGTACGGAAGTTGAGGAGATGGGGAAAGTTGGGGGCCTGTGTGTTGGCACAGAATTTATGACCACTTTTGCGAATGAGATGGCTGGGCCGAACCGAGTTAGATATTTAGAAGTCGGCACATTTGACGGCGTGTTGCTATCGAAGTTGGCAGCTAAGTTTCCTACAAAAGAGTTTCATGCTGTAGATGCTTTTAGGAATACAAGAACAACAGGGGGAGGGAATTTAAAGTTCTTCCTTGAAAACTGCAAGGGTCTTGACAACATATATCTTTATGTTGGTGAGAGCGTCAAGATGCTGCCAAAGATCACAGGTATATTTGGTTTTATCTTTGTAGATGGTGAGCACAGTTATGTAAATGCCAAATTCGACCTTTTCTACTGCTTTGGGCATTTGTTAGAGAGTGGAGCATTCATGGCAATACACGATAGAAGTTTACCCGGGGTAGGGAAAGCATGTGCGGAACTCACCGAACATTTTGGTGTAGAAATACACCATCGTGACATCGGTGATTGTGTGAAGAAACCATAATGTGCGAATTGTGTAACGTTTCCCAAACAGACAAATTATTTGAGACGGCTGATTTCTTTGGGCTTCAATGCCGAAAATGCGATGTTCCAATGGTTGTTAGTCGTTTCCACGTGAGTTCTCTTCCACCCGTAGACCTTCGTAAAGCGGATAAATTAGCCAAAGAACAGTTTGGACCAAGTTACAAACCACGTGGTATCGGGATGCGATCAAACCCCGATCATTGGCATGAACATTACCTACCACGTGGTATTGGAGAGGGAGTAATTGGTGGTGGCAAAGCAGGTAAAGAAGGAGGTAGGTATCCTGCTGGTTACGTTGCCTCCGCAATAAGGGTGGAAGTTGATCTCCCCACGGGCAAATGTGTTAGTGTTATTACTGATCCTAATATTTCGGTGACTGTGGATAGTAAATCTTTGGGGGTGGATGTATAATGCCTGATATTACGATTAAAGAAGGTGAAGGTAAATGGATCTCTTTTACCATTACCCGAGCAAGTAAGCGTATAGATTGCTCAAGTGCAAGTGGTGAAAGTGACCATTTGTTGTTTGCTGTAAAAGAGGCAGCAGGGGATGAAGCCTATCTCTTAGCAAAAAGCGGCGAGTCTTTTGATAAGACGGGAATTGCCAGTGGAGAGTTGCGCGTTAATATATCCGCTACTGAAAGTGCCGAACTAGGAGAGGGGGTCTACGTGTCAGAGTTGAAGGTCGTCCTGACTCTTGACGAAGACGTTTACAAGAGTGCCTTCATCCCATTCCATATACAACCATCAGCTATTCACACTTAACCCTTTACAGAGGAGGAAGAAACAATGAAAAAGGTGTTATTTTCAATGGCACTAGCATTGATGCTAGTGTTGATGGTATCCATTGTTTGTTACGCCCAAATTACTAGGACGATTACTTTCCAATTTGAAAAGGTTGTTCTGGAAACAGACTTAGACCATTTCGAGTTGGAATACTCGACTGATGCTACGTTTGCCGACCCCTTTGATCCACTTGCTGATCCTACAGGTGGGACATGGCAAACGTTTGCGAGCATTCCCCGTACTGGCGACGAAACTACTTACACACACCCAGAACCACTAGAGACTCCCTCTAATACAGAAACGAGATATTGGTTTAGAATCAACGCTGTTGACGGGTCGGGTAATCCTAGCGGTTGGTGTTACGGTCACGATACGGAGGGCGTCTGCACATACCTTGCTGACAACAAATCGCCGGGGGTACTTATCCAGTTCAAAATTCTAAGCGTGGTAATTGAATCCTAACGGGAGGTGACACATGCACAGAAAACGACCTATTGGTTATTTGATCGCCGAAGTTGTTGTCCTGGTCTTTATCATCTTTGCCATGTGCAATCATCTATCGGGTTGTGCCGGGAAGCAACTGGTAGATTCTGCAACGGGCTTGCCTCTGACACCAGATCAGACGGCAAGCGTTGTCGCCGATGAATTGGCAAAGGATATCAAGTTCTTGCATCAACAGGTATCCGACTTATTGCTTACGGGTACCGAAGAACAAAAAGCCTGGTTGTATCAGAACGTTACGCAAAACTTGGATGATGCAAAACATTTAATTGGGGCTTATAACGACATTGTGGTTCTTTGGAGGACACAAGGAGAAATGCCTGATGACCTTATTGGAAAAGAGCAGGTGATCCGTGGTCTTCTCGAAACCATACTGATAACGTTTATAGGGAGGTGATCAGATGGCGACGCCAGCAGAGTGGGTCTTGTTAGTCAGGACCGTCTCGTCCCTGTCAGCAGTGGTGCTAGGCTTGGTTGAAAAGTTTGGCAAGGAAGCAGTTGATGTGCCGGCAGTTGATAAGTTGAGGCAGAACAGCAAGGAACTCGCCGCTTTGCCTGATCTTCATAAACCCGAAGGGGAGTAGTAATGACGCCTCTTTCACCGAATGCTTACTGGGCTTTCCAGATTATATCAATCATCATTTCAGCCATTGCTGCGGTTGCTATTGCATATGGGGTGTTCAAGACTAAGCAGAGACAATTTGAGAATGACCTGCGAGACCTGAAAGTGGGATTTGCTGAACACCAAAAAGTATATCAGAATTGGGTATCTGATCGTAAGCATTCATTACGCACTACTACCAACTGCCATGAGATTCGTACAGAATGTCAGGCTAAATTTTACAATAAGTTGGACAAATTGATAACGAAGTATGAAAAGAATGGAAAGGAGTATGAAAAGAGATGGAATAGATTAAGCTCCTTATTGGGAGCAATTTGTGCGAGGATGAAGATTGAGATTCCAAACCTAAACGTTTAATCATTGAGGGGCGTGGAAATAGTGAGCCTCCACGAGGAAACATTTGACATGGGACCCACATCTGTTGTTGGCACTACTATCGAATCCTTGGAGGAGAGAATCGAATGGATACAAGGCCAGGAAGCTAGGCGCTTGGATGTAACAACCACGATTATAAGGCGAATCCACGAAAAGTTAGTAACTGGTGGCAAAAAGTTTCTGCCGGATTAAGAGGAAGGACTATGACGAGCTATGCCATTTCGTCAGACATCTAACCTCGGAAGTTGAGGCCTTCGATAAAAGATCGGATAAATTTTATCGAGTTATCCAGGACTTGGCTATTGAGTTGAGAGAGACAAACAAATCCCTATTAGCCAAGGTCAAGGTTCTTGATGCAAGGTTAAACAGTCTCAGTGGGACGGTTGCGGATTGCTCGAAGTGTTCTCCTGAGAAACGAGAGGAATGTAGGGAACAAATGAGAAGGAAAAAGGTGAAGGTCAAAAGATGAAACCCGACCTTATTGTTCTCCATCATAGCTTGACTAAGGATAGCGGGACTGTTAGCTGGGGAGCTATTAGGGATTGGCATACAGGTGTGAATCCAGACAGTCCCCTCAAGTGGTCAGACATTGGCTACCATTTCGGAATTGAACAGGTGAATGAGTATTTTGAGGCCTTAGTTGGGAGAGCACTCCATGAGCTAGGTGCACATACGAAGCAAGACAATATGAATAGACGGAGTATTGGAATCTGTTTCGTGGGAAACTATGACAATGCTCCGCCGCCAACTGAAATGTGGCGTAAAGGATTAAAGTTGGTAGCTGGGCTGTGTCTCACGATAGGAATACCGTTTGACAATGTGAGAGCCCACCATGACTATGCTATGTACAAGTCCTGCCCAGGTAGGAAATTCAACATGGATAAGTTTAGGGCGGACCTTTGGTTGGGTCTGAAAAATGGGTGGTCTTGAAAGGGGTGATTGAAATGATGGAGACGATTTTAAAGAATACCGCGTTCTTTGCGATCTTCGTTATCGCAGGTCTTGCCGTTTATGTATGCCATAAATTCCTATATATCCCGCCGGTGAGTGTTGTCGATGCTGCGATTGGGGTAACAGCCGGTGTAGAGCAGATCAATGCCGCAAAGGAGATTGCAACGTTGGCTATAACGTCAATAGGCTCGCTTGCAACGGGTGGAGCACTTGGGTTCATGGCAGGGAGAGTGACGAGGGGTACGACGGAGAAATAATAAGGAAGCCCGGAGTTAATCAAGCTCCTCCACCTTCCAACCCCTTTTCTTACAATAATGTTTAATCCTACTTATAGTCCAACCTTTCATGTATTTTACAATGGGAGCCGTTCTGTGAATGGGAACACGTTTTAGATCGTAGTCATAACGCCCGTCTTCGCAGTAGGTGACTATGCCCGCTACAAAGTGGGGTGCTGTGATCCTGATTAGAGTGCCCATCAATCCTATCCCAATTAGCATCAAATCCAGTTAAGGCTCCTCCACTCATACTTTCAGGTATTACCCACTGCATCTTGAAGCCCAACATGCACCCAGCGTACCTGAGATTCGGTGAAAAGGCAAGCCATCTGCAATTAATTGGGCAGTTCTCCGTCGTCTGTACCACTAGGCCACTCCATATTGTTTAAAACCCGACATAGCATCTTTGCATTAGCAGCAGCATACCTAAAGGCTTCAGCCAGCACCATTATACTGATATTGGTACGAGTAACTGTGTCTGTACAAATACGACAAATTTGGTCCAATTTTTCATTCTCCATTTTTGGATTCCTTTGCCTTCTTCTCTTGCCATGTAGATAAGAGTACCTTTCGAGTACCTTTGCACAGCTTACATTTGAATTTGCGCCACTCCCTGACATTCCCTGCTATCACAAACCAAAGGAACTCCCGAAAACCCCTCCCTCCACAATCGGGACAGATGACTTTAGTAGGCATTTATTTGACCTTCTCTACAGGTATTCCCTCCTTACACATGGGACAATTCTCTTCCTCCCAACTAGACAGCGGACGACGGATTAGAGGGAAGAAGGGAACACCCAAGTCTCCCGCTTCTGCTCTATCCCAAATGGCGACAACTGCTGCCACTTGACCGCCACATTCTTGTACCGCGTTGATTGTCTTTCTTACCGATCCTCCTGTAGTCACAACATCCTCTAAGATCAGCACCCTTTTGTCCTTTATTGTTTTATCATACCCCCTTCTGAATGCCATACGACCTCCGCACCACCCCAAGGATTTATCCCACCTTGCGTCTATCTTTTCGGGATAAACAAATATCTTCTTCCCGAGTCTGCTTACTAAGAGCGCAGCAAAAATGGCTCCCGCTACTGCTGGTCCTGTTACGACCTCGAAGGGGTTGGGAATATCCAGGATGATGTTCGTTGTGAGGAATAAGATGGTGGTTCGGAGATCGGGTGCTTCAAAGATTCTGTCCTTATGTACATAGCAATTTAGGTGCTTTCCTGATGTACCTTTATAATGTCCCCACGTAACAGCGTTTTTGTCAGTAAGAACCTGTACAATGTCAAGACTATCAAGATGGATATTATCTATCATTTTTCCTCCTGGGGCCATTGCCTAGGGTCTTCACCGTGTTGTATCCTCTCCCTGAATAGTTGTTGTTTCAGTTCAATCATTTCCCTGTCCACAATTCGTGCTGCTGTGTCTAGGTCTCCTTTGGCCTTCCATAGTAGCAGAAAGAATTCGAGAATGCCTTTCATTATATACCAAGGCAGCATAATATAGAAGATAATACGGGTCATCGTTTGTTAATCCTCCTTTTATAGAGCAAACCATGTTTCATCCCTTGATTGTCCCCACGTTCCGCTTGATGTTGAATGATAAACTATAACAGGTGGCTGCTTTTGTCCTTTTATGATGTGTATTTTCTTTACCTCATTCCACAGGAGATTGATGATCTGCATTCTTTCGGAGTCTCCTCCTCCCGGTCTATCGGGGTGGTATTTCAGGGCAACTTTGTTGTATGCCTTCTTGAGTTTCCTTCTAAACTCGTTTAGCATTTCGACTGCCTGGTCATACATCAAATCTGGAGTGAAGTTAGGTAAATCCTTCTCATCGAGTTCAAAGAATTCGGCAATATCTTGTAGGTTATATTGTTTCTTTAGTTCCATGGTCGATCATTGTACAGATGGTAATAGTCTTTGTCAAGCAGTAATTTCCTTATTAATTCCACCACATCCTTTTCCTAGGTGGTTCTCTGTCGTCCTCAATATGACAATCAAACTCTTCCCGATAGGTCCACTCTTTATCGGCAACCGTAGCAATCGAATCATCCTTGCAGTTCTCAGCTAACCATTTGAGGTAGTTGCTCGGAATATCCTCAATTTCTTTACCCCTAAAATCTCCCCATGGCATTATCATTTGTACCTCTGTATAATTAGGTTCAACTTGCCCATTAGAAGAAATACCTTTTCGATTGCTCCCTGCAAGGGTTTTTTCATCCTGTTGCTTGCCAAAGTAATTTGAATTTCCTCCATCAAAATGGTATACTTATCCAGATGTTCCCTTGCTTCTGTCAATACCTGAATGTCGTCGGATGATAGCATAGATTCTCTCCTTAGTTAAGTGCAGGGGACGGCTGACAAAGGACTACCCAAAATACCATGCATTAGGCGATGCATGGCGGAGGTTTGGGACCGCCCCCCGCACACTGTATTATTTTGGTCTTTTTTTCATAAGTAACTTTCTCAATTCTGTCCTAGACCAGGGATTCTTAATATCAGGAGGATTGCCCTCCATGATGATCTTTTTCAGTTCCTTTCCTTCCTTTCCTAGTTTCTTTTTGGTAGCTTGTTTGTGGTACTTCTTTGAGAAATACAGTTCAAGGAGTTGAGACCTATTTACCCAATAATTGTAAATGTATTTTAGTAATGTTGAGTTGGGATCCTTTTTCTTTAGTTTCCCACGTATTTCCAGGTTCATCT
>Ga0209977_10000181_pt1 | contig 24086 bp, 23 predicted proteins | sample SumtaG_2_FD_183113 | JGI IMG/M metagenome (GOLD analysis project Ga0209977, IMG submission 183113) | Deep subsurface microbial communities from Indian Ocean to uncover new lineages of life (NeLLi) - Sumatra_00607 metaG (SPAdes) (version 2) | ecosystem: Environmental > Aquatic > Marine > Oceanic...
TATCAGTTAGGTGCTGGATTTATTTTAATGAGAAAACCGGGTAAACTACCCTATAAAACTCTAAGTGAAACCTATGAACTTGAATACGGAACGGATAGTATTGAAATGCATATTGATGCAATTGAAGAGGGGGATAAAGTCTTGGTTTTTGATGATTTATTGGCAACTGGTGGTACTGCAAAAGCAGCATGTAATTTAGTTGAAAAAGCGGCTGGTGAAGTAATAGGAATTGCTTTTGTAATTGAATTAACAGGAAGCTTACATGGGAGAGATAAATTAAAGGGTTACGATATTCTATCTTTAATAGAGATTCCCGTAGAAGAATAAAATGACCTTATAATAATCTTGTAAAGCATATTTTATTTAAATTTAATTTTTTTATATTCTTTCTAATTCTGGTGGAATGTAACCAAATAATCCAAAAAATCTTTTTCTTACTTTATCTATATCAAATTTTTGAGTTTGAGCTCCACTAGTTTCCACTACAAATGATCCAATTATAGCACCTAGTCTACATGAATCCAATAAAGTCATATCTAAAGTTAATCCTGTTAATATACCCGCTCGGTATCCATCACCCGCTCCAGTAGTATCTTCTAGTTTATCTGGAGGCGCAATTGGGATATTTATTCGAAATATCTTTTCGTTTTCATCTTTATAAATTAGTTCTGAACCTTCTGGGCCCTTAGTGATAATTATTGCATTTATTATTTTGATTAACTCATCTTCAGTTACTCCAAGTTTGTTTTTTATTTGATTTATTTCATACCTATTTCCAATTAGAATCTCTGATTTTTCTATGATATTTAATAATAGTTCTTTTGGAAAAAGAGGAGTCACCTGACCTGGATCGAAAATGGTGGGAATTTTTAAATTATATAATTGATCTGCGAAACTTTCCATTGCATCAACGCTTTGAGTAGAATTTATAGCAAAAGAAAAATTCTCAGGATCTTTAATTTTTTCTTTTAAATCGATATCCTTGGATTTATCTAACGCTCCTCCATGAAAAACAATCATCTGATTCGATTTAATATCATTAACAATATAGCACGCAGCAGTGAAGAGTTTCTCATGAATATCAATTCCAAGTTCAATATTATCGAATTGCTTAATGTGATCTTTATAGCCTAAACTTTCAAAATCTTTTCCTACTGAACCTAATATTGATACATCTGCTATATTTATTAAACCTAAATTATAAGCAATATTGCCAGCGGTACCACCAAAATACTGCTGTCGACTATCAGCAGTAATAGTGCTTTGATATTCTTCTTTTTCATGATTTATTGAGACAGCATTAATAAAATTTTCTTTAAATCCCATAATATAGTCAAAAGCTAATGATCCAAGAACTAGAACTTTGGTTTTTTGCATGAGATTTTAAATTAAAATTAAGAAATAAATTTTATAGTAATCCATTTTATAATAAAACTTTATGGGAATTACTATTTGTCTAAATTTACTCATTAAAGTCCTAGTTTAAAAATAATTTATTAAATTTCAAATATTATAATTTAGAAAACTCTAAATGGAAAAAAAAATGGGAGAACTAAAAATTGGAATAATTGGCGGTTCTGGATTGGATGATCCGGATATTTTGAAGGATGCTAGAGATATAAATGTTGACACGCCATATGAAAACCTACCTCCCCTCTAAAACTTGGAAAGATTCATGACGTTGATGTAATTCTCATAGCAAGACATGGAAGAGAGCATACTATTCCACCAACACAAGTAAATTATAGGGCTAACATACAAGCGTTAAAAGATCAAGGCTGTACTCATATCTTAGCAACAACAGCTTGCGGAAGTTTGAGAGAGCAAATTGGTAGAGGTGATTTTGTTATTATTGACCAATTTATTGACTTCACTAGGCTCAGAGAAGTATCTTTTTTTGAAGAATTTTCCCCTGGTGATATGAAACACACTCCAATGGCATACCCTTATTCTGAAAAGTTAAGAAATGTCCTAATTGAAACAGCAAGGGAACTTAATCTTAATTTTCATGAAAAAGGGACAGTTGTTACTATTGAAGGCCCAAGGTTTTCAACAAGAGCAGAATCAGAGATGTTTAGGATATGGGGTGCAGATGTAATTAATATGAGTATCGCTTCTGAGACAATCCTGGCAAATGAAGCGGGAATACCTTACGCTGCCGTAGCTATGTCTACAGATTATGATTGTTGGAAAGATGATGAAGTTCCGGTTACTTGGGAAGAGATATTAAAAATTTTTGGAAAAAATGTTCATAATGTCATTGCTTTGATAACTAATAGCATAAAGAAAATAAAATAACCTTTCTGTTTCTTATGAACTTCTTTTTTTTTTAAAAATCTTGGACTTCAATATAAGTATAAAAAATATATAAAGTCTTAATAAAAACTTTAAAACTTTGATTTTTGTATTTGATAAAATTATTAATTCTTATTTGTTTAGAGTATATAATAATTCTTTTGAAGCTTAAAACATTCTTAGAGACATTTAAAAATGGCCAATATTTCATTTCTTGGGGGATGTAGAGAAGTTGGGCGTAGTGCTATCTTAATCGAATCTAAAAGTGGTACTAAGTGCATGTTAGATTATGGGATTCGATTTCGTGGAGAAGAGAGACTCCCATATAATACAAATATAGAAAATCTAAAAGCTGTTGCTTTAACTCATAGCCATCTCGATCATTCGGGTGCTTTACCTTTTTTATATAAGACCAAAACAATTCCATTTTTTACAAATTCAATTACTCTAGCTGTAACTGAAGTTTTATTAAAAGATATGATTAAAATATCGAATTATAATTATCCATTTGGGTATAGAGAAGTGGATTATTTAAGACAAAATTCCTTTTTTCTAAAAAATGGAACTCGTCAAAAGATAGATGATAATTTTTATTTATCATTTATTGACGCAGGGCATATTCCTGGAAGTGTATCCATTTTGATTGAAGTAGACAATAAAAAAATTTTGTATTCAGGTGATATTAATTCACAAATTACTAATTTAATTAATCCTGCAAATTCTACTGATATTCCTGAGATAGATAGTTTGATCATAGAATCTACATATGCTCTTAAAAAACATCCTTCAAGAGAAAAAATAGAACAAGAATTTGTGGAGAAAATAATTAACATTACTGATAATGGTGGGAGAGTTTTGATTCCAGCTTTTGGTGTTGCACGCTCTCAAGAAGCATTGCTAATTTTGGAGAAATATAAATACAATGGAAAAATTTTTATTGACGGTTTAGCAAGAAAAATATCAATGTTATATTTAGACTACCCAGATTTTATAAAAAATATCAAATTGTTTAGAAAAGCCTTAAAGAAAACACAATTTGTATCTAACCCTAAAATTAGATCAAAGGTTAAAAACACTAATGGAGTTATTATTTCACCCTCTGGAATGCTCAAGGGAGGCACAGCAATTGATTATATCCAATCAATATTATTAGAACCTTTTTCAGCAGTTTATTTGGTGGGATACCAAGTGGAAGGAACACCGGGAAGAAGGTTATTAGATGATGGAATTTTTGAATTTAAAGAATCGAGAAGAAAACGAAAAGTGGATTTAAAAATCGAAGCTAAATGCGATTATGATTATTTCGATTTTTCAAGTCATTCTGATAATATACACATTCATAAATATATTAAAGATTTACACTTCCAAAAGGATTCAAATAGAGATGTTTTCTGCATTCATGGAGACAATAAATCAACAACTAGCTTAGCAAGTGAATTAGTTAAAAAAGATTATAATTCAGTAGCTCCTGAAACAGGAGAAATATATCAAATTTAAACTAATTCTTATAAATTTGTTACTTTATTTATATTTTAATTGCTTTCTAATAACAAGGTTGCAATTTTCCAAAAACACATGAGATTTATCAATAGGGATTTTAGTTCCAGCTGCTGGAGGATGTCCGCCACCTAATACATCTATTTTTGAGAGTTTGCATGCTTCTCTAATCGCTTGTGAAAGATTTACACCTTTTGAAACAATTTTTTCATGTGCCCTCCCAGAAATTTTATAGACGTTCTCATTTTCTCTCTTTGCTAAACCAAATATTGGTTTTGATTTATTAAAACCCTCAAAATTTCCGAATACTAACATAGAAGCAATTGTTCCAACAATATTTTCTGGAATGACATCTTCTCCGAAAAAATATTGAATATATTCCATGTGTTGAATTTTTTGATTATCTTGTATCCATGTTAGACTTTTAAATAATGATTTTTTATAATTTATTTGTACTTCTTGAGATTTTTGATACGCTTTTTTTCTGTCTCCCATTGCTATAGCAATCCCTAACGATGCACTATTAGTTCGTCCACAAGCATTTAAGAGGTTGGAAAATTCTGTTAGATCATGAAATTCTGATCCACTTAATTCATTTTTTAGTAAATATCTATTTATAATTAATTTCTTAATAATTTCACTGGGTTCAACATCAAGTTTCGTCGAGATATACTCAATAATTGCAGTAGTAATCTTTTGTTTTTCATCTTGATTTAGATCGTTTAATGTGCGAATATTACCATTTGAGTTTTCCATCAAGATTCCTAAAGTTTGCAAAAATATTAGAGTTCTATTGACATCACCGGTTAATCCTGGCAGATTTATTTCTTTGGAATATGCAATCGCTTCATTTAAAGGTTTTATTGAGGAAAAATTTAAATCATTTTTAATTTCAATTAGTCCTATATCAGTAGCATCTTCTAAAATAAGCGAATTTATACCTAAAAATGATTTATTTGGGCCTTGGTTTTGAATATCACCCATTGCCCCCACAAGTGCTATTGGAGATAAATCCATGTTTTTTTTATTTAAAGCCTTGGCAAATAAATAACATAAACCAGCACCAGATATCTCTAAACTTCCATCAACTCTAAAGAAATATGGATTGATATGCCATTGAAGACTATTTTTATGAATTTCTTTAATTAAATCAGTATCTTCTTTAGAAGATACGTTCTGGGGAAGATGATGATCTAAAATTATGAAAGAATTAAAATTCTCCTTTGTTATCAATTTATTTTGAAGTTCTAAGTATTGTCCACTACCAAAATCAGAAAAAATTAAAAAATTTTTGAACTTTCGTATATTTTTAGATATTTTTGCGATTTCTTCTTTTTCCAATTGACGTAAAACGGTAATTTGAAATGGTATATTTTCTCTAAACAGAGCTTTACCGAGAATTGCACCTGAGCTCAATCCGTCGGCGTCTAAATGTGTATATATATGAATAGATGAGTTTTTTTCATTTAAACTGTTAAGTAAGTTATTTTTTATAATTTCTATAGCGTCAATCAGATTTTCTATTTTTTCCTTGAAATCTTTCATTTTTATTATAGGTAAATTGGCATAAATGCAAAATTAATATTATAATATATTACATTATCAAAATAATAATAAATACCCAATTAAAAAAAATAAATTTAATAAGGTGAAAATAAGTGCATCATGTAAAAATTAATGAACTAGCTAAAAAAATCATTGAGAGAATTATACAAAATAAGGAAATCTATAACGTAGAAGTAAATAAATTAAACAATGGCTCAACTATTCTAGATATGACTAACGCCTCTTGGATTGGAGGAAAACTTTTGGGAGAAATTTGTATGGGTGGGTTAGGGACTATAAAATATTCCTCATATAATTTAGATGGACATTATATACCAAGTGTAAATGTATATACTTCAGAACCGATAATCTCCTGCATGGCTTCTCAGTTGGCTGGATGGAGTGTTAAATTGAAAAAAGAAGTAGAAAAAGACGGACAATTAAAAAAAAAAGTAGTATTTCAATCTTTAGGATCAGGACCTGCTCGTGCTAAGAGTAAAGTAGAAAAGATTTTTGATGAAATAGATTATACTGATGATTCAAATTGTGCTGTTATCATTTTTGAAACTCCAAAATTACCAAATGAAGAAGTTATGGATATTGTGGCTAATAAATGTGGTGTTAATCCAAACAATACTTATGCAGCTTGTGCTCCAACTGCCTGTTTAACAGGATCCATTCAAGTAGCTGCTAGAATTGTAGAGACGGGGATACATAAGTTACACGAAATAAAATTTCCTTTAGATGTTATAACTGATGGTTTTGGAACCACTACCATTGCCCCTATTGCTAAAGATGATCTTGGTGCAATGGGGCGTACTAATGACTCTATAATTGCTGCGGGATTGACATATTACACAATTAAAGTTGAGAAGGAAAATGAAGAAGAATTATTTGAACTCGTTAAAAAAGCTCCCGCAAATAATTCCTCTAGTTATGGAAAACCATTTATCGAAACATTCAAAACAGCAAATTATAATTTTTATGAAATAGATCCTGGATTATTCGCTCCAGCAAAATATACGATCACAAATATTAGTACAGGTAAAAGTATCACTGTTGGAAAAGTAAATCATGAGTTATTAAAACAGTCTTATGGGTTGAATTAAACAAAGATTTACTAAAAACTATTTCTTACTGTTTTTTTTTAATTATTGAAAAACAAGAGATTTTACAAATTATTTATTTCCGCTTCATATTTCAATATTTCATCAACAGAAATATCTCTATCAAATTTAATTTTCTTTTGAATTCCTAAGTACGCGCATGCTAATTTAGCAGCAGCAGCAACTTCTGCTTTTTTAAGAGTTATCGAATATTCATCTTGTTGAACTGGATCATCATCATATGGATTTTCTTGAAATTTTCTTTCATGAAATCTAAGGGATCGTTCACTTTTCATTTTATATAACATAGAGGACATTTTATTAGCTACTTTAAATGGCAATTGATTTTTAACTACCAACCGAATTATATTATTGACATCAAAATAATTTAAGGATTCAAATTTAGCACGAAGAAAACTTTTAAGATTTTCAGAGTTTTTTTCACATTCGATTTCAGTCCAATCATGAATAGCAAGTTTTCTTCTAAAGAAGATTACTTCCCAATCAATATTTAGTTCTCTCAATAGCTCAAACAATAAATTATCGTTAGGTTTTCTTGATTCTATAATTATATAAAGCTGTAGACCATAATACTTATGTTCTTGTTGAAGAAAAAATCCCCTTTGTTGCATAGAAGCAAGGATCATTACTTTTATAGAGTAAATATTTTCTGATAAATTCTTTTTCCCACAATTTAAATATATGACATTACCCTCTTCACTAATATATTCACAATCTAAAAATCCTATAATACTTTCCTTGTTGCCTTTGATAAAATCAAACAAACCAGTAAGCGTTGGTTTAACGTCAAATTTAACCAAATCATTCTCTCCAATTGTAACATAATCATTGTAATTACTACCAATAGCTAATTTAATGGAATTTAATTTTAACTCTTTATCAGTACCAAAAACTTTCTGAAAAGCTTCATTTATTGGTAAAATTTCTTCCTCTAAAATTTTCACATCTGCAATAGAGCTCTCATAAGGTTCTGGATCACTTAGCATCTTATTTAACACTGGTGCTTCGGAAGCATCTACCTCAATTTCATATATTTTTGCTAAATCTTTTCGTATGATACAAAATGCTCTCTTTTTTTTATTATAGATAGAAAGTGAAGTATTGTCATCTATAACAGCTCTAAATTTTTCAATGAATTTACCTTCCGTTGTGTCTGTCCCAATCCTTCTTCTTCGAATTTTTAATCAACCAAATGTTATTAAAAATATTATCTTTCTGTTAATTAATTTATAAAATTATTATTTTAAAATCTTAACTAAAAAATAATATAAGAATTTTCTTTATTAAATTAAAAAGAAAATAGCCTATCGGATAAATGGTTTTTAAAAAATAATCCAGAAATTAAAAATTATTAATAAAAACGTTTTAACTTTTATTCTAATTCTCCTTCTAATAAAAAATGTTCTCCCTTCCTCACATATATCATTGAAGAACCGAAATTATTACGTATAGTATATTTATCTCCTTGGATATCTAATATTTCAACAGAATAAGACAATCTTCTCTGTCTCATGATTTCTTCAATAATTTTCTTTTCTTCTTGTGAATCCATATTATTGTATCATTCGCCAATACAAAAAAATTTTATTATTTTAACAATCAAATATGACAATAGTCATATATATTTAAAATGAAATTATCAATCCAAAAACCAGTAAAGATGAAATATTAACAATTAATTTTTAGATTAATAAATCAATTTTTTACAAGAATTGAAGAAGAGTGAAGTGAAGGAACAAAATCTTATTAAAAAGGCTCTATTAAGGCATTAATTTATTAATTTCGAGCTAACTTTTGAAATTTAAATATTACTATTAATGTTGGAAAATCTATTAGAATAAAAACATCCTATCAAATTCTTAACATATACTATAAGTTAAACTTCATGAAATTAAATATTATATAGATCAGTATCAATAGATTCAATCTTGTTATTTATTATCCTTATTAAAAATTCGAATTTTTTTTATTAAATATTACATATTTTTATATAAACAAGTGTTTAATTAAAATAATTAAATGTTTTTTAAACGAATAATTTTTTCTAATAACTTCAAACTTTTGCCCCTTGAAGCATAATGGTTAAACAGAAATTAGACATCGGATTTTTCACTTCAATGTATTCACAAGTGAATGGTACAGCGATTGCTTGTAGAAACCTTGCTGAAGCTATGGCTAAATATACAGGACACAACATTCATGTTTTCGCCCCTGGAATTAACAAACCTAAAAACATACCTAATAATCTACATCTTCATAATTTCTTTGGGGCTAAAATTTCTCCTAAAACAGGTTTTGTATTAAGTCTTCCAATACACAAATACTTTTTTTGTAACCAAGATTATCTAGATATTGCCCATATTCATACACATGCTAGTTTTGGTTCTATGGCAATCAATTGGGCAAAATATTTAGGTATTCCTATGACAGGAACGCATAATTCTCCATTATCTTTTTATACTGCACAGTATATACCAGTACTTGGTAAATTATTAGCGAGGATGGATTGGGTTTGGCGCTATGAAAGACATGTATTAGATAAGTACGATCTTGTCTCAGTACCAACAAAATCAAAAAAGGATTTACTTAGAGATCAAAGATTTAAAGAGCCAATTGTATGTTTGACTAATGGAATTTCAGATTTATTTTTTACAGACGTAAAAGATAATGGAATACGAGATAAATATAATTTAGATAATAAAAAAATTCTCTTATATGCATCGAGATTATCTCCTGAAAAACACCAATTAAGTATAATTAAAACATTTAGAAAGATCCAAAAAGAAGTACCAAATTCGCATCTCGTCCTTGTAGGAAGCGATGGACCATCAAGTTCACATGTTAAAAAATTAATTAATAAAAAACAATATAGAGATAATGTATCTTACCTTGGACGTGTACCTTTTACGGATTTGTTAAAATTATATAATACTGCTGATTTAGCATGTCTTTGGTCATGGATAGAAGCAGAAGGGTTAGTATTGATTGAGGCAATGGCACAAGGTACTCCTTGTATAGGAGCTAACGCAACAGGAATATCAAATGTAATTCGACATGGTAAAACAGGATATCTCGCCAATAACTTAAATGAATTTCAGGATAAGGTAGTTAAATTATTTAAAAATGATGATTTACGAACAGAAATGGGCATGAACGCTAAAATGATCGCTAGAAACTATCGGATTAGCAAAGTAGCTAAAACGTGGGTAAAGCTTTATAAATTTATAATCAATGAACTTTATCCTTTGAGATATTATAAAAAGGAAAGGAAAGCGAGAGTCGAATTGGTTAAAGAATTTGTACATAAATTACCAATTGTTAATTTTTAATAATTATTTTTAAACTTTATTAGAAGTTGAATTTTTCTCTTATTTTATTCAATTTAATCTTACAGGTATCACATAATTCCTTTTTTTTCTCATCAATTTCATAAATATCTTTAGAAAATTTCATAACGCAAAAGTGATTATGGCAATGATTAGGACCTATAATTAAATGACCAATTTCATGGATCATTTCTTTAAGAATTCGTTCTTCAAAAAGATCACGATTTTCTGGCCTATAATAGAACTGTTCTTTTAATTTTAATGATGATACTATACAGCATCGATGTTTTAAGTGAGTTTCTCCAAATAAAAATAAGATATTATCATTATTACTTGAAAATATAGGAAGATCGGTAATTGCGAGTATCATTCCAAGGTTTTCCTCGATCCTTTTATTTATTAAGATTTGGTAGAATTTATTAGTTGGATGTATTTTAATTTTATTAGAAGATTTTTTCATTTCTCTATATTCTTTTTTGACACCCTTATAGAAAAGCTTAATAGTAAAATTATACCCTCCTAAGTTTCTAATATTAAAAAAAAAAGAATCAAATACATGATTTAAATTAATTTCAATTTTTTTAAAGAACGATGTATCAAAATCTCCAAAAAACAGAATTCCTAAATGACATGGTAAAATGAGCTCTATTGGGGTCTTATCAATTAACTCAAATTCTATAGGGTAAGAGATCCCTATTCGAGTAATCAATTCTTTTAATTTTTCTTTATATCTCCGTATTTTTTGCATATATTTTTGGAGTTTTGGCATTGTTAGAATATTTAAAGTTACTGTTATTAAGAAGTTTCTTTCTAATAATAAAAAATTGAAAGATAGGATTTTATTTTATTATTAGTAGGTATTTAAGTCAGTAATAATATTATAATCTAAAAATCAATATTTTAATTAAATAAATTCTTTAAATTATGGCAGAAATTCCTGAAAATAAAGAAATTGTGAAAAAGGATTTTATCCCTTACTTTTTTCCAACATATAGAATAACAAGAAAATTATACCCATTACCTATAATTATTGTAGTTATTATAGCGGGAATTTTATCATATTTAACTTATTTTGAAGCTGGAATCCAGATTGATGGGGGGTACTTTTCAGAAAGTGAAATGGGAGCATTGGGAGGGCTTTTAAATGGGTTAATTTATACAGCTTTAGCGGTAATCTCAGCATTTATAATAATATATATTATAAAAAAAAAAGGTATAGGCGTTTTAAAGTATATTTTTGGCTTTAGTTTTGCCCTAATCGGATTTTTTCAAACTTGGTTTTTTGGACAAATTGTGCTTTATTTATTATTTTTAAGATTACCACATTTATTTTATTTATATTATTATGAATTGATTATCCTTTCAGCAGTTTTTACAATTCTTATGATTTATCAATATTTTACTTCTAAATCAATAAAAACAAAAAACTTCATAGTTTTATATATAGGGTTATTAATTGGAGCATCAATGGGTGTTTTAATGCCCCTTTGGACAACTCTAACCATATTAGTAGGAATTTCTTGTTGGGATATATTTGCTGTTTTATATAAACATGGACCAATAAAACAATTAATCGATATTGCATCAACTCCGGAGGATGGGAATGATTTATCTGATGTAGAACTACAACCAAAAATTGAAAGTGGAGAATATGAGTATGATACGTCTAAATTGGAAATTGGAATAGGAGATTTAGCATTTTATAGTATGTTAACTTCTAGTGCACTTATTCAAACAAATAATATACTAGTGATGATTTTAACTGCTATTGCTATTATTGTCGGAACAGGGATTACAATTTCAGGATTAAAAAGAAATAAACTTTTACCAGGTCTACCAATATCAATTTTTCTCGGATTAGGTACAATGATACTATCATGGTATCTTATTTCAACTTTTTTTGGTTAGCTAGAATTAATTTTTTTTATGAAGATAACTATTAATTTTATTAACTAATTAAATATATCGATGTTATATGGAGGAATAAACCAATGGTCAATATAAACAATATAAAATCAATAAGTGTTATCGGTGCTGGAACTATGGGTCATGAAATCGCTCAAGTGGCTTTAATGGGAGGTTTTAAGCCTGTAATTTTAAATGATTTAAGTTATAAAATACTCGAGAAAGCAGAAAATAAAATCGAAGATGGATTAAAAAGACTAGAAGCTAAAGGAAAGTTAGGAGAGGGTTTTACCGCTTCCGGATTAATGAAAAATCTAATTATAGAGCCAGATCTAAAGAAAGCTGTATCTAATGCTGATTTTATTATTGAAGCAATTCCAGAATTCATGCAAATAAAGCAACAACTTTTTGAAAAATTAGGAAAATACGCACCCAAGCATGCAATCTTAGCAACTAATACATCAACAATGAGTATAACAGAAATTTCGTCTACCTCAAAAAGATCAGATAAAGTTATTGGATGTCATTTTTTTACCCCCATTGTTGTACTTAGATTGATTGAAATAATAAAAGGGAAAGAAACATCAGAAGAAACAGTTGAAATTGCTGTAAAGGTTTGTCAAAGATTCCCTGCTCTCAAAGGAAAAAGATTTTTACCAATTCTCGAAAAAGAGAGCCCCGGATTTATCGTGAATAGGTTAATTATAGGAACTAGTGCTTATTTAAATTGGCTACTTGATTATGCGATGGATAATAATATCCCATTAGAACAAATAGATGCTGATGTAAAGCAACTAATGGAAATTGGACCATTTGCAAAATGGGACTATTTAGGATTGGATGTTGTTTATAACACCCTGAATTATTTTAAGGAGGTTTTATCCGATGATTTTACACCAGGAAAGACTTTAACAAAATTAGTAAATAATGGACAATTAGGGCGGAAGACGGGAAAAGGACTTTTCAAATGGAAAGAAGAAAAACCACTAATGAATAAGGAGAAGAGGGCTGGAGTTCTAAATCCTGAACTGTTTATGGCTATTCAATTAAATGAAGGATGCAAACTACTAGAAGCGGGCATTGTTTCAGGATATAAAATAATTGATGAAACAATGTTAGCGGGAATGGATTTTCCAGGACCTTTTGGAGTAGGAAAAAAGAAATATGAAGAGTGGACTAAACTATTAGAAAATTTCGTTGAAAAATCAAACTTGAATTATCTTAAACCATGTAATTTGATGAAATCTGGTAAATTCATTCAAATGCGTAAATAGTATTAAAAAGAATATTTTTTAATCGATGAGTACAAATTATAAGTGTTTGGTATTAAAATAAATGTGATAACAAAACTTATGAAAATAATACAAATAAAAATATGACTGCTCAAGAGAATACTCCCAGAACTGGTTATGAAAGAATTTTAGAATATTTTAATAAAAACCTTGAACCAAACCATCCAATAGCTATTTCAAAAATAGTTAAAGATACAGGGTTTTCTTGGAGTTTTATAAAGAAAACGTTAGCAAAAATAAAGGAAAAATATGATGGATTTCATTTCGAAAAATCAGGAGGTACTTGGATCACTTGGAAAGACCGAGACCATTTAATAAAAAAACTCGATGAAACTTGTTCACGTTTACTAGATGAAGCTTAGAGGATGTTATTTTATTATATAAGAAGTCACATTCTTCTATGTTTTATCACTTGTTTTTTCCACCTTGTTTTGAATATATTTAAGTAACCATAATAATTCTTCGCTAGAACATTTATCTATTAAATCTAACAAATTTTCTGACCAAGTTTCTGTGCATTGTTCACACTCGAATATAAAATCAAGTTTAGCTTTTAATTCTTTATTGATCATTATTTTCACCAATTAATTGATTAATTAATTAAAGCTGGAGCTTTTTTAAAAATATAATCGACAACGAATACTAATAAAATCTTTTCTACTTATTGAATACGCATTATTCAGAGGCTCATTTCTAAAAGCTTTTATATTTGGGGGGATTCCTTCCACAACTCTAAAAAATAATCTATTATCCTCAATCCATAGCTGATCTATCATAATATTTACATCATTTGGTATTCCTATGCTATAAATCTGAAATGCTGAAAGTGTATGTAATTTTGACTCCATATCTTTTTATTAATAGATATTAATTTAAACCACAGTATTTAAAAAAAAAATTGAGTTAGGAATTTGCAGTATTTTTGCCTGGTTTAATTTTTGTCACCCTCCTCCATGTGGCATAAATACCGTTTTAATTAGTCAGTTTTAGATTTAGATGTATATTATATATCGTTTTGAGCAAAACAATCAAATGTTATCGAAGATCAAAATTAAATCTTGATTTTCTTATTTAAATATAACTATTTTTAATTCAATTAAAAAAACTAAGAAAAAGTAAATTTCAATTTTTAAAACTCGATAAAAAACCTTTTTATTAGTGAGGGATTTTACTTAGTGTGAATTGAGTGTGAAATTTCACACTCAATTTATAAAATAACGAATATGGTTAAATCAAATGAAAATTGAAAAATCGAGCCAAGATCTCGAAAATGAAGTTATCTATGCTGGTTTATGTATCCATTGTGGGAGTTGCAATGCTTTCTGTCCACACATGGATTTTAATAAAGAAAATGGGGAAGCATTTGTAGTAGATGAGTGTGCTGAAACCGTAGGACTCTGTTACAATTCTTGCCCAAGGAGCTTTCTCCCTATATCAGAAATGGAACAGAAAATGTTTGGAAAAACTCGTATTGATCTAGCTGTCGGAGTCTATAATGATATAATTCAGGTCAAATCAAAGAATAAAGATGATATTTTATCCAATCTAGTAGTTGCTGCTTTTGATGCGGGAATTGTTAAGCACATGGTTTTAAGTGAACCAAAAAGTAAAAAACCACCTGTAGCATTTCCTATTGTTGTAGATAATATTAAAGACGCTAAAAAATACATACCAAAAGCTACAATGGATATGGCTGGACCTTTGGTTACTGGAATTGGTCAAGCTTATAAAGCATATAAGCGAGATATTGGAATCCTTGCTAATCCGTGTCATTTACAAGGGCTTGCTAAAATTTTGGTTTCTGACTTTAACACTGGAGCAGAACGTACTTCATTAAAAATAGCATTTGCTTGTTCTTCTGGAGGTATGACGGGATGCAAATATTGTACTGATTTCTCAGGAGAATTTTCAGATATTTCCTACTCTCCATGGGGTGCTCCAAAAGGTTCTGGAGAAGCATTTTTAATTATTAGAACAGACATTGGACAAAAACTTGTAGATACTGCTGTTAAAAATAAATTGATCGAAATTACTGATCCTAATCCAGACTTATCAGAGATGAAGAAGTTTTTAAATAAAAAACGTAAGAAAAACTTTCTAACTCTTCTAGGTAAAGATTTAATAACAGCTAAGTATCTAAATCTTAACGTTGATGAGTTAAAAGATATGCTGGAAGAATAAAATAAACAGTTCTTCTATTATTTTTATTTATTTTTATTTAATTTCTATTATTCTATTTATTTGAAAAACGAAATTATTTTTTTTTAAGAAGTTCTCGTTTCTTAATGATCGAACGAGTTAAGGTTTTAAAAATCATTTTATTATTTTCACCACTTTTTGAGGAAGTCTCAAAAAAGTAATCTAAATTATATTTATTTTTAAATTCTTCAGCATGTTCATATTGTACACTTCTCCTGATGTCTGCTAAATCAAGTTTTTCTCCTACCAAGATAAATACAGGATCAGTAGCATTTTCATTAACAATGTTAAACCACTCATCCAAACTGTCAAAACTTGTTTGTCTCGTTATATCATAACAAAGTAAGCATCCAGTTGCTCCTCGAGAGTAATTGGGTAAAAATAATCTAAAACGTCTTTCCCCCGCAAAATCCCAGATCTGAAGATTTACTGTGGTTTTATTATCGATCTGAATGTTCTGGACAGCAAGATCAGTCCCTATTGTGATTTTCTGGGGTATAAACTGCCCCGTCGTTAGTCTCTGCACCATAGTACTTTTACCTACTCCTCCATCTCCCACAATAACCACCTTAAATAGCATCTTTCGCTGAGCCATGATCCAGAACCTAATTCTTTTGAGGATTTTATTTATAATAATATAAGTTATGTTTTTAATAAATTTTTATTCAGTATTAAATTGTTTTTTAATTTTATTATTCAGTGTCTTAATGTTTTCAATTATTTTTATTTGTAAGTTTCTTGGTAGTGGTTCAATAATTTTATCCAACTTTTCTCGACTAAAATTATTAATAGCTATATAATTCAATGTGAATAGAATTATTGATAGTACTGGAGGAATAATAAGGATTCCATAGAAAAAATATGAGAGAGTTATCAGTTGAGAACCTGGAAGATAAAATTGTAGACCAAAACCTAAATTATTATTTATAAGTACACTAAAAATCAAATTAAGAATGTTCAAAATTATGAAGACAAAAAAATTGATTAGAGAGGCTAATTTAAAATTTTTTAATTGCAAAAATGAGATAACATTTCTTAAATCTCTAGCAGAATTAGAATCAATTTCGGCTTTCATTGTGTTAGTTAATATTTCTATCTTAGTATATTTCCATATATCAATGAAAATCCAAAAAAACGCAAATGTATAAAAAAAGATAAGAAAACCTTTAAAAAATAACACATAACTATTAACTGTGATTGGATTGTACAATGATTCAGCACCTAACCAGAAGATTAAGATTAATTGAAACATCGAAGAAAAGAATAATCGATTTGCATTAGTTCCTTCATTACCTAGAGGATTATAGATAATAAGACTATTTTCAAATAGAGTTCTCTTTTTGTTTGTCCCGAGAATACGAAAGAAAAGTGAAAATGTGTACGTTATTAGAGGAAATAATAACAAGAGTATATTATCCCATGCTTGAGTTATTATTAATAGAAAAAGGAATGTGAATAAAATTAAATCTCGTAAAAGACTCTCAGAGATTATGTCTTTTAATGATAAATAATGATTCTTATTATTTTTTTCATTCATTTTTTTATTAAAATATACGTAATAAATAAATTTTTACGATTTTAGTATAGAATATCAAAATTAATAATGTAAACTTTTAGTTCTTGTCCTAAAGCCAAAAAATTTTAATTAAGCATACTATTTTATTCCACTATATATCTCAAACACATTAATTCTGTAAGTGTGTGTAGAAATTATGAGTAATAAACCTAATAACATAAAAAAAACGGCACTCTATGAGACTCACTTAAAACATGGTGCACGGATGGTTAATTTTGCTGGTTGGTATATGCCAGTTCAATATGAAAGTATATTAAAGGAACATGAAGCTGTTCGTTCTCACGCGGGCATATTTGATATTTCGCATATGGGTGAATTTTTCCTTGAAGGCAAGGATGTCATTAAATTTCTTCAATATATTATGATAAATGATTTAAATTTATTAGAGCCATCTAAAGGTCAATATTCCTGTATGTGTTATGAAAATGGAACCGTTGTGGATGATCTTGTGTATTATGAGGAAACCCCTGAACGTTTTAGAATGATTGTCAATGCGAGTAATATTGAAAAAGACTTCCAGTGGTTAAGTGATCATATGGGGGCATTAGATGTTAAAATCACAAATCTTTCAACAAAAAGATCAAGAATAGCCTTACAAGGACCAAAAGTGGATGAAAATCTTCAACCACTTGTAGATGTTGATCTTTCTCAAATTAACAGGTTTTATTTTGCTCATTGTAATCTTAAAGGGAATCCTATCTTTATAGCGAGAACAGGATATACTGGAGAGCGTGGATTTGAAATCTCCTTTGAAAATAAATTCGCAGAAAAAATATGGAATGAATTACTAAATACCGGAGCAAATCCAGCTGGTTTAGGAGCAAGGGATTCATTAAGATTAGAAGCTTGTTATTCATTATATGGTCATGAGATAAGTGATACTATAACTCCTGTTGAAGCTGGACTTAGTTGGTTAGTAAAGCCAAAAGAAGGGATTGATTATATAGGCAAAGATGAATTAATGAAACAAAAAACTGAAGGAACTAAAAGAACTATAGTTGGTCTTAATTTGATTGATAAGGGTATTATTAGGGAGAATTATAAAATCTTTAAAAGTGGCAATGAAATTGGATTTGTTACTTCTGGAGGATATTCACCTACGCTTAAAAAAACAATTGGTTTAGGACTTGTTAAGAAACAATATAGCGAAGTAGGAACGGAATTTGAAATTGAAATTCGCAATAAGTTCTTAAGAGGAAAAATTGTTGCTACACCATTTTATAGGAATGTGTAATTATATTACAAAGAAAAAGTGAAAATTTATGGATCATGAATTTCCTGACAGATTAAAATACACCTCGACTCATGAATGGATAAGAATTGAAGATTCCACTGCAACAGTTGGAATTACTGATTATGCTCAACATCAATTAGGTGATATTGTATTTGTGGAACTTCCTGAAGTTAGTATGGTATTTGAAAAGGGAAGTAATGCAGTAGAAATTGAATCAGTAAAAGCTGTTGGTGATTTAATAATGCCATTATCAGGTGAAATTATTGGAGTAAACCAAAATCTTGCTGATAACCCAGAACTTTTAAATTCTTCTCCATTTATAGATGGATGGATTATAAAGATTAAGTATTCTCATGCTAGTGAAATAGATGAGCTTTTATCTGCTGAAAATTATAAACAATTAATCCAAAACGAAGAACATTAATATTTTTTTCTTTATTGTTTTAATTAATTCGTAATAAATTCCTAAAAGGGGAGATAGTTTGGATTTTATTCCTCATGATAACAAAACGATTACTGAAATGTTGGATGTAATAGATGTAAAATCTTTACAAGACCTTTTTCAAGATATCCCTAAAGATTTAATTATTGATAAACTTAATCTACCTTCTGGTTTATCTGAACCAGATCTTTTACATCGATTACAGAAAATTTCTCAAAAGAATAAAGTATATTCAAGTTCCTTCTTAGGAGCAGGATGTTATTATCATTATATCCCATCTTTAGTTGATTTTGTAACCTCGAGATCTGAGTTTTATACTTCTTATACGCCGTATCAAGCTGAAGCTAGTCAAGGTTATTTGCAAGCTATTTATGAATACCAAACAATAATCTCTCGCCTGACACAGATGGATGTTGCTAATGCTAGCATGTATGATGGTTCAACTGCTCTTGCTGAAGCAGCTATTATGTCATCAATTATTACACGCAAAAATACGGTTGTATTGCTTAAAGGAATTCACCCAGAATATGAAGAAGTGGTTAGAACTTATTGTTGGGGTCAAAATATAAGTGTTAAAACTATCAGTGAAGAAAGTTTGAAAAGTGATTTAAATAATGATGTGGCAGCAGTATTATTTCAAAGTCCTAATTTTTTCGGTGATATTGAAGATGTTTCGAAATTCACTAATATAATACGAGAAAAAACGCCTAATTGTTTGGTTATTCAAGTTATGACCGATCCAACTTGTCTGGGAATTTTAAATCCTCCTGGTTCAACAGATATAGATATTTTTGTAGCTGAAGGACAACCTTTTGGGTTAAGTCCCTCTTTTGGCGGGCCTGGGTTAGGAATTTTTACTGCTAAACAAAAATACTTAAGGAAGATACCAGGAAGACTAATTGGAAAAACTACAGAAATTAATGGGAAAAAAAGTGGATTTTTATTAACATTACAAGCACGAGAACAACATATACGCAGAGAAAAAGCAAGTTCTAATATTTGTACTAATCAGGCTTTATGCTCATTGGCAGCATTAACTTATCTTTTAGCTTTAGGAAGAGCTGGGTTAAAAGAGGTTGCAATTCAAAACTTTCAGAAAGCTCATTATGTTAAAAAAGAAATAAGTAAAATCCGGGGTTATGAAATAGTGAATAAAAAACCAACATATAATGAGTTTTTAGTCAAATGTCCTAATATTGACGCTCTAATTAAGTTATGTAGACAATTAGATCTTCAGCCTCCACTAAAAATCTCCAAGTATTACCCCGAAATGAAAGATGTTGCATTAGTTTGTGTAACTGAAATGAACTCCAAAAACTCAATTGATAGCTTTCTTGAAGCAGTTCAATTAGCATTAAATAATAAAACGGAGGAGAAATAATAGTGAGCTCTAACATCCAATTGATCTTTGAAAAAGAAAATGAAACTACACAACAGAATTTTGTACCTAAAATGGATATAGAACAAACTGAACTAAATGAAATTTTACCAGAAAATTTACAAAGAAAAGATTTACCAATTCCAAATATTCCAGAAATCGAAATCGTTCGACATTTTATTAAATTAAGTTATCGAAATTATGGAGTTGATACAGGAATTTATCCATTAGGCTCTTGTACCATGAAATATAATCCTAAAGTAAATGAAACTATTGCAAAATTATCAGGCTTCACAAGTGTTCATCCATTACAAGAAGAAAATCAAGGTTGTCTTGAATTGCTTTATCATTTTTCAAAACAATTGGGGGAAATAACAGGTATGGATGAATTTACTTTACAACCTGCAGCTGGAGCTCATGGAGAATTAGTGGGTTTATTAATAATGAAAAAGTTTTTTGAGAGTAGGGGTGCTAAAAAACAGAAAATTATTGTTCCAGATTCAGCTCATGGCACTAATCCAGCATCAGCAAAAATGGCAGGCTTTTCAATTATAGAATTAACATCAAATGAATTTGGAGAAGTTCCATTAGATCAATTAGAATTTGCGATGCAGGAAGGTGATGTTGCTGGAATTATGCTCACAAATCCTAATACTTTAGGCGTATTTGATAGACAGATAAAGGAGATTACACGTATAGTACATGACAATGGAGGATTATGTTATTACGATGGTGCAAATTTAAATCCAATGTTAGGTATTTGTCGTCCTCGGGACATGGGATTTGATATTGTTCACCTAAATTTGCATAAAACTTTTTCTACACCTCATGGTGGAGGTGGACCTGGTTCAGGACCTATAGGTGTGGTAGAAAAATTAATTCCTTTTCTCCCAAAACCATGTTTAATTTCAACTGAAAAAGATATTATATGTAGAGAAAATGATGATTTGTCTATTGGAAGGATAAAAGCTTTTTGGGGGAATTTTGGAGTGATAATTAGAGCATATGTCTATATTTTGGCATTAGGCGCCGAGGGGCTAAAAAAAGTTGGACAGATTGCTGTTTTAAATGCTAATTATTTAAGGATTCTTTTAAAGAAAAAATATAATCTTCCCTTCAATCGAATTTGTCAACATGAATTTGTCCTGTCAGATCAAGGAATGCCCAATGATATTACAACAGAAGACATCGCAAAACGTATTCTTGATTATGGAATGTACGCACCAACAATCTATTTTCCATTAATTGTTCCAGGAGCTTTAATGATAGAGCCTACTGAAACTGAATCAAAACAATCTTTAGATAATTTTATTGAAGTAATGAATAATATTTATGAGGAAGCTAGAACACATCCTGAACTTTTAAAAAATGCACCTCAAAATATGCCAGTTAAACGATTAGACGCAGTTACTGCTGCAAGAAAACCTATATTACATGATTAACTTCATGTATTAATAAAAAAAAATGATTTTATTTTTTAGCTAATCAGTCCAGAAGTTTTTGGCTAATCTTCTTCTCTTTTCCCAAAGCTCATTTTTTTGAGAGAATCCGATTACTCCAGCACCTTTATCTGCATCTTTTATTTTCCACATTCCGCTAACTGCTCCTGTTAAAGCACCTGATAACACTTCAAAACCCTGTGCTGTATAAAGATCGCACTCAACGCCTCTATTTATTATAAATTTTAGCTGCCTCATACCTTGCTGATTTTTGGATTTGAGTATCTCGAGTAATTTCTCTATCTCATAATCAAGTTGATCATTAGGGACAACACGATTCCACAGATTCCATTCTACTGCTCTTTTTGCAGAATGGAGTGCACCAATTAAATTGATTTCTTTTGCTCTACGTCTTCCAATAAGACGTGCCAATCTAGTTGTTCCACCCCATCCTGGAGTTATTCCTACATCCACTTCTGGCATTCCCCACTTAGCTCTCTCAGTTGCAATAACAAAATCACACACCATTGTAATCTCTAATCCACCACCAACCGCGAAGCCATCCACCGCTGCAATTGTAATTTTATCTAACTCTTCAAGTTGATTTGCCATATTTTGATAATATCTTACACGTCGAGTTATTCCATTCGCGTCGCCCCATTTAAGCATTTCAGTAATGTCATCACCTACACTAAAATTATTACCAGCACCCTTAATTACTAAAAATTTTAATTTTGTAGATTGGCGCACCAATTCTATAGTGGCTACAAGTTCATCAGAAAGTTGCATACTTAAAGCATTTAAAACTTTTGGACGATTTAGGGTGATTCTCGCTACTTGATCCTTCTCTTCATAAATTAATTGTTCGAATTTCATAAAAGTAAATTGGGCAAATTTCTATATAAATATTGTTTAAATTTAATATTTATTATGAAAATAATGAGCAAGTTTCCATTATATTTCAGATTTTGGTTATGTTTGTTTGAGAATAACTAAATTTTTATAGTCTATGGCAATATAAGGGTTATAATAGAATGAAATACATAAATTAGAATTCGGTGTTTAAAGATAAACTATTCATCATTTTTTCCATACGAGCGATACAGAGAAAATCAAGAAAATATTACTAATCAGATTGAAATAAGTTCAAGATCAAAAAAAATTACTCTATTATTAGCTCCTAATGGAACAGGAAAGACAATAATTGCTTTAAGTGGGCTTTTACCTTTAGCTTATGAGAAAGATCTAAAAATAATATATATGTGCCGAACTCATTCTCAAAATCGTAGAATAATAAAAGAATTAATGAAAATCTCACATAAAATAATCGATGACAATCTAGGGATTAAGCTTAACGCTTTATCTATAAGAGGGAGAAATGAGATGTGCCTAAATAAAACTTTATTATCTCTTAAGTTAAATCCAAAAGAAGCTATGTCAGTTTGTACAGATTTAAGAAAAAATAGGAATTGTATTTATTTTTTGAATTTATTAAAAAAGAAGGGACAAAATGAAAATCCAATATCGATAGCACCGGAATTATTTAATAAACCAGTAGATGCAGAAGATCTACTAAATTTTTGTAAGGAAAAAAATTTTTGTCCTTATTTCTTAAGTAAGTTCTTACTTGAACAGATGAAAGTAATTATCTGTAATTATCAATGGATCTTCAATCCATTCATTCGAGATTCTTTTTTAGAATTTATTGGACAAGAGCTTCAAAACTGTATATTAGTATTGGATGAATGTCATAATATAATTGATGTTGCGACAGAAGTAAATTCAAAAAAAATCACACCATATTCATTAAGACTTTGCTTAAAAGATCTAGAAATGTATAGATCTCCTATCTTAATGCAGAGTTTTGTTAAGATTTTATTAGATCAATTAAATGAAAAAAAAAATAATCTAAGAATTGAAGAAAAAGCGATTGTACCAGGAAAATTTTTAAGTGTAATTCATAAAAAACTTGGTTTTCATGATTTAAATGGATTTAAGAATTTTATCGAAGAACTTCATGATTATAGTGTATCTATTCACGAGGAAAAACTCGCTAATGGCGAAATTTCAAGAGATTATGTTGGGTCTTTAGCAGAATTTTGGTTGAAATGGTTGAAAACATACACTTTAGATAACTATTTCTTTTGCTACAATCTGAAAACAATTAAAGGAAAAAGAACATTATCACTTGAAATTGTAGCATTAGATCCAAGAGAAATTTCTATTCCTCTCTTAAAAAGAGGATATACATGTTTAAATCTCTCTGGTACTGTGAATCCCTATGTATTTAATAATTTAATGGGATTAAATGAGTGCGGTAAGAGTTATAAGGGGATTATAGCGGACTCACCTTTTAGTAATAAAAATATTAAGGCTATTATCACTGAAGGAGTTGATACTAAAAGAGATAATAGAATACCGAGAATGTTTAAAAAGATGATTGAGAAAATTAATGAGGTTTTGCAATGTACTCCTGCAAATGTAGGGATTTTTTGCGCCTCGTATCGTATTCTAAATGCACTCATGGAAAATGGGATAGAATCTATAGTACAAAAAAATAATAAAAAATTATTTTATGAAGAACCTGGGTTATCAGCTTCTGAAAATGCAGCAATGGTCGATGATTTTAAAAGTATGGCCTCAAATGGAGGAGCTGTTTTATTAGGCGTATGTGGCGGGAGGAATTCCGAAGGTGAAGATTATCCCGGAGACCTCATGAATTCTGTAATAATTGCTGGATTTCCATATCATCTACCAACTCCTAGAGTTGAGGCAAAAATAGCTTATTATGATAAAGTGTTTAAAAGACAAGGATGGAACTTTGCTTACCT
>Ga0209977_10000182_pt1 | contig 23965 bp, 23 predicted proteins | sample SumtaG_2_FD_183113 | JGI IMG/M metagenome (GOLD analysis project Ga0209977, IMG submission 183113) | Deep subsurface microbial communities from Indian Ocean to uncover new lineages of life (NeLLi) - Sumatra_00607 metaG (SPAdes) (version 2) | ecosystem: Environmental > Aquatic > Marine > Oceanic...
AGTTTATAAAAAATTATAAGATAAATTAAAAATTAGTAGCCTGCTCCGAATAATCCCTTATTAGCTTTATATTTTCCTAAAAATTTTCCAGCTGGTGGTGATTCAAAAGCGATAGCTATATTAAGAACACTTGGGAGTCCAGAATCGAAAGCACGTTTTAATGCGGGCTTAATATCCTCAGGTTTCTCTATATTTTCTCCATAGCACCCAAAACTTTTCGCGATTTGAGAATAATCAATACTGGGAAGGTCAACATCACAATATCGTCTTTTCATATTATTTTTCTGGTAAGTTTTTAGCATTCCCCACGCACAATTATTTGCTACACAGATTATGATGGGAAGCCCTAACCTAACAACAGTTTCAAGTTCTTGAACATTAAACATGAATGAACCATCACCATTAATACACACTACTGGTTTATCAGGTTTTGCTAATTTTGCGGCAATTGCAAAACTCGACCCTACTCCTAGATGTCCCATTCCTATAGAACAAAACGTACTTCGTGGATTTCGGTGAAAATTAGAAATCAATCCAAAAGTAAATAATGCAATATCTCCGCCATCCACTGCTATAAGTGTGTCTTGAGGGATGTTTTCCAGAATTTCTATAATCATTCGTTCTGGTTTCATAGGAATTTTATCAGATTTTAAAATTTTATCAATTATATTTCTATCAATTTCACGAGCTGTTTGAAGATAGTCATTCCATTGAGACCATTTACTAATCATACTTTTTTGAAGATCTTTTTCCATATCCACAATTAATTGGTTGATTACAGCCTTTACATCTCCGATTATTGCAATCTCAGCAGGTCTATTTTTACCTATTTCTTTTGGATCAATATCCACTTGTATGATTTTTTGATCCTGATTCCAAAGAGGTCCAGAACCATATATGGTAGTATAATCCCATCGACATCCTAATGATAAAACTACATCTGCTTCTGAAGCCGCTCTGCGATATGTGCTAGATAAAGGATAGGATCCTGCGTAAGTATTCTCATCGATCGAGATTGCTCCAATACCATTAATTGTTGTGAGCACAGGGATTTTATATGTTCTCGATAACTTTTTTAATTCATTTGAAGCTTCAGAGGCAATAGTTCCACCTCCGGATATAATAATTGGTTTTTCAGCTTTTTTTAAAAGGTCAACAGCAGCTTTAATCATTTCAGGATTTCCACTAGGTCTGTAGAAAGGACGGTATTTTTCTGGAGAGATTAACTTCTTGAAATCATTTTCAGTTGCGTTTCGAACCAATGCAGTTTCCCTAAGTTCAAGAAAAACAGGACTTCTTCTTCCAGATAATGCTGCTCTAATGCATCGTTGTACTGCAAAAGGAATTTCATAAGGTTCTTCAACAGAAATCTGTAATTTAGTTATCGGCTTCATTAATTCCATTTGGTTTAATCCACCTTGTAAAATTCCAGTATCATCGAACATCCTAGCTATTTGGGCTCCAATGACTAACATGGGTATAGAATCTGCTTGAGCGGCAGCAACGGCGGGTACAAGGTGGGTCACACCTGGCCCTGCTGTACCGAGGCATACACCTATTCCTCCCGTAGTTCGCGCCCAAGCATCAGCCATATGGCCCCCCGCTTGTTCGTGACGGACCATTACAGTATCTATACCTTCCTCGCGACCAAACCTTTCGATAGCGTCATAGACTCTTGTTAATTCACCACCAATAATTCCAAACATTTTAGTAATTCCTTCATTTAGGAGACATCTAACAAGTAGATCGCCGCCATTAGATAATTGTTTAGACATAAATTGAACTTATTTTAAATCAATAAAAAAGTTTCTTAAAAATAATTAAAACTCTATAAGTTCAATATAGTAACCTAAAGTGTCTATTGTATCTAAATATGTAAAGTTCAGTTTTCCTACTTTTCCAGTTTGGGCAATTTCTACATTAAACTTATTTTTAAAATCTTCTATAAATGGTTTCGCGTCTTTTACATAAACCCCTATATGATGTAAACCAGTTTTTCCCTCTCCAATAAAATCCGAATACAAATTAGGTCCAGTTGTTTCAATTACTTCTGCAATTTCAAATTGCTTTCCCCCAAAGAATTGCATTATCTTTTTCATTTTAAATGTAGTTTCTTTACCTTTATACATTACAGTAGCATCTTGCGTGACTATATTAATTGGCCCTTTAAAGTTGAAATAAGTTCGATAAAATTCAGCAGCCTTCTCTATATCTTTAACAACAATTCCTATTTGATCGAATTTATCTAATTTCATTTCTGACATGATCTTAATCAGACATCCTATTTAAGTGATTCGGCAAAATCTAGTCTGCCAGTGGGGTGTTTTAAGACGAACTCTCCGTTTAATATCTTTGTTTTTAGTTCTTCTGCTAATTTAATTGCTCCGAATCTATCCGACTGTCTTAAAACGACTGGAATTTCGCTTCCTTCGAACTCAATCGATTTTAGGTCCAATTTAAAAGCATCGGGACACAATCGAACGCAAGTACCGCAATTAAAGCATCGAGACCTATCAATTGCTGAGATAGCTCCGTCTTTTATTATGAACGCGTTTGTCGGGCAGTAATCGATAGTTTTGCATTCTTCGCAATCTTTACACACTTTAGAATCGAACTTCATGAAGAAATTGTTATCCCAAACATCGGCGTAGGTGATTTCTCCCACTTTCTCTCTTCCGACAAGGCTTAAAATAGTTAAATTAACATCTTTATCCGATTGTATTATGTTATCGAATATTTCTTCGTTGAGAATTGGAATTGGCAAGGCTATGCTACAGATAGGTTCTAGGCCGTACGATGTTTTAAACGCACCCATGTATTCTGGCTTCATTTGAATCATTGGAGCTATAGTCATCATGTTTGGTTTTGCGACATAGTTACGGGTTCCAGGGCCAATAAGATAACCCATGCTACCGTTAACTAAAAGCGGCGAACCTACGCCGAAGGACTGAAATTTTGGGTCGTTTTGAAATGGATTTAAAGCGCCACATCCAGAAAAGGTAAGTTCTGTTTTGTTTGCTTCAAAAGGAAGGCAAGAAAATATGGTATCAACTTTATAAGATTCACAATTAAGCATTGCGTTGTAATTTTTTATAGCTTGCCTTGTGCCTACTAACTTTGCATATTGCATTTCCTCTAAAGTCATTTCTTTTTCGACTTTTTCTCCTTCGCTACTTTTTGCTACAAGTTCTACCGCTTTCCCTTCGACGAGTTCTCTAAAAAGAGAGCCTCCACAATAGCTATCTCTTTCTTGACTTTGAGCGGTCCCATATACGATCAAATCGACAATACCTAGATACTCGTTTGGGCACGGACCTGGAAAAGCAGGAATTCCATTTATAGAAATCTCAGTAAATTTTCTCAATGTTTTAGGTGCGACCAGCCTGAACGAGAAAACCCCCATAATTCCACTCATTAGGCCTTTAGTGGCCGTAGTAATCACATCTACGTCTTCAAATTTAATGAGCTCGCCGTTATCCAATCGATTGATAAATTCCTGAACTGTGACAATGTTCGCAGTTCCGGTATTAATTTTCCTTCCTATATCAGAAAGCTTTCTTTTCTTAGGCAAGAGAACCACTCATAATATAAAACGCTTTATCATGTAAAATATTTATCTTAATAAAATTTTTTTTATTTAAAAAATACTTTAAATTCTTAAAACGCTACATTAAATTCGAAATCTTAAAACAGAGGTCTAATTCTAATTGTCTTACTTTGAATCTAGGTTAAAAATAAACTTAAACGATTTCGCAGAGATTGAGAGAAAATTAAAATTCTGTCAAGAATTGCGGATAACCAATTTAATTTTAGAACCAAAAAATGACATCATAAAGCTCAATTCAGAGTTGAAGCAGCGAATTAGTAAAATCTCGACTCTGAACCTCTACTATCGCATTAATTTGAGGCCAAATAGCCTAAACGACCTAAAAAAACGAATACAACTTTATAATAATTTCTCAGATATTATTTCGGTGGAATCTATGGATAAAAACATTCAAATTCAAGCTGCTAAAGATTCTCGAGTGGATATAATTTCGTTTTCAGACCAAAATGTAATCAAGACAATTTCTCCAGGAATTATTTCCCTTATAAAACAAAATAGGTCTTTCATAGAATTTTCGCTAGCATCAATAATGACGAGAAACCAAGCAGTTCAATCGAGGTACTTGAGGAGTTTATATCGTGCAGTCCAATTAGCAATGCAATTAAAAGTTAACTACATTATAAGTGGAAATTTTGACGACATCTTTAAACTAAGACATCCTAGGGCTTTAATTAGCGTTTGTCATACATTGTTGGGCATACCTTTATTGAGCGCCAAGAAAGCTTTTTCTGAAAATGTGTTAACCTTAATAAATCGCGTACAGGCACGTCAAGACAAGAATATCATCGAATCCGGGGTAAAGCTATTAAACGAGGGTGAGCTATAGTGGTAAAAAAAGAAAGAAATAGGTACATTCTATTCAAAGTAATTGCAAAAGGAAACTCCGATTTGGACCAAAGAGAGGTTTTAAACGCTATTTGGCAATCAATTTGGAAATATTTTGGATTGAGAGAAGCAAGTAAGATCGGCTTATGGCTGTTAGATATAGATTTCAAGGAAGGTTTCGGCGTCATTCGGTGTTCTCATAACACGAAGGAAATAGTTATTTCGGCAATAACTCTGATTACTGAAATATCTAGCAAAAAGGTAATTTTATCTCCAATAAAGACTTCCGGAACGATTCGTAGTATAAAGACTTTAAAAAAATTAATAACAAATAAAGGATAAATTAATTAGATATTACAATCATTAAAAAAGAAAATGAAAAAACCAAGCCTTACAGTTGCCCAAATCAAAGAAATTGACGAATCTTTTAACTTAAATTTGAATATTTCATTATTACACATTAAAGAGAAACACAAATACAGTTATTTATTAATTGTCAAATCAGAAACTACCAGATTTGCAAAATTAACAATATACCCTATAAAAAAAGAAAATATCATAAAGGTTACATTAACGGGTTTAAACCAAATTGATGAATATATAGAAAACTTCTCTATGAAACTTCACGAATACGAGATCATTCATTCTTCGGGGTTGGTTTTGGTGGAGGGAAAATTATTTTTTGAGTGCTACCTTAATCTTTCATTAGGTGACGAAAAACATAAAGATTTAAAAACGCTTTTGGATAAGAATAAAAATAAATTCAAAGATATAAAAATAGAAGAAATAAGTTTAGCTAAAAGTAAAGTGAATTAAATAAATGAAAACATGGAAAGTTTTTCTGAAATTCTCTGATGGTACGGAAAAAGAGCTAGAATTATTCGATGCTAATGTATATTTTAATGGGTATTTAAAATTAAAAAGGTCTTACTTTATACGTTTGGTAAAAGCAATAAAGATGACTAAAAAATATACTACTGGACACGCGATTGAGAAAATCATTGGACCGGATGCAAAAGAATGGACTTTAAACGCTTGGATGTTGCTTTTGATCAAAGATAACGAAAAAAAGAAGCCGTTTTGGCTTTTCATTAAAAGAGAGAAAGATTTATCTGGTCTACTAATTGCGATAGGGCCAAAAGCGTTCGCAGAATATAATAATAGTAATATGCTTGAAGCAAAGCGTGATATAAAGCGATTAATAAATTACATTATAGCGTATTTAAACAAGTTTAATTGTAGCGTCCTACTTCCCAATTATCTCCCTTAAATTGAGGTTTTACGCCATCATTATAGAGATGAGTTCTTTTATTAAAATATAATGAATTATAATATTTGATTAATATCGTTAATAATTAATTAAGTAAAGAAAAAATATTAAATTCAATTTTAATTATCATTTTTAATTAAATGCTAAATTGAACAATTCAAAAAGTGGATATAGAACTTTGAAAAAAAACACAATAAAATTCTTAACTCTAATTGTCATAACTCAAATATTCCTGAGCTCCATATTTTTAATAACAAATGGCTATGGAGATCCAATTGAAATTAAAGTAGGTTTTGGAGCCGCCCCCGTTATAGACGGGATCATTGATGGCACTACGGGCGAGTGGGATCAAGCCAAGAAGCAAAACATTAACTTATATCCCAATATATCCGTTCCAGAAAACGGATTGGCAATTGACTTATGGGTCATACAAGAGGGTTTAAACTTATATATATTAGTACGATTTGACTTGCAAGATCATGGTTCTAGTAAATACGATAACGAGTTCATAGGAATATTAATTGCGGATGAAGGTTCTAACTCTGATTTTACTGACGCTAAAATTGTTCAATATTCAAACATAAGTGAGAACACATTTCAATATCTAGATTACCATATTAATGATACAGAGTACGAAGAAGATATTATTTCTAATGGAGCCGGTGCAGCTAACTTAGAGGAAAATCAAATAACATATGAATTTTCAATGCCGGTTAAAAATACTGAAGATGAAGTTCAAGATGTTTATTTAAATTATCAAGATTTTTACGATTTTAAAATTGTGTTCGGAAATAAAACAGCGCTTTACCCAGATGATATTATGATTTCAAATATAGTATCATTATATTTAGAATATAAACCAGGCGGTCCTGACATCCCGTTAAGCGAATTAATAATGTTTACCTCAACAATCGTTATTTTCAGCATAATTAGCGCTCTTTATATTTTTTATATATATCGAATAACTCAACTCAAGAAAGAAATCAGAAGAATAAGGAGTTAACATGTCAAAAATTAATAAAAATAGTGTTAAACCACAACCAACTAAAAAGAAGGAAAGATTAGAAGAAAAATTTGCATACCGTTCAGTTATTCTCTCTGCGATATTTGGAGGGCTATTTTTAGCAATTTCAATTTTATTAAATGGAGAAATAATTACATTATTTCTGGGTGATAACCCATTTTTGTTAGCTTTAGATATTACAATTAAAGTTCTCGTTATTCTAATATTTAACATTTTAATCATGATTAGTCTTGGGAATTACAAAGAATTAACGGGCAAACCAGTAGATTTTAAAATAATGGGGCTGTTATTTTTCTTTTCGTTAATACAAGCATTTAGAGATTCGTTGGTTTTCTCCTTTACTCTAGTAGGTCTATTAACTATCGTTCTTTACTTGTATTTAGTTCAAGAGAGCTGAAAGTCATTATTTTTTTAACATTTTAAATTCAAACATGAAAAGCAATTTACTGTTTATTGGTCACAGAGGGACTAGAATCAATAACAATGAAAATACGTTAAAATCATTCGAAGCAGCGATTAAATCCGGAGCTCAGTACATTGAATTTGATGTTCGGAGATTGAACGATGGAAATTTGTTGGTCTTTCATGATGCCTTCATAGACAGGACTATAGTTGGCTCTGTGTATCTAAAAGATTTAACTTACGCTGAACTTAAAAATTGTAAAACTAAAATTAGAACTGCTGAAATTCCTCTTTTATCTGAAGTGTTAGATAAACTTGCAAAAAGGACGAAGTTCATGATTGATTTAAAAGAAGAAGAAATAAAAAATGATGTAATCAATATGGTGATTAAGAAAGGATTATTAAAAGATTGCGTTATTTGCGGAAGAAATTATGATTTATTAAAGATAATTAAAAAAGAATTTCCTAAATGTCAAGTTTGTTATAATATTACTAAAGGAAAGGGATTAAATTTAAAAGAATTTATAAAATTGGGGAATCAGAAGAATTTACATTTCATACCAGACATGATAAGTTTAAAGTCAAATTTAATTAAAGCTAATTTTATAGACATTTGTCACGAAAACGGTATTAAAGCTCTTGCTTGGGACTTTATTAAATACGCTAATTCTGTTAAAATGATTAAAGATTTAATTAAACTTCAAATCGATGGGATTTTATTTGATGATCATAAAAATATTAAAATTATAAAGCAGTGGTTAAAAAAAGCTTAACTTAATTTCGTTATTTTAGATGTTCCGGGAGGAAGTATAAGGATAATATCGTCTAAAGACAAAATTTTTACCCACTTTTTATTATCCACTTCAGAGTTATTAAGAAAGATTGATTTCAATTCCTTTGCTAACTTTCCTTTGGTTAGTCCAGATTTTGAAGGTTTAATTAGTATTGAATTGCTTGTTTTATTTTTAATGGTGCCTGATGGCTCGCAAATTATTTGCGGATATAATATTTTAACATTCGGATTAGCTCCGTCTTTGATTTCTATGAACTCTAATCGAAGAGTTAACTCAGTTTTAGCGTCTTTAATTACATTCTTCTTTCCAGAAATCATAAAAGAGCCTTTAGGTAAATACTCGCCAGAAGGAGGTGTTTTTGAAATTTGATTCGCTAAAACATAAAAAACATCAACAACGCCCCAATTTTCTTTCCAAGCTATAGAAAAACTTGCTACGAAGTCAGCCGCCTCCTTAATTGAACTTTCGGGAATTTCTTTATTTTCTGGATTTTTAATTACGGTTAGAGGAGAGCCCGGAAAATTTGTGTGAAAAATTAAATCGTAAGGCGTTATATATTTTTTAAATATCGTTTCGTTCGAACTCGCGTCCCTTCCGCCAATTATTAAGAAACCATCTGAAGAAATAAACCACCTAAATTTTTCATACCATTTTTTTGTTGGTTTTTTAATTAAAAAATTCACTTCCAATTCGATTGATTCTTTTTTAAGTTTTAGTTTTTCAATGTTGCTTTTTGTTTTTTCAATTGCCGGAAATGTTCCGGTTAATTTCTTTTCTGCTTTTTTACCTTTAGAATAAATTAAGTTTGCGTTTTCGCCAACCGATTTATTTAAATCCAAATATACTTCGTTATTGTTAATGTCAATTACAACTTGTTTGGTTGCGGGGATTATTTTAACAAAAAATGCTAACTCTTCTAAGCTTTCGTTTTTAGCACTTTGTAATTTAGCGTTAATTTCTTCCCAACCGTAGGCTTTAGCTTTTGCGTCTAAAATTCCATCAAATAACTTATATATGGCATTAAAATTGGCGTATATAAAATCTCCATATTCGTAATACATGTCTTTTCTTATTTTGAGTTCTTCAAGGTATTCTTGTTGATTTCTTAATATCTTTTCCTGAGATTTTATTTTTTGATTGATTGATTGATCTTGTGGCGTTATCAAATTACTGGAATCTATTTTTGAAAAGTATTCGTCAACAGCGTCATTAAAAGAATTCACTTGTTTTTTCTTATTGTTTTTGAAAAGTTCTAACTCAAAAGGGATAACGGAGATCTCTTCTTCGTCCTCATTAAAAACAATCTGTGCATTTATTTCACCAAAAAGCAATTTATTTCTTAAATTTTTGAAAGCGTGAAATAATAAATTCAATTCTTCTTGATTTAGATCGTTACTGTTTTTAGATTTATCAATCTTTGCCATATGACAAATTTCTTCACCATATAATCCTGAAATGTTTATATTTCGTGCTAAAATTCTTACTATTTCACCCTCAAAATTATGAATAATTTCGTTAAAGTCATTTTGATTAATAGTTAGAAAATCTATTCCCCTAGATTTTGGATATATGTATTCTCTATTAGCTAAAATATCCCTATCTCTATATTTGCTGTAGCGTTTTGCTATTTTTACAAGGTTTTTATCGTCTAATACTATATAATTTCCCTTATTGAATAGTTCTATTATAAATTTCCAGGGTTTTCCCTCTATATTGCTTAATTCGAATATAATAATTCTATCAAAATTATGTTGATTGATTGCTAAAATTCTTCTATTCTTTAGAAGTTTTCTCAGAGACCCAATGTATTGACTTGGATATTTTGGTATTGGGTAATCGTAATTAGTAAAATTTATACGCGAATCGTTTTTAACGATTAATATTTTTTTTTCATTTAATTTAGTCTTAATTTTTAAAATTAATATATCCTCAATTTCGTAGATATTAGTAATTTTACCTTGAGTTAGAACTAAATCTAATTCTTTCGTAATAGCAAATACATCGAAATTTGAAAATTTAATATTTTTTTTCATTGTATATTATAATGATTCTCTTTTTTTTTCTTTTATTAAAATATCAAAAATAAATTGAACTAAATCTAATTTACAAAATTTTAATAAAAAAAATAATATTAATAATACTAATTATGGGAAAAAAAGATAAACGGCCGAAAAGGGTTAATATTAAAAAAGAACGGCAAAGACTTATAAAAGAGAAAAAAAAACTACTTCCAAAGCAAGATCTTCAGGTGGATAAAAAAGCGACCAAAAAGATTGATATTCGATTAGAAAAAGAGACAAGATTATATTGGGTAAGAGCGATTTCAGGCGCTTTAAGCGGGTTAATAGGAAGATTGTTGTTTGATTTGTATGGTTGGAGGTTGTTAATTTGGATGTTATGTTTTTGGCTTATTACGCCATTTTTTGTTAGTTTTATTGTGTATAAATACGAATACGATAAAGAGGAATGGAGCTGGAAGAATATTATAAAACCAGGTATTGGAATATTTTTCTTATTATTTATGATTGTTACTGTTATTACACATACATTTTTAGCTTTTCTCTGAATCGAACTATAATTGTATTGTTTGTTTTATTTTCTTCTCAATCTTCCCCTTAGAACTAAAGACAATTTCGTCCAATTTATATATCCTGTTGCAGTATATGCATTGAATTTTCAGTGGTTTTTCTTCTAGAACCATGAATTCTGTTTCAATTGGTTCATTGGAATTAGAAATGCACGTCTTGTTCCGGCATAAAATTAATTTCTTAATTACTTCAGGGAGGTTTACCTTTTTCTTTTCAATAACCTTATATTCTTCAATTAAAGAGATATTCGCATTTGGAGAAAGTATAGAAATTTGTTGCATTTGTTTTTTGTTAAGAAATACGCCTTCAATTTTTATAATATCTTTTCTTTGATATTTCTTAGACGAAACATTAACACCAATTGTAATAAGATTTGGAGATTCGTCAAGTCCCGTTAAACTCATAATAGTTAACGCGTATCCGGCGTCAATATGGTCAATAACAGTTCCCTTCTTTAATCTGGCTATTTTTAATTTTTCTTCCAACATTTTCTTAATTATTAAAAATTATTTAATTGAAAAATTTTACTAATAAATTATTACTTTAATTTCTTAAATTAATATTAATATCGATATAAAAAATAAAACTGTTGACACAATAAAAATATAAGACAAGTTATCGTCAACCTCCAAATCCAAAAAATCTAAAAGTCCAATAATTACGGCTCCAACTAAGGGAATTAAAATTAAACTTACGGGTTTTAACATATATACTTGTCTTAAAAGCAATAAAGTGATAATTCCAGAGATATATGCAACACCCATACCCGCAAATAAACCCTCATAAGTTTTTTTTGTATTTCGAATATTCTTGCGCCCAAATTTTTTTCCGACTAAATTTGCAGTCATATCAGCAAAAATTGACATCGTCATTGAAGTGCAAATTACCAATGGACCTATAGGTTGAAACATCCCATATAAGATTATTATTGAAAAACAACCAATTCCCATGGATATATGTGGGCCCAATCTCATGTGTCGCTCTTTTTTTCTTAAAATTCGATTAACTGGCTTCAAAGGGTAGAGGTCTGGTCTTAAAATTCTAATAAAATCGGCAGATAACATACCAAGTAAAGAGACTCCAACTAAAAAAACTACTAAATATTGAGTAAAAATCATTTTATTAACCTCTATGTTATAGATGGAAAAGAAGATCTCTGAAATGATATTAGGGAAAAATTTTAAAACATCTCTAAATATGTTTTGAACTAGAAAACCTAAAGTGAAGTAAAAAAAAACAATCCCTAAAACAACCAAATGAGTTAATTTTCTATAAAGTTCGTATTTAAATGGAAGCACCTCAGAGAATAAGGAGAAATCTTCTTTCCAAGGTTTCTCTTTTAAATCTCTTTTAACAATTCGCTTTTCTCTATAAATCGAATAATAAAAAAGAGGAAGAAAAAATATGATAAAGATTATCATAAAAATATCAAATGGAAAAACTATAAAATCAATATTCGAAATGTGTAAAAAGTTGATAGTAATTAAATTGATTGTTATACTAATTATTAATATTAGAGAGTTTACCAAATTATTAATAAAGGCCCCTCTTTCGCCTCTTTTCTTCGCTAAAAGGGCGGTATATAATGAGATTAACCCATAAAGGTATAAGGTGCTTGTAATAATAAATGATAAAATATTCAAAAAGCAACAATCTCTTGAAAATTATTTTTACTTTTATTATCTCCCTTCAAAAATACTTGCTAAATTTTTAGCTGCTACCCTCATTACCTTAACGGTCTTCATTAAAGTGTCAATAAGAGTTCCCGCACATACAATTACTAAACGTCCGGCATTACTGACGATAATATAGCCATCTTCTGCCCTCACAATTATTTCACTTAGCTCCTCTTGAAATAATGTTTTGATTGTTGAGCTTCCGGTCATCAGCAAAGCGCTCGCAAGCCCACAGAATTGATCCCCGTCTACTTTATATTGCGGAAGCGCCGAAAATGCGATCTGGTACCCTTCTACGCTTACGAGGGCAATGGCTTCTATGTCTGCGTTTGAAGTAATAAATGTAATTTGAGGGCTAATTTTTTCAATTTCTTCAGGTCCTATTCCTAAGTCGCTTCCAAATTCGATAATACATCACATTCTGGGGTAATTTTTTAATTTATTTGAATTTAAAGATTTTACAATATTTTAATTATAATTAATATAATGTTGATACTTTTTATTTTTTTATTTTTTGTTCCTCGTACTTTTAATAGAGTTACTATTTAAATCTTTTATCTGAAGAAAATAAAATCCTTAAAAAATAATTTCTATTGCTAAAAGTTAAAATAGATCATTATTATTCTATATAAAATTAAATTTGAAAAAACAACGAAATTATGATAACTACAAGAGAATCAATAAATTTTCAATTTTCTTTAATTTTTGGTTACTCTAGTCCAACAGATTTAATAGTTGGTGATGTAATTGGGCCGGGCAAGTTAACTAAAGAAAAAGTTAACGAACTAACGCAAGATGTAATTAAATTCTTGCGTATGTATAACGCTATTCTAAGAGATTATTCAGGTTCAGAAGTTTTTAGTATTGAATTTGAGTTGTATAATTTTGACGAAAAAGATGCGATGGTTAATATTTATCCAAAATCTATGTTATTAATTCCGGGTAAGTTTAAAGACTGTGAAAGTTTATTACTTGCTTTGAAACCGGAAACGGGCTATTTGGATCCTCATAAATCAAGGAAGTCTGTTAACCACATTAGTAGACTATTTTTTGAAGTGGAAGAGTTTACGAGTCGGCCCGAATTGGGAACTAGTGATAAAACTCAAGTCCTTAAAAAATTTGCTACGCGTTTTAGCAAAAAACTTTATGGAGATTTAATTGAAGATAAATGGAATAAAAAATTAATTGGTTTAAGCGTTTCTCTTCCAACCGAGAAAGAAATGTTAATTACTTATGCTGCGATAAAATCTGACACCAAATTTCTATGGAATAAAAGACCTATTGAAATGGTATTTTCAAATCATAAATATGAGCGCTTTAAATCTCCATTTACGGGCAAATCGATAATTGATCATCTTAAATATACAATATCTGAGCCTAGTGCTAATTTTATAATAGAAAAAACCTTAAAGTTAGGGACTAATCTCCTTAAATTAGCAAATACGGGGACTATAGATGAAATACAAGATAAGTTAATCTCTTTTTTTATCGTAAAAATCAAAGAAAAACTTGAGAATGTTAAAGAATTACATTCTGGAGATTGGGTAATTTCTAATATTGAGAGCATAATAAAAGAATTGGAGTTAAATATTGACAGTTTTTTAAAATACTCTAAAAAATTTCTAACTACGGGGGAAACTGGAGATTTGTTCGAACTTTTGGATAAATATAACAAATACATTATTAGTATTGCTGGAGATAACCTCAATATTTTTAAAGAACTTTGTCAATTTGCAACTGAATCTATTAAGTTATCAATTAGTAGTGGAGAAAGATTTAGAGCTATAGAATTAAGCTCTGTAATCAATTATTTTGCGGAAGTTATTAAGAATAGTTTTATGCTAATAATAGAGTCGCTTCCTCAATATCTCTCGAGACGTAGACTAAAAACCTTGACTTATTATTTTAGTGGTAATTTAAGCGAAAAATTCGATAAAGAACAGAAACCTTCGAAAACTTTAGGTCAAAACATATTAACTAAGTTTGAACAATATTTAATAAGCCAAATAGAAATAAGTCCAAGCGTATTGTCAAAAGTAAATAAATTCAATGAAGATTCTTTAACAAGAGAATTTAAAAAAATAGTAAATGGGAATATTAAATCGTTCTTTGAAGGGATTAAGTTAAATATAAGTGATTTAATTGCCTTTGCAGAAATTCAAATGGAAAAAGACTCGAAGGTAATAAAATCACATATAGTTAAATTTGAGCGATATTCTAACGAACTAAAATATTTATTGAATTACATTCTAAGGTACACTACGATAAATCGGTTTTTAAAAGAAGAACCAGATGTTGAAATAACAGACCCAGTAACTTTTTCGAATAGGTTTCATCGATTCTTAGAAAAGAGAGTTGGTGGGATTGATTTAGCCTGGAAAACTTATGTACTAGAATGGATAAAAGATTATGCTAAGAAATTCTTTAAAATAGAAGAAAAAAGAAATTGGTCTTTAGATGAGACCGTATTTGATTTCATAAGATATCTTGAAGAAAGGGAATCAAAAGAGCAAGAACCAGAAAGTTTTCTCAAGTTATTAGATAAATATATTTTAACAGTCTCAGATGAGATGGAGAAAGAACATTTAATAGATTTTTATAAGCATTATGATTTTTGCATTGATATAAAGACAGAATTTCCAAAATACATTCAAAATAATGTTGAAAAGGAAATTAATTTATTAAACATTAATCGAGAAAAAATAATTCCCGTTAAATATTTCAGCATTGATGGGGCAGAGCCGTTCTATAATTACATAAAAGAGAGAAAACTGAAGTATTTTTCGAAGTTAATACCAAGGCCTGTATCCTTGATTTTAAAGCATGAATTAACAAATGAAGAAAAAGAATTGTTTAATGCTGATTTATATCACACTTTTAATTTTAAATATTGGTATAAAAAAGCCAAATATGATATCGCAGATAATTTTAAGGAAGTATATCGAGAATGGATAAAAGATTTATGATAAGTGGAGTAAAGCGAAAAACAACTGCTGTAGAAAGCACCTATAGATTTTTTCAGACGATTGATCTGATAATTTCGCACTTGAAGCGAGAAGCCGATAAAAAGATAATTTTTGCATTGATTCACACGGCCCCTACATTGCGCTCATTGCTAATTGCTACGGCGGCAGTACATTTGTACCATTATATGGGTATTAAAGTGCAAGAATCGTTGGAGTCAAACAAATTTACTTTCGATTCAACTAAAGAACTAGAATTAAAAGAAAAAAAAATTTTGATAGAGGAAGTTGATTCCTTTTTAAAAACATCATTTGAATTGGAAGGAAGCATATTTAACAATATAATTGATTTAGAGAATTTGTTTTTGACGCTATTAATTGAAGAAAGAACAGGTGATCTTCAACAAACTCAGAGAGTGAAAAAAATAAACGATATTGAAACCCAAATTGAACGCGAACTGTTAAATATTATCTCTAAATTCCCATCCTTTTATTTTTACGATTTTATTGGAGATTTAATTGGGCTTAATGATATTATAAAAAGAGAAATCTTAGAGGAAAGCGCGGGACTTAAAAGTACATCGATTGAGATGGAAAAAAAATTAGAAAAAGAGGATAAAGAGGATAAATATATTGAAGTATCCACATTAAATCGCTTAATCGAAAGAATGCAAAAGCAGTTTGAGTTCAAATCATACAAGGAGTTACAAGTTCAGACAATGCCTATAAGAATGATAAAAAAAAGAATATTAGAGCATGAATTTAATAAGTTTCCAATATCAGTTCCAGGATTAAGAAATTACTTAGAAGGAAATAATTTAAAAAAGAGAATAATAAGGTCTATTGAGAGTGCTTTCAAAGAAAATATAAATTACGAACAATTTGAAGAGAAAATCCTATCAGAATTAAAATCTGAATTAATAAAGCAATTTAAGACAAATCCAAACGATTTTATTTATTTTCTTCAAAGTTTATATGAATCTAGTTTTGAAGATATTATTTTTTTAATTAACAAAAGAGGAATTAAGGATATTTTACATTTAATTAATGTCGATTATGAGTTAGTTGAAAATGTAAAGAAAAATATGATTAGATATAACATTAAAGAGCAAGATTTAATTGCTTTAAACGATAAAAAGAAAAATTTAATTAATTTAGCAAAAAAATCATTGTGTAATCTTAAATTTCCCTTTCTTGAAAACATAATTGCAAAATTTGGCAATTTTACAGAATTTAACCTGTTAAAAATTCTTTATAGAAATGATGTTGAACTTGAAGAGTTATGGAAAATTTTAGAGAAGACTTTGGGTTTTTCAATTAATGATTTAAGAGAATTCGTAAGGAAAAAGCAAATTATCGACAAAAATTTTTTCCAAGATTTAGGTTTGAGCAATTATTCCCAAATAATTCTTCTTAATGATTTTGATAAGATTTTGAATAATTTAGTGAAAGATCTATTTTACTTTATTTTATCTAAAATTTTAAGACAACTAAGTCGGATCATTGAATTATATGGCATAATTTCAAACGATAAAGCGCTATTTATTTCAGCGTTAAAACGTGCAGGAAAAACTATAGATATTGAAGATTGGGCTCAAATAAAATTAGAAGAATTAAGCATCGAACGATTGATAAAAAGGCAGAATGAATTAGTTGTTGTTTTTAACGCTAATAATCAAGTTTTTCTTGTAAATGGTTTTATATTATCACGTTTAACTAATACATCATTAGAGGAAAGCATTTTTGAATTGAAAAATGAAGATAGTTATATCTACAAAGAAATCTTACCTTTAAAATTAAAAGCCGACTTAATATCCCCCATTTCATATTGTATCGCCTATGATTTAATTAAAAGATTTGAAAGTTTTGAAAAAGTAGAGAAAGAAAAAGTTGATATTGCCACAGAAGCTGAAAAGAAAATAGAGAAAGATAAGAAAATAGAAATTCGTAAAATACAAGAAGAAAACACTCTTAATTGGATTGAACGGAAAATAACTTCTACTTTAATGGGCATAAATCGTCCTGGTTTGAACCCCCGTCAATTCTATTGGCAAAAAAAAGATACTAAAATCGCAACAGAACAGATTATAATACATAGCAGGTTAAAAGGTGGCTGCTTTAATAGGTTTTATGAATTTTATCATTTTGCTGTAGAAAAAATTAAATCTCACATGGTAAATATGAATTTACCTAATTATGACAGAATTAAATCTGATGTCTCAGCTATTATAGATAGAATTTTATCTGAAAGATTGGGTCATGCTCCAAATTCTGTTGAAATTGATAAAATTCTTGATGGAGAGAGATACGAAATAGCTAAAGAAATTGTAAAAAAGATTGGGGTACTTTTAGACGACGCAGCTTATTTAAAATTCAAGAAAAAACCGAAGAAATAATTAAACACTTCAAAATAAAATAACAAAAATATTAAAATCATCATAATTTAGTTTATATACAAATTTTAATTTAAAACACCATTAAACGCGTATGATTAAACCATGTCGTGGCTTAAAAAAGAATTGGGCTATATAAAAGATTCATTTTCTCAAGTAATTAAAGGATTTATTCTTTTTGTTTGCGCAACTTCGGGTTTAGGATGTGCTTTATTATTAAGACATCTAGGGTATAGTGGGACAATAATTGCATTTACCGGAATAGTTGTAGAAGCAATTGGCTTATTTTTGAGCTACTTATTTTTCCAAAAGCATTTTACGCTAGAAGAAGATGAAGCAATGCAAAAAGGGAAGAAATCATTTAAGTAAATTAGAATTATTTTACAAAATCTTCCCATTTCCTTTTATTAATTCGATGAGAAACCAAGAAATCCTTTACCTCTGTTAACAAAATTACGGGGTCATATTCCCAAGCTTCCGTTTTATTGAAAGAAAGGCATTTAATTTGTTGTAATTCAAATTTTGACTTTATTAAAAGGCCATAAGTAGCAACTTGTGGTAATGAATTCATAAAGTTTCCTTCTGGTTTATAATCAATCACTTTTACTATGTTGTCCTCAATTTGAATAAGATCTATGTGTCCGGTAATGAAGTTATTGTTAATCTTTTTCCAGATTGGAACTTCAATTGCGACTGAATTCTTATCTTTGATTAAAATGTTCTTTAAAACAGGTTCGTGACCAGGAACTTTTCCAATTTTATTCGTTTTAAAACTTTCAAATACATTTTGCGTGTAATTTGGTAATTTAGAATCTGAACCGAGGTATCGTATTTTTCCTTCTCGAATCAATTTTTTACTGAAACTTGTGATAAAAGCCGGTTTTAACCCTCTCATTTTAAATTGTGAGACGCGGGAAAGTCCTTGTAAATTGAACAAGTCATTGGGAATTTCTCCTTTATATATTCTCTTAAAATAGGAACCTAGCTTAATGAATTCTTCTCGATTAGGGTTTTTTTGCAAAATCTTTTCCTTATGATGGGCAATATTCCAATTAAAAGCATAAGGGATGTTCTGATGTACAAAAATCTTTTTTTTAAGCAAATTTACCACTCAATAATATAGAATCGTATTTTTAGCGGAATTTTAAAATGTATTAACATTTAATATTAATAGTGTTCCAAATTTAAAAGAAAATCATATTAACAAATTATTAATTTTTTGTTAGCGAGTAAGATATTTTCAGTTACGAATCGATTGTTATTAACCGTGTTTAGATTTTTACGAATTTGAAAATAAAGCTTAAATATTTATTAAAAGGTCTCTAAACAAAAAATTTAAAGACGATTTTATATTTATTATTATAACTAAAATTGAATAGGACCTGTAGCCAAGCCTGGATATGGCGTCGGACTTCTAATCCGAAGATCGCAGGTTCGACTCCTGCCAGGTCCGCTTCATTAATTCAAAGAATTAACTCCTGTTTTTATATTTAAAAACATCATTGATACTAATACCGTAATGTGCAAGTTTTTTATGAATCTTGTTTCTATTATACTCTTTTTGATTACTTTCTAAGATTTATTAAATCGTTCAATAGAGATTTAAAAAAGAAAGGAAAATAATTAGTGGTCTTATAAAGAGCATTGACTTCACATAACATGCTTAATTTTTACATCCACCACTATCAAATCGGATTTAGGAGAAAACGGTTTAACGATCTTAGAGTTAATTATTTCTTCTATGTACCATCCCATCCTATTTAACTTAGTTATTAAATTTTTAATTCCTTTTTCAATTGGATCTGGTTTTTCACAGAATTGATATAAATGTAAAATTCCGCCTGTTTTTTTCATCAGGAAGCATGCTATATCTACGTAATTAATAGATTGTTCCGGTAAATTCATTATTATTCTATCTAAGCGGTTTTTCAAATTAATTCCTAATTCATTGGATGAATTTATAAGGTCCATGACATCGATGTTATAAGCAAGAATTTCTCCTTTCAGTTTATTTAATTCTATATTTTCAATGAGATATTTATATGCCGTTGGATTAATATCGAAAGAATAAATTTTTACATGGTTGATTCTTGCTATTTGAATAGAGATTGGGCCAACACCCGCAAACATATCTACGATTAATTCATTTTTTGCAAATTTGAGTAAACTTAACCGTTTTCGCTCAAAAACTAATCTTGGCGTGAAATATGTATTTTTTACATTTAATTTAAAAATACAATTATTTTCTTTATGAAATGTTTCAGGGTTATTTACGCCAAAAAGAGGTTGTAATTCTTTTAGCCTATATTTTCCTTTTACTTCGCTCTTTTTCTCGTAGACTGTTTCTACCGTCTTATTCACTTTTGCTATCGCCTTAGCAATTTTTCTCTTATATAATGAGGTTTTGTCCACACTTAACGAGTTTAATTGGTCAAATTCGATAATAGCAATATTTCCAATAACATCATAGGATTTTGGTATTAAATCTATAATATCTTCTGATAATTCGCCTACTAAAGCTTCTTCAAGGGAGCGAAATTTATAATTTGGATCCATTTCCCCCTTGGCGTTAATAATTTCAAAATTTAAATCGTTTACATTGCTTTCATTTAATTTGTTAACATTTTCCTTGTTCTTTATTAAAGGAAAGAGCACATAAGCTCCACTATGTATAACTTTTTTTCTTTTATCTATAATATTTTCATCTGAAAATTTTGTTTTAATTAATTTTAGAAATTTTTCAGCGGAATCCTTTTTAATTTTTAAAAATTGAGTGTTTTCTTTTCCAGTTCTATTCATATGTATCATTAACCTTGAAAAGTATTGAAATTTGTTTCTTGGAATTAGTTAATTTGCTAATAATATTCCTGTTCAATTCCCTTGAGGATTTTGTACAATTTATAAGGATGGTTCTATCGCATATATAATTGCTTTTTCGAAAAACTAAATCTTTTTTACTTAGCAAAGTTAAGTTTTTATTGCCATAGCCGTAAAAAGAATCGGTTATATCATCTATTTTTATTACGACATCGATCTTTTCCCCGTTCTTTACTTTTTTCTTTAATACTGAATTTAAATCATAACAAGATTTTGACGCTTTAATACCCAAAATACAGGTTCCCTTTTTAGTAAGGTAATCGTCCTTAGTTAACTCTATAGTTGTACTATGAGTACATTGAATAAGGGGATGGCCAACTGCATTGATTGAGTCTAATATAATCATTTCTTATTCTTCCTTTAAAAATTGAAAAAGTTCATCTATTTGTTTAATCACACAAGAATTTGATTCGTATATTCTATTTAAGATGCTTTTAAGCCCGTTAATTGGATGTGTGTTTGGAAATTGTGTAGATTCGTTAAATTGGTTAACATAAAATTCTGGAATGAGAAGGACACATTTTTTATAATTGTTCGAACGAATTTTTAAAAACGCTTCTGAATTTTTTATGGAATTTTGATAGAAAACATCATTAATAGAAGAGGAATAGCACGATTCGTATTGTCCCATTGGAAACGAATCGATTAATTCATATGGAATAATCCCGAAAATTATAGAATAAAAAACCAAATGGATTTCATTTCTTTGAATAAGTTGATTGTTATTTATTATATTTAACCAGTTACTCATGGTAGGCGAGTTTTTACCTTTTACATCCAATTCGGGTAAAATTATTAGATATTTAGCTTCTTTAGGGGGGCGGTAATTGTTAATTATTTTTTGTTCGAAACGATAGATTAAAGGTCTATCTAAACTTTCGGTACACGCATAAAGCCTTCCATGATTTTTATATACTTTCTCGTAAATCTCAAAAAAAGGTTTATTCTTTTTTATTAGACTGGCGGCTTTCACTAAATTAGGATGAGCTCGAATCCTTTGTTCGACTAACTCCCATAGATTTCCTTCTCTTATTGCTTGTCTTATCGTTCTTAATTCGGAGAAAGATAAGTATAAGTTGTGCTTTGCGAGTAATTCAACCCTTAAATTATCTTCAAAATTTTTAATTTCCTTAGGTGTAAATTTTGAGCAAATTGGGCAATGACACGGGAATTCTTTTAATTCTTCAAGATTTTTAGTACCTGTTGATAAGGAAAAATAGCGATTTTGCTTTGCAAATAATATATATGCTGCCGAATCCATTAAATCACAACCACACGCGACCGCCAAAGAAAAATATTGCGGCAATCCTAAACCAAACATGTGAATTGGTTTGTTGGGAGCAATATACTGTTTTACAGTCAATAACATTTGTGTGGTTAATTCAAACCTGTAATTTAAAAACGCTTTTACTATTCCGCCGATAGCGTAGACTCCAAAATCTAATTTACTCATTTCGAGTGAGCTTTCTTTCAGCAAGTCTAAATGTTTTCCTCCGTGTATTGGACCAAACCAATAGCAATCTGAGCGTGATCTCCTTGAAATATTACTTTTTGCCCTTTGAATAGTAGTTAACACTTTTTCCTTTGCAATATCATAGTGATCTTCTAATTGAACTGGTATATCTAATATAACAGAAAAATCAGCTCCTATACTTTCTTGAAATTTCTCAATACTATTCGCATCAATATCTAATGAATCATTATTATACATATATTGTTGAAACGCACCACTATCGGTTGCTATTATTCCATCATAATTTAAATATTCGTGAAGTCCTTTCTGTAGAACTTGAGTTCTTAAGTTTTCCTTTTTATAAATAATGTATGCGTTAGTAAAAAGACATTGCGCACCAATTTTCTTTAAATTGAGAGGGGAAATAATGTTTTTGTAAGGATGTACTACTGGAAATAAATTAGGAGTAAGCATCTCTTTATTGTTTAATTTAATGCTACCTAAACGCGCTAATGCATCGATATCATTTATTTCAAATTTCATATTCAATCACTTCTAGTTCAGAATTTATCAATCAAAAAATTCTTGTAAACGGTTTTCTTGAAATAATTTTTCTAACCAGTCTACTTTCCCTGCGTAATACTTTTCTATATCTTTTTCTTTTATAATATCATCCATTATCGTTTTAGTTATTGATTCAATATTTATTTTTGTGGTATTAATTTCTAATATGGGCGTATCTAATTGTTTATTTATAAAAAATTTTACGCAGTTTCCTAAAATTTCTGATTGAACATTTTCTCTAATTTTTTCTATTTTATATCCTCTTTTTTTTAACCTTATAAATAATTCATCTGGATCACATCTCAATATTATAACCCAATCGATATATCGTTCGGGAACAATGTCTGAAAAATGGCTTTCAATTATTAAAAACTCAAAATTTTCTTTTCTATATTTTTCTATTAACTTAATTAAAAAGGGAATTAATTTACTTCTATTTATAATAGATGTTTCTCTTTTAGTGTCATAATCTATTATTAAATTTTCTGAAATTGCTAATTCATTTAAACTAATTACTTTAAGTTTAAGATAATTAGCGATGTTATTTGAAACAGTAGTTTTTCCCGTTCCTGGGGTGCCAGAGATCACTAAAATTTTCATGTTTAAATAAGTAAAATCATCGGTAAAATATAAAATACATTCACCTAATAATAAGAATATCTTAAAATTTAATTACTGCAAATAAGAATTATCCGTGTTAAAAAAGAAAGAAAAATAAATGGTGGGCTTACATAGAGCGTTAAAGTAAAATGCTCTTATAAGAAGCACCAAATTATGGATTAATATAACCTTGACCTGGCATTACTCTCACTTTAAATATTAATTCGGTTAATTTTCTGATAAATTTAAACAAAAGATGGAAATTTTTTTCATCTTTTCATTAACTAATTTTCATCTTTTTTATTTAAACTTCAATAATTATTTAGAAATGAATAAATATGGAAGACGTCGATCCATTTATTTACCTTTTTAGAATAGGTGCATTACTATTTAATTTTGGAATCTTCGATAAAATCGTTGATTCTGGGACTTTATTCTGCTGAAATGCCATAATCAGTTAATAAAATTGTTATAAATGCTTTTAAATTAAGTCAGAGGGTAGAGTTGGGTTCACGAGCAAATTTTGAAACTCCTTAATAGATGGTGTTTTACCGTATTTTTTCCTTATGACATTTGTGCCAAGATTATATAAAAAAGCGTTTTTTGAATAAGCGGGAGTAGATAACCGTTTTAATTCTATTTTTAGAACATCCTCATTAAATAGTTCGACATCTTTACCATATTGAATAAGTTCTTCTTCGCTATACTTATCGACTACCGCATGATATGCAAAATTATACTAAAAGATAGGTATTTTGGTTTTTAATTTATTTTGCAATATAATCTTATCAAGGGATGCTTCTTCTGATATATCTGTACAAAATTCTCTCAAGCCAATTTCTGCAGATTCCTTGTTTGAATAAAGCATGGAATTTGCTAAATTTGCAATTCCTTCGGAAATGATCATTTTGGGAGAATGGAGGATTAAG
>Ga0209977_10000183_pt1 | contig 23954 bp, 48 predicted proteins | sample SumtaG_2_FD_183113 | JGI IMG/M metagenome (GOLD analysis project Ga0209977, IMG submission 183113) | Deep subsurface microbial communities from Indian Ocean to uncover new lineages of life (NeLLi) - Sumatra_00607 metaG (SPAdes) (version 2) | ecosystem: Environmental > Aquatic > Marine > Oceanic...
GCTTTGCCAGAAGCAACAGATATTTGTATTCATTGTAGGATAACTAGACTTTCAGCAGATGTACTTGATACGATAGCGGATACCGTAGAATTACATGGTGTTTGTTTTGGTTGGACAAGCGATAAATTAGGTTTGCCAATAGAATAAAAGGAGAAAAAATGAGTGACGGACTATGGGCAGAAAGAATAGCCTATGATACGGAAAACAGAATCCAATATGTTGGAAAGGCAATAGCAGGATCAGCAGAGAATGCACTTGCATGGTCGATTTATCTACTTATCTATGAGGGAGCTACGGAAAGAATTATAGAGAAGGGATGGGCAGGTGGTGATACTTCTCAGAGATGGAGATGGGACTTGAAGGCAACTTATGTTTATTCATGATGATTGATGCCGGAAAGAATAACACTTATCCCGCTGAAGGAGAGAGTCAAGAGGCTTGAGCAGACATATTATGCCGTACAAAAGGAACTGGGAAGGACACTTTTGTCTATGGATGTTGGAAACTACAGGGAGCTTGAATTGATAAAGATTCGAGAAAAGACGGATAGTTTGATAAGGAAATTGAATATGATAGTTTACAGATGGGCCAAAGAGACGGTTCCTGTAGCATATAAAAAGAGTTATAACATAGCCAGGACAAGACTCGAGATACTTGGGGCAAAAAAGGACATGTTCTATAACATAAATGAACACAACATGGCCATAGATATTTATTCCGAGGCGATTATAGACGATCTCCTCAAAGCGAACATGAGCATAAGAAATACGGTTAGTTCTTATCTCCATTTTTCAAGGATGGCTCATTATGGGCTTATGCAAATCCAGCAATTCGATCCGGGAGATGAGGAAATAATATCAGACATAATAATGGACACCATAGAAACAGGGCAGACGAGAACCTATGCGTCCAAGAGGATATATGAATATCTGAGGCTACAACTACTTGATGGTAAATTTATTGACAGAAAGGGACGGCACTACAATCTCAAGGATTATTCGAAGATGGTGGCAAGGACAAGATTGCGACAGGCACAGACGGAGGCCGTCAAGAATACCTGCAAACAATATCAGAATGATCTCGTTCAATGGTCAAGACATTCTTTTCCGTGTCCTGAATGTTCGGAACATGAGGGACAGATTTACTCATTGTCCGGGCAGCATCCTGTATATCCATTGATACCCGCAGAACCACCTCTACATCCGAACTGTGAGCATGACATCTCTCCGACTTCTGAGGTAGCAATAGAATATAGGGAGGCACGTACATGACATCATCGTATTTTGTTGATGATATTATCATTATCGAATGGGCAGGTGTGGATATCTACAATGAACCAGATCCCCTCCCATTAAATGAGCATAAGGTGAAAGGAAAAATAGAATACAAGACAAGATTGCTGAGCGGTTTGAGTGGCCAGGAAGTTACCGCAGGCACTAAGGGTGCTATTGTCTCATCGGTTACGGTTCTTTTGGGAGAGAGTATAGATGAAGTTTTGGGGCGGGAATTACAACATGAGGATAGGATTAAATTCAATAAGATTGAACATACAATATTAAAAATAGATAGACCAAAGGCTTTTACTGGTTATTTCGTTTTTAAATATGAGGTATATGTGGCATGAAAACAGAATTCACTCTAGATTTCAGGGATTTCAACAAGAAATTTACTGATATTATACAACGTGCCGCTCCCAAATCAGTACAGATAGGATTGAGAGAGGCTGGTCAGGAATTGAAGCTGGATGCTGATAATATTCCGCCTCGAACACCTCATAAGGAAGGGTTTTTGAGGGGTTCTGGAAAGGTGAGTGAAATTAATATTATAGGCAAATCTGCTGAAGTGACGGTTTCATACGATAAGCCCTATGCGAGACGTTGGCATGAGGCAGAACCCGGGACAGTGAAATGGTCTGAGCCAGATGTCGGTCCGAAGTATCTTGAATCGAAAATGGTAAGATTCAAAAATAAATATATGGAAATCATTGCTGCAATCATAAGGAAAAGAGCAAAATGATTAAAGAAATTGCTACCTTTATTGCCGCAAGAGCAGGTGCAGGCTTTACGGTTGGGGATACTATACAGGTTGGACACAGAACGCCCACCTCACCCGACCAATGCAGTGTTGTGCTTGAATCGGCTGGCGGAGGGCTACACTTTGATTTGCCTGATAGGACAGATAAGATGATTCAGGTAATCAGTCGAGCAAACACTTATATGACGGCGAGAGATGATGCCTGGACGATATTTGAGGTGTTGCACGGAGAGGCAGGCTGGGTAACAAATTTGACGGGCATTGATGCTGGTGCGCCAGATTTAGAGGCACAAACAATAGAAGCCCTGGCTGATCCTCAATTTATCGGTCAGGATGATAAGGATAGATACGAATTTTCTACGAATTATATTTTTCGTATGAAAGAAGTATAAAATTTTTAGGAGGTAAAAATGGCAAGTCCAAACAAAGATTTAGGACCGTGTGTGGTTGTCTGGAATGGCAGGGGAATACACATTACACCGGCTGAAGATGTAGTTACGTTTACCAAAACATTCGGTGGTGTGTTTTTCCGATATGAAGAATTGCAAGTTCCAATCAAGCGAGATCAGGCAGGAGAAACACACGTGGATGATGTGACTGTTGGGGTAGTCAATCCTGAGCTGGAAGTTCCCCTAACTCAAGAAGAGGTTACTAAGCTAGTAGAATGTTTTGCCAATGCTGATGCTTTAGTTGCCGATACTCTGAAAGTTTTCAATCCCGTGGGTGAAAATATCTATCCACTCACGCGACAAGTTATCGTTAAGCCAATTGTGAATGGAATCGTTTCTGGTGATAGTACTGAATTCTTGTATATCCACAGAGCTTTCCCCCGCATTACGATGGAACAGGCTTATGATAATTCTGGGCAAAGAACAGTTAAGGTGATTTTCAAGGGATATCCCGATGATACCAGTCCTTGGATCAATGAGTTGTGGAGATATGGTCCTTGTCCGGAAGCTGATTGATAAAGGAGAGATGAAAAATGCCTACTTATGATCTTGATGAGGAGTCTACCCTTTTTGAGCCTTTGAAAATTAAGGTTGGTGGTAAAGAACTGATCATTGAAGATGTTGCTCGGAAAGAATTCGAAAAGATAACGAACATCACAGATCCCTATGAACAGTTGGCACGGTGGGCTAAAGTTGACGTGAAAGAAGTTGAGCAGATTCCAATGAAGAAGGTTGCTGGGGCTTTAAAGATTATTGGTAAAGAAATCTTGGGTCCAGCAGCAGGTAGCTTTACACCAAAAAAAGCCTAAAGACCTGGGCAGATAAGGCAGAGGCGATACTACTCGCCTACCCAGGGACGTGGAGTTATATGAAGCTTCTACGCCTCAAGAAGCGAGACTTTGAATTCTGGACATGGAAGGCTCAGAAGGTATTGGTTATGAAAGAGATGTTGTTAGCCAATACGATTAGGGTTGCAATGGCGAAACAAGAACAATATAGTCGCTTCTTTGATGATAAGCGAACAGAATTGGCTCGTCTTGATGGGAGAAGAAGTGAAGTCTATGATGAGGCATGGGAGATTCTTAAAATGAAAAAGAGAGGATAATCGTGGCATTCGATGCTGGGGCTATTAAGGCCAGACTAACAATTGATAAAAGCCAGTGGGATAAGTCTGCAAAGCAGATTAAAACATCTCAGCAGAAATTGGCTGTCCAATCGAAGAAAACGGGCATGGCTTTCAAGGGAATGTGGAAGCAGATGGCGATAGGGATTGGTATCACAGGCGGGGTAACGATGGTGATACGGGGACTAATGCGACAGATGGCAGATACGATTAAGGTGGGACGGAGTTTTGAGAAAGAATGGGCTAATGTAACTACGATGATGAATCTCTCCCGAACTGCAACTGATAAAATGAAGTATGAATTGCGGATGTTATCTCCCACTCTTGGTGATACTACCGAATTAGCCAAGGGAATGTATCAGGTTCTTTCTGCATCCATAGAGCCGGCAAAAGCAATTAAGTTCTTGGGCGAGGCAGCAAAGTCAGCAAAGGCTGGAGTTACAGAGACGAAAATTGCTGTTGATGCCATGACGACTGTTATAAATGCCTATGGAATGGAAGCGGAGGCTGCCACCGAAGTTTCAGATATCATGTTTGCTACCGTCAAACGTGGAAAGTTGACTTATGAAGAATTAGCCACCTCTTTGGGAACAGTCATTCCTGTTGCTGCTACTATCGGGGTTGAATTTAGAGATGTTGCTGCTGCCGTAGCCAGTTTAACGCGCCAGGGAGTTGTTGCCTCTAAAGCCACAATGCAGTTACGCCAGGTTATGATGTCTATCTTAAAACCATCAGCAGAGGCAGAGGAAATCACTGAAGATTTAGGGATTGCAATGGGTAAGAATGCTCTTGAAACGATAGGATTGGCAGGATGGTTAGATATACTTAGAGAAAAGACAAAAGGCAATGCTGATATCATGACCAAAATTGTCCCGAATGTGAGAGCCTTAACTGCCGTCTTGGCATTAACAGGTAAAGCAGCAGAAGGATTTGCTTACGATCAGGAATTCATGACTGAGACGATGGGATTTACAGATGAGGCATTCAGAAAGCAGATGGAGTCAGTTGATTTCTGGATTGAAACTTTTGAAACTGCTGCGGATAAGATCAAGATTGCTTTTTATGAGGGTCTTACTGCTTCATTGAGAGAATCGATTACATCAGCAGAAGATTTCGATGAGAAAATAACCAAGGCAACGAATGATGCCGCTAATTCTGTATCTCTTCATGTCAGCACAATGGTTGATGTTTTTGGAAAATTAAAAAAGGTAATAAATGCTCAGACATGGCCATTATTATTGTTGAGAGATATCATTACGGGAAATAAAAAGAGTACAAATGAATTAGAAAAAGCTACAAATGAATTGAGAGATGCCATGCTTCAAGCAGTACCAGAAGGGGCAATAGAAGATATTGAGGGATTCAAAGAAGCGAATGAATATTTAAAAATCGCAATAGACGAAACACTTGAACCCATTGATATGATGACAAGGGCAACAGAAATATTTAGGGGAAAACTTGAGGAATTATATGAATTTGAAGGTATCTGGGATGCGTTGATGCCACCATCGGTAGCAATAGAAAGATGGAATGCGTTTTATGATCTGGTTGAGACTCCTGAGTTGGATTTGATATGGGAACAACAAATGGGGAATATGGAAGAGGATACGCTAAATTTCATGGCCTCGATAATTCCTGGCATGGCCTTCATGACCAAAAAGATAACTGATGATTTTAAGAAAACAGGTGATAATGTTAAATTGAGCATGTCAGATATGGCGATGACAGCAGGGACTATCTTAACTGCCCTGGCTGGAAAGAGCAAAGGTCTGGCTATCGCAGGAGCAATTATCAGCACATATGCTGCAGCGGCAAAGACTTTGCAAACATATGGGATGCCTCTTGCGATTCCTTTCATAGCTATGGCAATTGCAGCAGGGTTAAAACAGGTTTCGATGATTAAAGCACAAGCTATCCCTTCGGCAGCAGAAGGGGGTTGGATTCCAAAACCAGCACTTATTGAAGCGGGACATGGCCCAGGGGGTGAGGTTATCGTACCCTTTGATAGAGCTCCAATCGGAGGGATGGGCGCAACAGTGAGTTTCAACTTCTATGCTCCCATCATATCCACGACAGGATTATCGGATAAAGATGTGGATGAAGTGACTGAATATTTCTTTGATCGAATGGACAGCGAAGCAAAAAGAAGGGGGTATTCGATAAATGGCTCTTGAAAATGTAACACTAGAATCAGTAGCCGGGGGACTTGTTATACTTCCTGGATTAATGTGGATAGGAAGTCCCCCATCCTGGCCTGTATCTTCTACGAAACAGATGGAAGTGGCTACGATGATGGATAAAAGTAGAAGGATTGCATATTTTGACGAGAAACGAGAATGGGGCATCGTTTTAGGTTTTCTGACCAAAACACAGTTGGATATCATGAGAACTCTCAATGGTTATAAAGAGAATCTCAAATTCATAAATAATAATGAGGATGCGGATGAATATACTATTTATATATCATCATTTCGTCATAATCCTGAAAGGATGGATGCAAGACAATTGAATAGATACAAGGTTGAGATGACATTGAGGGAGGTATAATCAATGCAAGATGCAGTATGGGTAGGTGCGAATAGTGCATTATTACTTGCAGCCGGACAAGTGCCGTTGGTGAAGTTTGAAATTTATGTTGATTCCAACTGGATAAATATCTGCGATTTGCCCGGGGAAAAATTGATTGATAGGGGACTGAATGTATGGACATCGGCAACAAATCTGACCCATTGGATAGAAGGGCTTGCTGGAACATCGACGGTAAACAGAGAAGCGGCGGAAAAAATCGAGGGTAATTATTCCTGCAGGTTTGATATAGATGCAGGCAATAGTATAATTCAAATTCGTCAAGTTAATATAACTTTAACACCATTGAAAAGATATAAAATTATCGTCTGGTATAAAAATTCTTTGGCTGGCAAGACGGCAGAAATTGCCTTTAGAAATGATGGAGGCAATGTTTATCTCAAGGAAGATAGCACATGGAACGTTGGTGTTTATTTTATTGAATTATCCAATTCAATTATTTGGAAAAAATTTGAGCTAGAATTTAATGCTCATATTGATTATTCGACTTATCGCCTCATTTTATTGAATAAAACTGCCCATTCCTCCTCAATCTACTTCGACAATATCTCGCTTCGGGATATAACAAGTTATGAGATAGGTAAGAACTATCTGGAATCCGTTTCTGTCTCTTTGGGTGGTGCATCGATGACCCCCAATCCGATAGGTGGGAAATGGAGTGCTAGGTTAGCGAATGAAGGCAGTATTTTTCATCCCGATCATCCGACCTCGGGTTATGACGGTTATTGCGTGAGTGGCAGGGAAGTCAGGATAACAATTGGGGCAACGTATGGTGGTGTTGATTATTATTATCAGCGAATAATAGGCTATATGGACGAGCCTAAATTCAGCACTCCTGATTATAAGGTATCTATTAGCGGTCAAGACTATATGAAACGTCTCGAGGATGCGGAATTTCAGGAAATGGACGGAACACACCCGAACCACTGGGGACTATCAACAATCTTTGATTCCTGGCCTTCTGATGGATTACTGGGTGCTGAAATGTATATCGAAGGCGATGCTATGGATACTACCGATAATGGAGGGGCAGGTTTTCATACCGTAGCTAGTTGGGTTGCTACAAATTGCGATTTTTCTGCCATTGATGATGGAGTCGATAATCATGTTGGAAAAATGATTAATGCTGACCAAGGGCCTCCCTCCAGACTAAGGCTTGCAGATATTGGTACCAATGCTGAATTGGGTAAAACATATAGAGTTAAATTCAAACATAGAATAGTTGGTGGGGATGGCAGTAAAGGGATTAAAATTCAAATCTTTCAAGCAGCACTTATCACGCAAGTTCTTTATTTCCCGACTGATGAATGGAAGGAAGAAACTCTTTATTTTGTCGCTACGGCTAATGCGGTTATAGAAATACGATTTGTACTTGCTGCTACAGCTTATGAACTCTGGCTGGACGATATTTCGGTTTGGGAATATAAACCCGAAGAAGATAGATATTATGATCTTACTGTGGCAGATGCGAATCAGAAAGGACCCTTCTATGTAACATATGATGATGGTGGCGGTGCAGTTCCAGTCCAACAGGGTGAAGATGATGAGGGCTGGAGGTATGATGAGGATGCCGGACATTTATTCTTTGACAGGAATAAAACCGTTATTGATGGAGTGACTCCGAATTTGGATAATGTTGTGGTTCATTATTACACGGAAACACATCCGGAGGATGCGGTAGCTAGGATTCTATGGTTTGCTGGTCTTGGCTTTGAGGGCACTCCTTATGCAGACGAGGATGCGGCTAAAACTGTTATGGGTCCTGATGATCCAGGATTTACTATTGATAAAGTTTGGTTTGAGGCAGGAACTTCATTCCTGAGTGCCATAAAAATGTTATGTGAGGTATGTAATTATAGATTCCATTTCGAATATGATGGTCGCCCATCCTTTAAAGCTCCACCGGCAGGCGGAGTGGTATTCACTTTTAGCGATCCATCCCAAATAGCATCGCAGCGAACCTATCAGAGTCGGAGTGAAATTAAGAATAGAGTAATAATTAAAGGTATAAAACAAGCCGAACCAGTCAATCTTGATGATTCCGTGCCAAGTGAATTGATGGATGATGCGAGTGATGCCGGTTCAATAACTGCTTATGGTGAGCGTACACTGACAATAACGAATCATCTCTTTCAGCATCAAGGTAGATTAACTGCCATGTGTGGAACATTACGTGATTTATATAAGACTCCGAAATGGTATGCAAACCTCAAGATTCCTTTTAATCCTGTGCCACTGGAATTGGGCGATGAGATTCAGTGGGAAGAAAGACTTGGCCATGATCTGGCAAATATAACACAGACAGGTATAATCAGAGATATAAAAATAAGTAATTTTATTGTCACCTATAAAGTCGAGATAACAACGCCATGAGTAAAATTCATAAACCGTGGGTTAGCCATGAAGAACTCGATGCTTTCTTGGGTGGTGGAATTCTGGATGTTTTCCCCCATGCCGCAGACCATGAAGTTGGCGGAGGCGATCTTCTTGCCTTTGCAGACATAACCGGATTTGGGACTTATATTGATCAAGCACTTTTACAGGCTTCAAGTCCTCTTTTTGCCAACCTCTATCTTGAGGAACATCTCTATCATGCTGGAGATCTTGATACCTATATTAAATTCCAGGCCGATCAGATATTCGTAAGAGTTGGGAACGTTACTTTCATAAACATGCTAGAGGGTGCCACAGATTATCTTCAATTATTGGATGGCAAAAACTTCATCGGTGATGACCTTAATGCCAAAATGACTGTTGGTTTGACCATAAATCAAGCTGCTGCTGACGATGAAATTCTCGCCTTTAAATCGAGTGATGTTGCTCATGGAATGACTGGGGCTGGAATGACAGAGACAGATACCTATGGTTTATTTGCAAAAGATTCAGGGGTTACAGGTGGTTTGGCAATTAAAGGTTGGGGTTCGGGAGTTTATGGCATTGACCTTCAGGTATATTATACAACTGATAATGCGGTAAAAAGCGCTGCGGGTAGAGCACCTTTTGAAGTTGCTGTTGCTAAATATGATGGCGGAACAAGTGTAGGTCCTCAAGGTGCTGATGCTAATCTTGCCTGTTTTAGAAGTAATGGCTCTACTCGATGGATATTAGATGAGGATGGCGATACCTGGCAGCCTGGGATAGTAACAGCCCAGACTTTTCACCTACTTGCTGGCGTAACGCCTAATCTTGCTTGGCTCTCAGATGTGAATCTAGATGTACTTGAGCAGGGGGAGACTCTTTTATATGATGCAGATACCGGGAATTTTGTAGATGCCTGGGGAGTCGAATATGATAATCCACGCTTGGTTTGGAAGATGTATACTGAGTTTATGGGTTACGATGCAATGTCATCTCCACCTTGGACAGGTGGAACAATCGCAGGGGGGACAAAGGTGGGAATAGCCGGACTTGCAAATCATCCGGGGATTATGAATTTCCTGTCAGGCATAACAGCAAATAGCGGATACAGATATGCGATTGAAAATGATGCCATTCTGATTGCCGGGAAAGAATCCACAGAGTTTATCTTCCAGATGAAAACTAATAATGATACTAGAGTTAAATGTGGATTTATAGATACTTACTCTTCTGGAAATCCTGTTGATGGAGTTTGGTTAGAAATTCTGGGCGGTGTTCTGACCGGAAAGACAGCGAATAATACTGCTACTAGCACGACAGGGACAAACTTCAATATTGCTTTAAACACATGGTATCGAATGAAACTTTTTATAAATAACGCAATGACTTTAGTTACCTATAGGCTTTATACCTGTGCAGATGATACGATACGATGGACAGATACCCTGGCAGCAAACATCCCCACTGCCCGTGTAACTGGTCACGGTATTATAGCCACTCATTCTGAGGAGTTTGTCGTTAATATAATTTGGGTGGATATGATGACGGCGAACAGGGCAGGAGCGTGGAATCGATAAGGAGGCGATAATGACAAATACAATAAACTGGGAACATTTCAAACAAATTACGGGGAGGATTGACAGAATAAAGGCGAATATAAAACAACTCGGAATAGATATCGATGAGTTAAAATTGAAGAAAGAAGCCATACTCGATGACCCGATACTCAAGGCAGAACTCAAGAAGATAATAGACATCTATCCTGGAGCAACTATGACATCAATTGTTGCAGACTATAACAAATTGATAGCTTTAAAGAATTGGCTAAAAGAAAACGACCATCTATAAGGAGATAAATTTATGGAAAGAGACAAACACAATCCACCTCAGAAGCCAAAGTCTAATTTTATCAAGTTTTCTAAAATTCAACAGGCTTATCTCAACGAAGTGCGAACTAGACAGATGAGAGAATTTAACAAAATTGTCGGAACAATTTATGAGGAGTTAGGAATTACGGAAAAGATTTTAAACGCACCGCCTGGAACATACAAATTGAGGATGCAGGATTTAAGTGGCTTGGATATTCTGCCTGTCAAGCCGAATAGGAAAGATAGCTAGGGATTGACCAGAAATTAGCTAATTTAATTATCCCAGGTAAATGGAATCTCAATCTTTATTTTAATCGTGTAACCATTGTCATCCAAACCATAGGATCTGAAGAACATATTAGTTGGTCTACCCTTCGCACATACATCGAAAAGATACGATATATTACCAGAAGGGATGGGGTCTACATGATAAATACAACTAAAAGCACATCTTCCGTCAGGGAATGTAATTTCAATATAATTGAGATGGCAGCCGATTCCATTAGTCTCTGTAATGATAAGAGTAAAAGTAGATTCTGATTTTTCATAATAGGGAGTTGGATCATAATGGAAAATTGGTACTTCGGGAATCGTGGTAATTTCCAGAACTGCTTGCTTCTTTGGCACTATCTCAAGAAATGCTTCTGCTGAACCACCTGCGCCAGTTGCGGTCAAGATAAAGATAGTTGTCTCATCGACCCAAACACAATTGCCCGAAACCATCAAAGGAACTTCGCCAGTCCCCCAAGATGTAGTTACGGTTGCTACAGGGCTTTCCGCCACGCTCCAGGACAGAGCATGAGACCCAGCGAAAAGATGTTTTTCAGTAAAGTAAAGTATTACTGGAGGGTCGTCTCCGCTAGTTTCTATTATCCCTGAGTTTCCTGGGTTTCCTGGATTCCCTGGATTCAAAGCCTTTTCAATCTGCGGATCTGCTGGTGAGGTGCAATAGGCAAAGATAGATAAACAAATTAAGCTAAGAATCAATATTTTTGTTCTCATACTAACAATATAAGACTTCTTGCTCATTAAATCAAGGTTTAAAGCGATGATTCGGGGGATGAAATTATGCTACCCCTAAAGGCTAGACATTCTGGGGGGAGAAGATAGTTTGAAATAAGTGAAAAGAATCAAAGAAATAACTTGACACGACAAAGTCTAGGGTGTATATTTATGTACATATAATGTGCATAGAGAGAAAAAGGAGACTTGAATAATGGCAGAATACGAGGAGAGGCCTTGTAAGGTCTGTAAGCAAATGTATGTACCCAAAGTAGAATGGCAGAAATATTGCTCTGATGAGTGTCATGATGAACATTGGAAAGAAGTATATAGGGAGAAGGCTGCTGTTGAGAAGAGGTTAGATAGGGTAGAAAAGGAATTGGGGATAAAATAATGTTGGGAGAAGTTTGTGTCCGCTGTGGAAATCCCCATAATAGAAAAACCCCAAAATTAAAGAATTTATGGCATTCTGGAGGGAATTGGAGATACTATTGCGATAATTGTAAAAATGATAATGGACTTGAAATTGGTGAGAAAAGAAATAAAGATGGATATATTTCAATTTGGAATGGAAAAAAATGGCAATTTGAACATCGATTTATTTTTGAGAAATATCTTGGAAGAAAACTTTTAAAGGGAGAAATTATTCACCATAGAAATGGAAAAAGAAATGATAATCGTCTTGAGAATCTTCAATTACTTACAATCAAAACTCATTCATGTGGAATTGAAACCAAGTATTCAGAAGATATCTGTAGATTATTATATAGAATTAAAACCATTGAAAATAAGGAGGCAAGATAAATGCTTATATTAATTGGAATATTTGGATTATTTCTACTGTTGATGATTTGTGTTTATTTAGGAAGATGTGCATATTATCTCAAACTTATCTATAAAAAGAATTAACTATTTTCAACGGGAGGCTTAAATGACATTACTTCAAATCTTCTATAATTTCTTCATCATTTTTTATGTGGTATCAGGTCTTGTTACTGGCATTTATATCTTGGTGATGTTTTTCAACCTTTGCCATGATGTAAGTGAACTAAGAAATAAGTTAGTCAAAAATTAAACTATTCTCATAGGAGGGGAATTATGGATGACTTAATTTATGCAGATTATAAAGCTGAAGAAATCATCAAAAAGAAATATCCAACTATTAAAATTGAAGATGCAAGTGATGAAATACATCGTGAAAGATTTGGGGTTCAATTTAATGAGGATGAGTACAATGAGCATGAATACTTAAAGTTTCTCCTTGAATCAGGACTCTTCCAAGTTTCATTACAATTTCAAATAATGTCGAAAATAAAAGAAGATGTGCCTAAAATAAGCAAGGCATTAGAAGAATTAAAAAAAGAAAAGCCTGAGTTATTCAAAAAATAAAATAATGACCAAAAACTTTTTAGCAGATTTTCTATCCTTGTTCAAAGGAGGTGTCAATAGGACTAATCGGATAAACTCTGTTATCTATGGGAGGGGATTCGTTCCTCTCCCTAATCTATTTAAGTGAGGTGAATTATGAAAATAAAGAAAATTATTAGTAAAAGTAAGGATAAAAATCGGATGGAGGCTATAACAGAACATGGTGAGGGCATTTTGAGGACACGCCATCTTCATAAAGGTGGAGATGGAAAATGGAGATATTTCGCGGGATATGATAAAAATAAAAAACCAATATTCAGGAAATTATCTACTGAGGAAGCTAGTCATGCCTAAAGCAAAGCGGAGCCTATCCTCTAACGATGGACTCGGGGAAACAAAACATATTAGCGATATGCTTCTTGATTCTGCAAGAATAATAGTATCTTCCACCTGTCCTGTCAAGTTAATCACAGCACAAATTCAATATTGTAGGCTTGTGGAGAAGATGTATAGGCTAAATGCGAGGGTGAAGTGAATAAGATTTCTATGGATGCCAAAGGATTTAATTTCTTTGATTATGAGTTGGATATACTGAGGAATAAGTTGGGTTTTGAATTCAAGAAATTAAAGAAAAGAGGAAAATACGGAAAAATTATCTCATATAGAGTATTAGAAGACCCAGTTCCAGTTGAGGCAACAAAGGAAAGATTGTCTTTCTTGGAGAATGAGTTGCCCTATATGCTTAATGCTATCAAAATTGAAAATAAATTAAAGAAGGAGGTAAAAGATGATTGAATCAGCAAAACTAGCACTCGAAGCTACCGTAATCACCATGATTTTTCTAGGCATCCTGGCATTGCTCATAAGTCGGATTAAGGAGAGGAAGAAATAATGGTAGAAAAAAAGAAAGAAAAATCTAAGACTCAAGCTCTTCAAATCTACGTAGGTGAGGATAAAGTCTCGGTTGCCAAGACAGTCAATACTCAAGTCACAATGTTATCCTGGCCAACGCCCGAAAAGTATATCATGCAACGAAAGGGTAGAGGCAATTTCGTAATGGATTATGTCGAGACTAATTATGTCATTGGTATGTTAAATGCGATCTTCCTTTTTAATTGGGATAGCGAGATCCTTGAACAGATAATAGATAAAGAAGAAAATCAAATTGCTATGAAGATTCGGTTGACTGTACGATTCGCTGATGGAAAAGAAATCAAGAAAGATGCGTGGGGAGGAAGTGATATTAAACGATTGAAAGACACCAAGAAGATGGTTGACTTTGCTGATGATCTAAAGAGCGCCGAGAGTGATGGCATCAAGAAAGCTGCCTCAATGATCGGAATCTGTTGGGATGTTTATGCCGGACTGACAACGAGTGGAAAGAAAGGGAAGAAAATAAAGAACAAAGAAGAATCCAATGGATTCACGCAAGCTCCCGGACCACCTGATAGAGAGAATCAATTCAGGACAATCCCCATTAAAATTGGCTCGAAAACATATCTGCATACTAAATACGAGGTACTTGACCGATTCAAGGCTGCTAAATCCAAGCTGGGAAAAGTGCTGTATTATGAGATTCTGGGTGAGAATGGCTATGAAAAGTCGGACCAAATCCCAAAAGAAGATGTCCAGAAACTTTATGATGCGATGGTAGAAGCATATAAGGCAATGAAAGTTCCTGTGCCAAAAAAGGAAGAGGAACCAAAACCTGAAGCTGAGAAGAAATCAGAGGAAGAAATCAAACCCAAAGTTGATGAACCTGAAGAGCAATCACTAGGCTTTACTGCCGCAGAGGTTGAAAAGGAAGGAGAAGTAGAATTTCCACCACTTGAACAGAAGGATAAGGAAGAGAAAAAAGAAGAAGAAAAGCCACTACAGAGAGAGATAATGTCATTAACCGGACTCGAAGCTATGCTAGTTGATAAACACGGATTCACGCCAGATCAGATAATCGGCAGGCTCAAAGAAATGTTCGGTGAAGATAATGTAACCAAGCTGACGAGAAAGCAAGTTCAGAAAGCAATAAAACATTTCGAATGTATCATTGAGCAATTGAATAAGGTTAAAGAGGCAAAAGAGAAAGAGGTGTCATGAGCTTTTTAGGTAGGCATCATTCAGAAGAATCTAAACAAAAAATGAGAAAAGCATCTGAAGGTAAAAATAATCCAATGTATGGAGTTAGCATAAAAGGCAAAAATCATCCAATGTGGGGTAGGCGTCATTCTAAAGAAGCAAGAAAGAAAATGAAAGAAGCAGCTAAAGGAAGAAAAAAAGTAAGTGAAGAAACAAAAAGAAAGATGAGCGAAGCTCAAAAAGGTGAGAAAAGCGCATGGTGGGGTAAACATCATTCAGAAAAGACAAAACGAAAATTGAGTGAATCAAAAAAGGGGAAAAATAATCCAAAATGGAAAGGTGGAATCACGAAAGTACGTGGATATGTTTTTATTTTGAAGCCTGAACATCCAACTAGTATTGGTATCGGATATGTGAAAAGGGCTCGTTTGGTAGCTGAGAAAAAATTAGGCAGATATCTATATCCAGGTGAAATAACCCACCACAAAAATGGCATCAAAGATGATGATAGGGCTGAGAATATCAAGGTAATGACAAGAGGAGAACACACATCTTTCCATCATGGAAACAGAGGAAAGCATCATGAGTTACAACCAGTTTGAACGAGGAAGATATATACGACTCAAAATGCACCACCTTATCCTACTTGATTTGGGTGAAGAAAAGATCAACGCAAAGCAGGCCGGAGATTCTTATGATCTTATGTCCGAGGTAGAGACAGCAGGAACCACACATAGCCACAAGGTCGCACGAAATGATTACTATAAAAAGGCAGTTGCCGAATGGGTGAAGGCGAGACAAGCCCAGAGGCAAAGATTTACAGAATCTAAAAGTATGTAAGGAGGAAACATGACAGATTTAGAACAACTAAAAAAGGATGCTCTTGGTTTTCCTGAGAGAGCAAAGAGAATGATTGTTCACAATGCCACAACTCTTACGATTGCTAACGAATTTATCAGAGAAGTAAAAGGATTGATAAAGGCTGTATCTGATTCATATGATCCTATTATTCGCCATGCACAAGCAGAGAAGAAAAAATATATCAATCCTTTAAGAGAATCCGAGCAGACAGCCAAAATACACGTTGGTGCTTATCTGACGTTACAAGCTGAAATCAGGAGAAAGGCCGAAGAGAAAGTGAGGAAAGAAGAGGAGGACCGACAGAAGAAAGAGGATAAGATTCTAGCTGAGGCCAAGATACTCAAGGATTCAGGAAAAGAAAATGAGGCTGCTTCACTTGTGGAAGAGGTCCCACTTCCTGCACAAATAGAGATCCCACCAGAACCAGAAGCAGAAGGATTGAGCATGAGGCAGGTTGTCGATACAGAACGAATCAACATGATAGTCAAGCAACTCGGAAGGCAAACCAGGATACCGGGAATCAGGGTCTATCCGGTGTGGAAATGGGATATCACTAACAGGGAATTAATCCCCAAAGAGTATTATAAAACAAGTGTCGCTTCTCGGAAGGAGGGTTAACATGCCAGAATTTACTCAATCATGGGCGTTCATATTCATCGTAGGTGTTATTGGTTTTGTTCTTGGCTTTATCTTGGCTATCATTATGGCTGCATCTGGTAAGGCTTCAAGGATGGAGGAGAAAATTGAGAAAGATTTAGCTTCTCGTCCAATTGTTTGGAATGTCAAAAATCATTTTAAATCAGTGGGATATAAACCACCACTAAAGGCAGAGATAGTCATCAAGAACAACCCGAGGACAGATTAAGGTGCTTTAATGCAAGGAAGTCCAGAGCCTTTGTACAAAATGATAGGCTGGGAGGGCGTGAGCCATGAGCTTTAATTGCTCAAGATATGGCTGTCCTCCCCTTCCTTTGAGCGTTCATCTCGCATGAGCGTTAAAAGGAGGTAATTATGAGTAAATATTGCGATTTTTTCACAAAACGAAAACGAAGGTGTTATCCAATAGAGATTATTAATAAAGAGGAGAAACCTACTGGCGAATTTATTTGTATGTATTGTCATAAATCTGTCGAGGTTGCAATAGCAGCAAAGAGGATGAAAGATGTAATTGAAGATGCGAAGGGAGATAAAAATTATCCCATCCCCAAATGCTCTCATAAAAAGACAGTCGCAATCAATGAGGAGGGCCATGCCGGAGTCTACTGTGTCGATTGCGGCGAGCAATTAGAGAGGGAATGTTAGGGGAGGATTGAATGTTTTGTATGGGATGTCAAAAAGATTTATCACAATGTACCTGTCCTGATTTAGAGGAGAGGCTTGATAACACAGTTTTAAAAGGAAGGTTTGCTTATAGACGATGCAAGAAATGCAAGAAGCATTATGCACGATGTAAGTGCAACCTTCCAGAATGGGAAATAAGAGATCAACCAAAAGACATGGGAAATTAGGTGTCGCATAATAGTCATTTAATATTTACCGCCGAATCTAATGCGGTGGGCAGGAGGTTAATATGTATACAATAATTATCAATGAGCCAAAATGCCCAAAATGTGGTTGTAAAGATTTAAGAGAACATCATTGGGGGTGGCAGTGTTTTAAGTGCGACCATTATATGCCAAGGGGACAAGTAGAATTTGTCAAATATGATGATTCAGAGCTTGGTGTAGATGACCATACACCGAGGATGATTAATATTTACCCATTTCAGCCTTTTGATAATATTCCTCATCCCTTAGTGAAAAATAGAAAGGACTAAAATTTTGTGTCGCATAATAGTCATTATGTCTACTAGGAGGTAACATGGACAAAGAAGAGGTAATTAATTGGTTAAAAAACCTTGCTAAACAAGCAACGAGGCGGGCAAATAAAGCCGTAAGAGAAAATGATTTAATAGAAGCAAGCCATGAACGAGGCTACAGGCTTGGAATACTAAAAGGGATTGAGGTCATTGAAGAAGAATTTTAAAAATCGGCGGCAAATAGAGAGGATTATGTCAACTAGGGGAGGTGAAAATGACTGAAGAAGAAAAACGAGTCTTAGATTGTGTAAAAAAGTGGTTGCAGGTTAAAGCAACCGAGATGGAAAAACGAGGCGAAGATCCCACTAAATACAATCTTTATCAGTTGCCTGCTGATATTGACCATTCATGGCTTCTTGAAAGATTGTTAAAAGGAGAAGAACCCATGCCACCAGCTCCACCTGATAAACGTGTCGCATAACATTATGTCTACGAGGAGGAGTGAATGAAAATTACTAACATCACAAACTTTGAGACCTGGAAAATGATGGGCGAGCATTACGACTTCGATCCCTATGAACAGGTTGACCATAGCATAGACACGGGTGGAGGCAATAGCATGGATTGGGAATATACTGGGGATATCCCGGAGAAGGAGGAGTGAATGAGCAAGTTAAGTAAAGAGGAGCTTTTGGATGAATTTATAAATGCCTATGGGCATCATCCATCTTCCATTAAGAATGAACAAGCCTACCAGCAAATAAAAGAGATGATACAGAAGCCAGAAGTCACTGAGGAGTTTATAAAGAAATGGGCAGAGATAATGTGTAATTTTCGTTCTGCTCCAAAGGTATTTGAAGATTATAAGTTACCCGTAAAGACCATGCTCAAAGAGGCGGGCTATGAGGCGGTAAAATCTGTAACCGAGGAGTGGATTGAAGAGAAGGTGAAGAATTTATATGAAGAAAGCAAAGCGGGGAGTTGCTCGGTGAAGTCTTTTTGTAATTTCTTCATCCGCAAACTCGTTGAGGAGATAAAATGACCGATCTGGCTCCTGCCTACCCCTCCTTCTTTTCCCCCGAAACAGGGTGGGGGCCGGGTCTTTTCTATTTGACATTGAGGGGTGAATATTGTATGATTAGAGGCGATGAACCAGGAAAATGCTAACAAATAACAAACGAGCCCTTGCTCTGCATCTATCATTACTTCCCACTCGGAAGATTCTGGTTCATCCCAAATGGTGCAGGCAGGGGCTTTTTTTATTAAGGAGGTTTAAATGAAAGTAAAAATTTGTGATTTACAACCAAATCCATTTAGGGATTTTAAGAATTACCCAAGAGATGAAGAAAAAATCAAAATCTTAACGGAATCAGTAAGTAAGACTGGATTCTGGGATAATATCCTGGCAAGAAAAAAGAATGATAAATATGAAATAGCTTATGGCCACCATAGATATGCAGTTTTGAAAAGATTATTCAAGCCTGAAGATATAATAGATATTCCTGTAAAAGATTTGGATGATTGGACGATGATAATGATAATGATCGACGAGAATATGGAACAATACAGAACGAATCCAGCGGTGCAAAATGAAGGAGTGAAAGCAGCTTTTGAGTATCTGAAAAAACAAGTTGCCTTTAAGCAAGTTGTTCGTGCGAAAAAGTATGCCATCGTTTTTGATGAAATTCCAATCCCTGAAAAAATTAGTTATACTCCTTTAGCAGCACAAATTGCCACACAACTTGGGGACATACGGAAAGAGAAACGAATATATACGTCATTGCGACAATTAGAGGCTTCTGGCGAGATCGAAATTCCAAGGCCAAAAAAGCCTGCAGAAGAGGCGAAAGTAAAAGAGACTGAAGAAGCAAAAGAAGAAACAAAAATAGAGGAAGAAGAAGAAAAAATAGAAGAAGTTAAGGTTGAATTAAGCAAATTAGCAATGAAAATTCTTGGAAGGACTTCATATGTCGATCGATTTTTTAATACATTACAACGATTGCTCAAAAAAAAGGAAATAATAATTCCAAAGAAGAATCAAATAGCAGTGGCGAAAAAACTCGTGAGCATAGCGAAATTTGATAGCGCAACAATGGCAAGAGAATTGGTTAAATCAGTTCAAAAGAAAAAAGATGATACAAAAAAAGAAATAGTGGTAGAACTTGAAGAATATTTGAGAGAAAGTAGTAATTGGGTAGACAAGCTGAATGACCGAGTAAAGAAGATGCTTGAAATTAAAGATGTATTAGATTCAGAAATTTATGATAAATCAGTCGAGAAAACTGAGTTTAAAATCAAATCAGTATTCCTTATTAGGAATCTGCAAAAACTTTTAGGAGGTAAAAATGAAGCCAGAAAACTTCCAAATGGAAGAAAGTAAGTCCGTTAAGGACTTGATGAAGGACATTTTCCGTGAGCACAAGAGGAGAGAGTTTCATTGGGAGACTCTTACAGATGAGGTTCTTACAAAGATCGGGATGGCATTTGATTGGCCAAAAAAGATGAAGATAACCATGCAAAAGACCGTTGAAGGGCTGTTTCCGATTGTGCGACGAGAAATGGAGGATGCCAAAGAGGGAGTGTTTTGTCCAACTTTTGAAGGAGATAAAGGATGGAGGATTGTAGCACAGACATTGAAGGATTTAGAGGAGGATACTGAAGACGTGATTAATGAATTGCTACGAAGGCAACGTCGGGCAGTGGCGTTTAATCGTGCCAAGGAACGCGGAGCGGAAGCTGCCGTGGGGCAAGGAATATTGAATCGAGCTAAAATCGATGAAGAATTGACAAGAGGAATGAATGAAGAAATAAAAGAGTTAAAAGAAACTGAAGAGGAATAAAACAATTCCGAGTTAAGCGAAACAGAAAGAAAAGAGGGACAATTATTATTGCCGATGTAAATTAAATGCCTGAAAGTTATAAAGAAGATGGGCGACCAGCTCAACAATGGTATTGGGATGATTGGTTTTCTGCATTCGATGTGCGACTTTGTAGCGTTGCAGCTCGGGGGGTATGGATTGACATGTTAGGTATTATGTATAAGGCTGAAATTCGTGGTACTTTAACCATAAATGGAAGGCAAGCTGATAGCAAAATACTGGCAAAAATAGTCGGTGAGACAATAGCAAATATAAATAAATATTTAAAGGAACTGGAAGAACAAGATGTTTTCTCTCGCCTTGAGGACAATACAATAATTTGTAGGAGAATGTTTCGTGAAAGCGGACGTAAAGATCAGATAAGTAAAATACGATCTATGGCTGGCAAAAAGGGTGCAGAAACACGATGGCAACCAGATAGTAAAGATATAGCAAAAATGGCAGCTTCTACTTCTTCTCCTACTCCTATTTCATCTTCTTCTTCTAAAGATAATGTAGAGCTTCGAAAACAAATAATAGACTTCTTTAATAAAGCAACAAATCAAAAACGATCTTATACTTGTGATGGAACGAATAAATTAATTATGGGTAGATTAAGTGAAGGAAGAACTATAGATGATTTTAAGCACGTAATAAATACAAAATATACTCAATGGAGAAATGATGAAAAGATGAGTCAATTTATAAGACCGTCAACTCTATTTAGGCCAGAGAATTTTGAGAATTATATGAATGAGCCTTATGAAGATCCCAGAAAGAAGATATTGAAGGTAGGAGAATCTACACATACTAGCTCAATAAAAGAGGATAATTATGCAAAAGCCCGAGCAGTAAAGATGAAACAACTCCAGGAGAAATACCAAACTGAGATCGATAAGGCGACAAAAGCACACGCTTCGGATTGGTTAGATGAGATTGATAATAAGATCAAAGAAGAAATAGCAGAGTTTTCTCGTAATTATAAGGAGGAGAAATGAGGTGTATAGAATTTCCCTTTGGTGGATATGATTCTTATAATGAATATTCTGATTATATAAAATCTCATAAGTGGAAAACCATCTATACTAAAGGCAATGGAATCATGGAACAATGTGAAAATTGTGAATGTTTAATGCAACATGCTTCGGGTACTATAAACTTTAGATTTAGTTGTTCCATAATTCAGGAGGGAAAATGAATTTATCAGTAGTAGCTATTTTGATATTAGGGGGGATTTGTCTCGCACTCATTACCTGGCTCTATCGGCAGAAAATATATTATGAGAATCTATTGCATCTTAGAGATAAGGGGATTAATGCACTGGTTGGAATTAACGAAATGGAAATGAAGAGACTTGCCGACGAGTTGGAGAAATACAAAGCAAAGGAGGGAGAATGAATTTATCAGAAATTATCTTAGAGAAAATCAAAAAGTATTATCGAGGGAAGGAAAATGCCATTAAAAGGAAAGACCTACTGGCTATTATTAATTGTGTTTATGACATTGAATTAACCGATCGCGAACTCCGGAATATCTATTGCCAGTTGCCAGTGATTTCCTGCGATAAAGGTATTTTTTATCCAACTAGAATTTCAGAGGTTGAGGAATTCCGAGTATACCTACGAAAAAAAGCTCTACCCCTGTTTGAGCGATGGCAACGAGTAGCGAGTATTCATTATAAAGGAAAACAATTGGAGTTATTTTAAATGAAACAACATGAAAAAGAATTTCTGGCTTGGTTAACAGGTTTTTGGGAAGGAGAAGGAAGTTTTTCAATAGTTGGCGATGACTGTAGATTTCAAGTGGGGCAGAGTGGTTTAAGGGGTAAAAAAATCATTTTAGAAATTAAAGATTTTTTTGATAAATTAGATATTTACTCTTATTTAGGAAAGACTGTAAGTAATTGTCATACGGTTAGAGTTGGAAATATAAAAGATGTTAATAAAATTTTTAAATTAATTCTACCATATATTAGATTTAGGAAAGAAGAAGTTGAAGATAAGTTAAGTTTAATTAAAAACAGAAAATCAACAAAAAGATGGTCTATGCCTGAAAAGATATATTTAACCAGAAATTATAATTTAATCTCGAAGGATAAAATAGCTGTTTCATTGGATCGTTCATTAGCGGCGATTTGGAAGAAAGCGAATGAATTAAAATTAACCAGAAGAAGACATTGGACTAAAGAAGAAATAGAAATCTTAAATAGCCATATCTCACTTTCCATGAAACAAATAGGAGAAAAACTAAATCGATCTTACGGAGCCGTAAAAGCAAAGAGATATAAATTAAGGTTATTCTAATGGGACGCTGGCTCTCTAAAGAACAATATAGGGAACGTGCCAAGATAATTGTCAAATTACGAGATGAGAAGAGACTGCAATTCGCGGATATAGCGAGGAGGATGGGCATCCAGCAGGGGGTCGTGGAGTATTCTTATCGTAAATCAAAGAGGGAGGAGAGATGAAAGAATGGATCGTAGTTATTCGTGGTGTTTTAACTGGATTTTTACTTTATAAAGTCTATGGTGAAGTGGGTACTTGGACTACCATAACTTTATTTTTAATTTTTGTAGGAATGGAACTCATGGTCTTTTCAAAGAGAAAGCATAATGATTAACACAGTAGCGAAAGGGACCCGAAAAGAGAAGGCTTGTGCAGATGAGCTAAAAGCACAGGGTTATCTAACTTGGAAGGTGATTAATGTCAAATATCAGAGTTTGGATCTTTTTGGACTTTTCGATGTTTGTGGGTTAGCTAAAGATGGTTCTCACCTTATCTTTATCCAATCTAAATCGAACAGATGTGATACGGCAACTAGAGATAAGATTGCCAAGCTCAAAATGCCAGCTAATTGCCGTAAAGAAATCTGGATCTGGAAAGACAGGAAATATTTCGTGAAGGAGTATTACGATTGAAATACCCAGACGATTTTATTAATCAAATAATCTGCGGAGATTGCTTGGAAGTGATGAAGGAGATGCCTGATAAGTGCGTGGATTTAGTTTTAACTGACCCACCCTATAATATGGCATCTTTATGTTTGGTGAAAGGATTGCTAGGGGAATCAGAGCGAATATTAAAAGAAGGGGGTAATTTACTTTTTTTATGTGGGCATCATCAGTTATTTTCAATTTTGGAAATACATACTAAATTAAGAAAATGGTGGATTGGTTGGTTAAATCACAATAGAAGTAATCGAATTTTTGGTAAAAATCTCATAACAAAAGGAAAACCATTTCTTTGGTATTCTAATAAAATAAGGAAAAATTCCGCTAGGGTTCCCTTTGATACCATAACTTTATCAAAAGAAGAATGGAGCAAAGCTTTTCATAAACAAGAACAACCGATTGGTTTTTTTTCACATTATATAGAATTTTTAACAAGGGAAAATGACATTATTTTTGACCCATTTCTTGGCTCTGGTACAACTGCTCTAGCATGTAGGAAACTCAAACGCAACTTTATCGGCATAGAGATAAATCCCGATTACTGCAAGATAGCTGAAGAGAGATTGGCACAGGGGGTGTTATGAAAATTAAGCGTCTCTACAAATGGCAGCTCTACCTCATCGCCT
>Ga0209977_10000184_pt1 | contig 23869 bp, 22 predicted proteins | sample SumtaG_2_FD_183113 | JGI IMG/M metagenome (GOLD analysis project Ga0209977, IMG submission 183113) | Deep subsurface microbial communities from Indian Ocean to uncover new lineages of life (NeLLi) - Sumatra_00607 metaG (SPAdes) (version 2) | ecosystem: Environmental > Aquatic > Marine > Oceanic...
TAGAAATCCAATGTGTTTTACCACGAGGATCTCTTCTTATTTTAGCTATTGCTTTAATTCTATGAGGATCAATTTTAATTTCTTTACCTGGTTTTCTATCCTTGGTCCAACAACAATTTTTATACTTCTTATTACTTCCACAATAACAAGGATCGTTTCTTTTTAATTTCATAAGATAAAAATGTGAAGTTCTTTATGTTTCATGTTTTTATTTTGTCTTTATAAGATGATAATAAATCTCGTATTTATTTTTATCTTTAAGAAAATGAAAATTTCTTAAAAGAGCCTGCAAAAGAATTGGTTAAAATTAAAAAGAGAAAAACAAAATTAGATTTTGAACTGATTAAAAGATTAAAGAGAATAAAATTAGAGAAAATGGAAAAAGAACAAGCTGAAATTTATAATTTAAAAAATTTTGTTGGTCTAATTAAATCAAATTACTTTATTTGTATCATAATTTAGAGAGTAGTTTATCCACATTTTCTTTAATTTTACTCTCATCACGTACATAAGTAGCTTTACTAAGAATCGCTGATTTTATCGGATTTACGAACTCAACCATTATTAAATTAGAAGTCCAATCGTGATAATCAAAAAAACTTTTCACCCATGGTGTTTTTTTAGCCCAGAAAGTTATCTTAATGGGTTTTTCTGATATTTTTACTGCTTTTATATCAGGAAAAACTTTATTATGGAATTCTTCTAGAGCTTCTGGATCTCCACCAACAATAAACCAATCTCTTGAAATCAAATCTTGCTTTAATTCTTCTAATGTACCTATGTTAAAATAATCCATGATCACAGTATAAAGTTTTTGTTATTTTAAGTTTTATATCATGATAAATTAATATTGCAAGAAAGTATCTTTAAATCTCATTGTCCCACTAATTTTTCACTTAGAATCAGAGTTATTTATTATAGAAAGATAAATTAAGTTCTATCATTACAGTAGTTTAATTGAAAAATTTATATTTATACTCTAGAATGTAAGATAATAATAAAGGAGATCTTATAAGATAATGAAAAATTTTAATTTAATAGAGGTAAAACTAAAAGAATTTATCGAATTAGTATTTCATGAAGTAGAAGAAAAGCGAAAAAAAGAATATGGAGAAATAAACCATATTACTAAATTCTTATTTAAACCCATTTTTAATATTGTAAATGGACATTTATCAGCGAGTTTTTCTTACCAAACGATTAAACGTGATATAAGGTTATATACCCTACAAACTAAAGAATCGTATTTAAAAAAATTCAAGCAATATAATGAAATAATAGATTTAATGCGGAAAGAGACAAAATTTACAGATACTTTCCTTAATTTCACGCTTACTGTTTTTATTCATAACGCTGTAAATGCGTTTAATTATGCTATTGACTATGATCTGCTTAATAAGCAAATAGCATTTTTAAAAGAATACTTAATGGAGAAACGAGTCACAATTAATGTTAAAATTTATTATCAAGGCATTTGGTTAGCTTTAGATGAATTTATCTTAGGAGATACTCTAAAATTAAGAAGAATAACTCCTGATGATTTTATCTTTGAAACCTTAGAACAACTTAAAAGTGAACTACAGAATATTTTTAATTTGCCTCAATGTATTTTAGAGTTTACATTCAGTAAAAAATATAGTCAATCTGATTTAGAAGCAAGCCTATTTGAAGTGGATCTTCAAGAACAACTTAATTTATTAGATTCAATGATGTTATTAAACAAGCTTGGATGTGTTTTTTTTAAGAAAACAATTATTACCAGAAATTTCTATAGTCTACAAGAACCGAGCACTCTAACAAACTCTATGGTTCCAACTCTTAATTTTGTCAATTACATAGATTTGAATGATGTATCCAAAATAAAAAAGCTTTTAGAATTATTACAAAAACAAGAAATAGGGAAATATTTTAGTATAAGGAGAAGAGCTGATACTCCCTTGGATATTGCTATTAAACGTTATTATACTACATTTAATTTTTCAGAAAATTTACAGAGCGGTATCACTTCTGCTATAATGTGTTTAGAAGCACTTTTTACTGAAAATAAACCACAATTAGGTCGTTCCTTAAGGGAGAGGTTGTCGATCTTATTTAAAACATTCGGTTTTTCCCCTTTATCAATAGAATCAATTATAAAAGAAGCATATAAGATAAGAAGTTCATATAGTCATGGATCCCTATCTAATAAAAGTGCAGAATTTATATTCAAAGTTGCTCATCAAATACTCGAGATTACAAGATTATCCTTATTGATTTTTATACAAATAGATTATATACTTTCCGATAATTCTGTTCTCTCCAAATATTATTCAAATAGAAAAATTAAGACTTTAGAGAGAAATTCTAAAAATAAATTTATCAAATTGTTAGATAATGCTATATTAGACAGAACTTATTACATAAAACTAAAGATATTTACTAATGAAAACTGTATTTTATTGATTTAGTCTTTTAGTTCAATGTAATTAGCAAAACAAATCTTGAGGAAGTGTAAAAAATTAGGTTTAATTCGATGTCCTAAATGCAATGAATTCAAAGAGAGAGTAAATAAAAATTGCTTTCATTGTAGTTCTAAACTTTAACATTTTCTCTGAATTACATATAATAAAAAAGGCTGGATTTAGGTTTTAACGAAATCAAAGCATAACCAAAACAGATCCAAAACAAAAAAATTTTAACTCAATAGATGTCTCTGTTCTTCTCGATTCAAGCAATCCAATAATTGTTCTTCAATTATATATTTAATTACAGAAGGATATCCGCTTTCGAATCGTCATCGTAGGGTTCCTCTCGCCTCAATTCAAATTGAAACTTGTTTTTAATAATTTCCTCTATTTCTTTTTGTTTAAGAGGTTTCCAATTGATCGAAAATGAATTAACCCCAATCATAAGACCAGAATTTGTTGTTTTCTTCTTCAGTATCGTAGTCGTGAGTAAGAGTTTGCCTAATATGGCTTCTATAACTCTGAAATTCTGGTGATTTCTCAACCTTTTCCTTAATATCACTTCGTGAAAGTTTTACTTTCGGTAGTTTATATATTTTTATACATATATTTCTATGCAACGCAAATTCCGCTCTTAACGCTCGCTCTAAAAACTTGATTAAGTATTCTATTTCTCCCAAAATTACTGTTATTCGGACTTTTTGAAATAAGGCGAACGACAACTCTTCTCTGGAGACAAATGGCATGATCCTGCCCGTAGAGATGTTCTTATAAAGAGGATGGAACAGTTCTTAAATAAACATATCAAATAATCATTTTAAGAAATTTCTCGCCTTAAATTTCAGGGCTTTTATAAGAATCCCTAATACCGGTTGCGAACCATATGAGATAATAACTCATTGCTTGTAGAATTTTTATCTTCACGCGCTATTTATTGTATTTTTCGCCCATTTCTAAGATGAACCTACCAAATTTAACGATATCTTCGCTATATATTCGCTCGAACGCTGCCATATTTTTAATCGCTCCTTTTTTAAAGGCGTCTTGCCACATCGAAACCATCTCAATATCAGTCATTTGAAAATTCTTCTCTGGTACTAAATGATTCATAAAAACTATTAAATGAGGACACAAAGGGCCCCTTGGTCTATAGACGCAAATTGTTTTTCCACAAGACTCGCATTCGTGGCTAACGTATAAATAGTACTGGTGTTCGAAATCTTGCTCAGGCACTTTAAAGATTCCCTTCCAAAAAAATTCCACTTCTAAAAGATTTTGGCACTCGCATTTTATTTTCAATTCTTTAGGTACGCCTCCTATTAGTTCCCCAAATCCATCCAAATTATTGAACTCGGAAGCAACGAAGAAAAACTTTAGAATATACCACCAACTCTCGTTTTCAAAGGGTTTAGCGTGTCGATACCCAAATTTCTCTACGATTTCTTGCGAATTTAACTCAATCTCACCAGTTAATAACCGCTGTTCGTCAATGTAGTCAGTAGTGTCTAATTGATAAACGAATCCTTTACCTTTCCAATAATCCATCCCTGGAAGAGTGGTATCTACCTCTTGATTATCAATATTAAAAACTCTCTGAATAATCTCTGGATTTCCAGTTGTACTAATCGCTTCTTTATCTCTCTAATATAGAACTGTACATCGTAGAACGGCCAAAATATTCTCTCCTCCCCCGGAAGACTTGTTGATACGACGCACTCGACTTTGTCTCGAACAAGTTCGACCGCTTCCATATACTTATCAAACTGTTTTTTAGGGTTTCCTCCAGCCTCTACGTTGATAAGTACCAATTTCTTATCTTTTTGGGAGATTAGAACCCCGAGTCTGTCGATTAGAAACTCGAACTTTACCTTAAAATTATTCAATCGGTTTCACCTTTTTTTTGTTTTTGGTAAAATTAATTTATTAATTGTATAAACTCAAAGCAAGACATTGGAGCGTCTCCTATCTTAGAGCGTTCAGCCATTTCTTGAATTCTCTCAAGAATTTCTAAACTCGTAAAGTCTATAGAACCAAAATATAGATAATACCTAGGCTCAATTCCTTCGATTATAACAAATTTACGAAAATAAACCTGATTTTTGCGAGATGTTGCCGTGAAATATGTGATATCAAAAAACATTGCCAACAACTCTAAAACCTCACGTTCGGCCTTAACAGGTTTCGCCAAATACTCCTGCATGCTCTTCCTAACGCGTGTAAGAACTTTCGGTCCAAAGGACCCTTGCCGTATTTTATGATATTCTAGGCAGAATTCCGCTGCACTATTTCTAAAATATTCTGACTTGTTTGTTAGAACGAACCCAAAATTAGGATAAAACACTTTTTGAAGCTTTAAATCGAAGTCTAACGGCTCAATAACCAATAATCCGGTTTTTCCCAAATATTCCATCTATTTAACCTCTTTTTTTTATATAGTTATTAGGTATTTAAAATAGATCTATATAAAGGAAAAGTTTGGATTTAATTACTGACTAATTTTATTAAGTTTTATCGGGAGTTAATTATTTACAAGAGGATTTACATATTTTAATTGGCAAAAAAACTTGCATGTATCTATGGTTAGAAATTTCTTTATGTATTCTGGGCTACTCAAAACCTGAACGCATACTGGTATCTGTATCTCTAGGTATATACAAGTTTTTTTTTCTCTCAGGTTATCCAAGCCTGTGATTTCATTTATTTTTTTGTACACTTATGTAAAGATTTAAATTTAATTACTACTTAAGTTTAATTTAAATATTTCTGATTTAAATTTGAAATCTTTTCAGATAATTAGTACAACTAAAAATTTTGATGTATCATGGATATTAAGGATGAGAAAGAAGAACCGGTTAAAATTGATAAAAATGCGATGGTTTTACTTGCTTCAGATGTACACATGGGGGCAATAAGAACAAATATAACCTTATTTAATGATTTTCTGACAAACATAATTGGGGGATTAAAAGTTGAATATCTTAAAAATTTAAAAGCACTCATAATATTGGGTGATTGTTTCGATATAATTATGGATAACTACGAGGATTTTTATGAACACAAATTATATAACGACATTTTAAACAAATTTAATATTTTACATGAAATGAAAGATTTTGAGTTGATTTTTGCACTTGGTAATCATGAAGTTTCTGTAAAGGATGACTATGATAAAAATTTCTTAATTGAGAAATCAAGTTTTCTGGATGAATTTAATAAAGTTAATAATCAATTTGGAGACAAATATTCTTTCTTAACTAAGAATAATTTTTCTCAATATGTTATTTTAAAAAATAATATTTCATTAAAACCTGAACTCTTCTTATATGACACTAAACAACAAATAGCTGAGAATAAAGGAATTATAATTCAATTAAACATTAAAGCACCTGCAAAAAAGAATAATAATATCCTACTAACCCATGGTTTTCAATTTGACCCTAATTTAGACTTTTTTTCGAAAGTATGGGACTTCTCTTTGAAGATAAAATCTAAGATCGTAAAAGAAATAGCAGATGGAATCTGGAATGGATTCTTTAAGGTAATTTATAACAAAGGTAGAAGGTTAAGAGATTATTCTGAAAAACACAAAGACATACTTAATAGAAAAGGCAAAAAATTACTTGATAAAACGAATAAAAGTTATTTTGAGAAATATAAGCTAGAGATCAGTGAATTTGAAAAGACACGATTAGATGAGTTAATTGAGAAGAAGTATAGAGCAGACAAACATAGAGATGATATAAAGGAAAATTCATTCAATAAAAAAGTTGAAACTGAGTTTTTACCAAAACTGGAAGATTTAGGATATAAAGAACATTTTAATTATATTATATATGGTCATACTCATCGCAGATGGCCCCGTACTTTTTTTAGGAGGAGGATAAAGCCTATATATCAGCAACCTGAGCTTTTTAAAATAAAAAACACATTTCTTTTCAATACTGGTGCATGGCAACATGTGGATTATCCTAGTTTTATCCAAATTGATAACGATTGGAATATCAACTTAGTCGATATAAAAACAAAAATAAGCAAAGTTGAAGAAATTTTAGAAAAGCCACCCTCCCAAAGATTAGAACAAGAACTACTTAAACCACAGCAACAAATTCAACCCCAACAAGAAATTCAAAAAAAACAAGGTATAGAGCTTAAATTGAAAGAAGATTACGACTTCTGACTAATGCCGTATGACTGAAAAAGATTTCAGACTAATTTCTAAATTTTTATATTTTTTTAATCAATACCTCTATTTATCTTTATTTTGTCAAGAAATATCTTCTATGTAAATTTACAGAATTTTTAATGATTTAATATGACCAAGAAAAAGAAAAAGTACGAAGATTATTATTCAAAATTAAGTTTATCTTTTGGCTTCCATTTTTCTAACGAAACTGATCAAATGCTCTAACCCGCTAAAACTCTCGCTTAATAACTTCATTAGTTCAGTTTTTAGTTCAAAATCTTAAGGTTTTAGTCGTTTCAATTTATTTGCTAAAAGATTAATAATGTTTAGTGAAAGTGTGTATATTAAATACGCGTCCTCCTTTGAAACAGGTATCTTAGGGTTTATATCAGTCTTGCTCCTATTCAATCGATGGATAAATTTTGAAGATAAATTAAAAAATCCTCTAAATACATTATTTAAGTCTTTAGATGCTTCTTCTGTATATCCTGATTTTATCAAAATATCTGTAATTTCATTAGTGTTTTTAATTAATTCCCAAATTTCGCGAGAATCCGCAATAACATCTTCCCATTCTCCTTGCATTAAATTGGTTTTCATTTCTTTAATTTTATCAATTGAATTGACTAGTCTTTCGTTTAATTGTGAATCTTCGAGTTCTTCTAATATTGGTAATTCATAAACAATGAATTTTCCAATTTGAAAAACGGGACAATAGTCGTTAATCCACTGACTTGAAAAAATTTTCACTATCTTCTTAATATAATAATTTTTAAATTCTAGAAAAGTTGGCTTACCATCGCCAGATAATATCCACATATTTGTTGCTGGTGCAATATAATCCCGTTGAAACTTATAAGTAATTAGATTTCTATCCTCAAAAATTGCTTTAAATTGAGAAGGAAATTTGTTTGAATCCTGAAAATGCATGTAAGAAAAGGTTGTTTTTGAATGCATAATTTGAATATATAAGTTAAGAGTTAAATCTATATCCCCAGTAGGTGTTTTATTCCTTATATCCTGTATAAAATTTAATGCCTTCTCACTTAAAGGAGCAAATAATTTTATTGATAATTTTTGTTCACCCTCATTTGAACTATTACGAGCAGCAAGTTCTAGCGTCGTATTTATATCAGATAAATCTTGATGGAAATTTGCTATTTTTTTATTATCTTTTGAATGTAATGTTCCAGAAATTTGTAAGGGAACTTCGAATTTTCTATTAATATGAAATTCTATTTCAAATAATAATTCTGGATTAATTGAATCCCTAACAGGAGAAACGACAATTTTTTCAATTCTCATTTTTTTTCTCACTTTTGTTTTATAGTTATGTTTTAAAAGATTTTTATTAAACTTAAAAAAAAATTATTATCTTTTAATGAAAATCAAAATTATTTATAAAATAAATAACTCCGTTCTGATTTTCTAGGATAAATAATGTAGTAAATTGTAAAAGTTAAATTTTACTATTAATAATTAATTAACAAGACAAAATTTTTCACTATACTCAAGGTCAATATTGTGGTAAATTTGAATGAAAATAGACTTAGGCAACTTCTCGGAAATATTAATCAAAATCCTCAGATGAAGGATCAATACGAATCCAAGTGGCATAGCGTTGTACATTTTTTGCATAACAATGTCGGATATAAAATCGCAAAAGTAGCAAAAGCAGGTTCACAAGCAAAACACACGGAAAGCCGCAATAGCGATTTAGATATAATTAAACTAATAGAACTTTCCCGTGACGGATTAGAAGAAGAAATCAGCAATTTTTTCGATAATAAATTTAAAACTTCAATAATATAGAATTAAAATTTATCACTTTTATTTAACGAAAAAATTAATAAATAATCTCATAACAATATTATAGTGAGAGCAAATGAAAACTCCAATAATACTACAAAGACTTATTTTAGAACCAAGTACATTTTTCACAGATTTAGATTTTCAATTCAATAATAATTTAAATATAATTTACGGAAATTATGGAACTGGAAAAACTACTTTATTAAAAATAATAAAACTTTTGACTGATAATAAGGAGAGTATAGATGCTGACTTTTTCAAGCATGTTTTTATGAATAAAAGAGATAGAGATAAGTCTATTATTTTTAAATACGATCTTAATCCCGAATTTCTAGACTATGACCATTCTGTTATTATTAGCATCCATATAACAGAGGAAAATATCGAGTTAACATCAGAACCCCCTTTTTCCTCCCATGAAATTGAACAAATAACCCAAAAATTAAATATACAATATCTTAATTTTGATGAATTAAATTCATCCGTTTATTCAGCAAATCGAGAGGATCTTACCTATTTAAGTATAGGTGAACGAACTTGGAAATACTTTATAGAAATGACAAGAGAATTAGAAAATAACCTTATACTGGTTGATGATATTCAATCAGGATTGGATGTAGCTCATAAAATGCAGTTTTTTCAATATATATATGATTTAGCTCAGCGTAATCAAATAATAATTACATCATCAAGCTCTATGGAGAATGATTATTTTAAGCGCTTGAGAGGAACATCGGTTTTTCGGTTGAAGAATCCATGGCAGAAAAATATTCATGATTATTTTAAGGAAGATTTAAAATCAGATTATTATAGAGAGTTTCAATTAAGTATTAAAAACATCAAGGAAACGTTGAGATTGAAATTGAATATTAATGAAAAAAGGATAGAAGATTTTCTAATTCGAATTTTATATGCTAATATAATTACCGCTATGGAAACCTACCTATCTGATTGTTTTATTGAAAAAGTAATCAATAATAAGAAATATATTCTTAAACTTCTAGAATTAATCCCTGAATTTAATGAAAAAAAACTCTATCTTAAGAAAGCTTATGATTGGATCGAGAATATGAATGATAACATAATAGATGTTCTTTCAGGGATTTCATTTCACAATCTTGCTAAAGTTAAATCTATGTATAAAGACATTCTTAACATCGAATTTCCGCAGGATCTTGGGGATATATTTAAAGCGATATTAACCCGACACAATATTGTTCATAGAAATGGAAAGACTAAGGATAACGAGGAAATTCTTATAACCAAACAAGGTTTAAATAATTTAATAGAACAAATATCAGGATTTATTAAAAATGTAGAATTACAAGCAAAGGAAATTTAAGTCATTTATTGTTTTTGATGAATATTTTTATAAAATTTAAAATGAAGTAGGTCTTTCTTATGTCTAACAAATTCCATATTCATTACTAAAATTTTTTCAAAATTTAAAAAAGTTAGGAATTTTCACTCTATTTTAATCTATTGATAATTAAATCAATTTATCTCGAGGTTGACTTTAAATTTGTCAGTAAAAAATAAAAGTGTTTGTAATATTAGGTTATCTAATATTTATTAATAGTAAAGCTAATCATGATCCAACTAACTAAAAAGAATTTTCAGGCATCAGATTTTTTAAGAAATCAGATGCTTCAATGGAATTTATTATATGATTTACTAACCAGAGAATTTACCCGTTGTAATTTGAATAATAATATCCATGAAATAGGATATAAGGTAGAGTTGGTTGATAAATTATATAACTGTCATCTAAGACAGGATATTCGAAAAGTAGCTAATGCACTATTAAATCTTGATCTTGATTCTGAATTTGAAAAAAGTGATTCCTATTCAATTTTTAATAAAATTGCTGAAATAAAACTCCCAAAACACAAAGATGAAGGATATTATAAACGGTTAGGGGAAGTTTTTGCAAGTAAATATTGCCATTTTCATTATCCTCATAGATTTCCTATAACAGATAGTTATTCAAGACTTGCATTATCTACACTTTTTAATAATAAAATGAACTACTATGATAACAATTATACTCAGTTCGTACATGATATTAATGATATAAAAAAAAATATTAAATTTGAAATAACCTATGCCCAAATAGATACATATTTATGGCTTTATGGTCAATGGCTTGAGTATGAAGATAAAAATCAATGCTCCCATGAATTCAGGTACTTAATAGAACATGAATATGAATTGTTAGAGGATTTATCCCCCATAAGTTAATGAAAATATAATTAATTGAAATTGCTATCTAATCGTTCAACATTTAAAATTTCAAAACAAGGTAGCAACTCTATTTTATTTAAACACTCTTCTACATTCCCCTTAATTTTATTATTTAAGTGAAGTAAAATTATAGTTAATGTCATTATGGCAATATTATTTAAAGATTTAATAATTAAAGTTGCAATAATAGTTGGCATGATTATTGAAGTTAGCAACCATTTAACTTTCCCTCTTGCTAAAAGATTTTTTAGATTCTTCTCAATTCTGTTAGTTACTTTCTTCAAATTGTACAATTTTTGATTCTCGTTAGAAACAAACTTATAAACAACAAACCTCATCTTGCCAAACGTGCTTTTTTATTTAATTTATGAACTAAGTAAATTGACTAATATCTATTATCTTAATTTTAAAAGATATATTTAAAGTAAATGAAAATAATCCCTTTAAATATCAAGATCATAACATAATCGTTCCAAAAGATCAAATGCGATGAAGAGAGTACGAGTTGTTTATTTTATAAGTAGCTTTTGAATTTCCTCTGCCTTTTTGAAGCATTTTAAAGCATCTTCAAATCTTCTAATTTCTCGATAAAGATTGCCCAAATTATAGTATCTCATAATTAAGAATTGAGGATCTTTGGTATTATGTGCTATTTCAATTGCTTTCTGGTGACAAGTAATTGCATTGTTATATTTTCCTTTTTCTTTAAATATTAAGCCAATATTGTTCAGAGCTACTCCTCTTAGTCTTAAATACTCGTTCTCTTTTGCGATTTTTAGGACTTTTTTAAATTTGGATAAAGCTTCATCAAAATCATTTTCTATACGAGCAATATCACCAAGGTTATTTAACCTAATACCAACAGACCGTAAATTTCCTTCTTTTTGGGCAATATTCAACGCTTTAGAATAATAATCTTTTGCCTTATCATATTCTTTTGTGTCCAAATATACTTTTCCTAGATTGCTATATATAAATCCTTTAAGACCGTTAAGATCATATTTTTCAATAATGTTTAATGCTTCTTCTAGTTTTTCGATAGCTAAAGGGAATTTTTGGGCATAAATATACACTGCTCCCATATTTCCTAAAATTTCTACCTTGCTAGGTTCTAGTCTAAGCGAATCAAAAATATCACTTGCTTGAGCAAGACATGTGAGCGCTTCATCTAATTTTAACTCTGATGTTAAAATTTTCCCCATAAGATTTAAGCTAGATGCTAATTGATGTAATACTCCAAGTTTTTTATTTAACTCAATTGCTTGAGATATATATTTTTTAGCTCTACCCGTATTCCCTTGTTCATGAAAAAGAGTCGCCATATTGAAATATATAGTAGAAATTCTATGTTTATTTCTATACTTTTTAGCAATTTGAAGCGCTTTTTGATAACTTTTTAACGCTTCGTTATAACGAGCTAATGAACTTAGGATTGTTCCTTGATCGAGATAAAATAAGGAGATTTCTATTTCCTCCTTTGATTTTAAAACAATATCCAACCCTCTATTTAGGTATTCAAGTCCTTTTATTAATTCACCTTTTTCAGCGTAGGCGTTTCCAGCATTAGCATAGGTTAATCCTAATAACCATTCTTCCCATTTATTTAATCTTCTTTTCTCACATATTTTGATTATTTTAAGGGCCAATCGTAATGAATCATTAAAGAATTCTAATTCATGGTAAATTCTATGTGCGTTGTATAATTTTACCAAATGATTGGGATTAGGGAGATTTTGTTGTAAAAATTCATTAATCTGAAGATTGAATACCTCATGTGTTAATTGATAATCAACCTTAACTAATTGAGACAAAATTTTATTGGTGTTTCCTCTTAAGACAAAAAAATTTTCTGCTATATTTTTCTCTAAAAAAGATTTTAATATTTGTTTTAAAGCTTCCTTAATAGGTAATGTACTAAGAATTTCTACATTATCAATTAGATAACTATCAAACAGAGTTTTATTATCATCGTGGTCAACCCAGATTATACTTTTGACTTTATTGAGTTTGTATAAAGCCGGTATGATATCAAAGTCATCACTACCAGAATAACCTATTACAACTATGTTATTATCCTGTGAAAACTGTTCAAATAACTTCTTTTTATTTGGATCTAATTCAAATAAATCGAAACCACTTTTATTTTTACCAAATGCGCTTAGGGTTGACATTATTGAATCTTTAGTGTCTTGTTTAGTTATTATATTCTTAAGAGAACCATGTAATTTATAGATAGGATATTTACCTTGGGAAAATAGCTTTTTAGGATTAAAATATTGTTTGTAATCGTTATTAGAAATTACAGGAATGATCTGATTCTTTGATATGTTAGAGTTTAAAAGGGCTAATTCTATCAAATGGTCGAAATTGGTTGTCATGACAATACTATGGTTTTTTAGTAATTCGACAAGAGTATAATGATAATGGTTAGGAGAATCGCATAAACCGTAATAGTCTAATATTTTAAGCTCATGATCTAAAGTTCGACTTAGAGTTCCAACTAAACCCTCAAATCGTAATTCTTTAATATTTAAAATTTTCTCAATTTCAGGTTTGGGACATAGGAACTTTATAATTTCCTCCATCATGACCTTTGCTGACGGTAAGTTAGAGGGGGAATCTATTGAGCATCCTGCTCCAACTAGAAAAATTAAATTGTCCTTAGTAAACAATGAGTCGAAATCAAACATTTATTCGTTTTTGTTGTATTCTAAATATACCATAAAAATTCATAAATAAAAAGATGTTAGTAAGAAACACTTGGAGAAGGATTAATTTTAATAATTAAATCTAATTAAAAATAATCTCATTAATAATATTATCTAAATAATGGACATTCTCTTCATTAAGATTTCGCAATCGCAATAGCCTCCTAGCTCTTTACATTTTTTCTTTTTTCATTAAATTTTTTACCATATTTGGAATAATCCAATTTAAAATTATAATAAAGGGGTTTTAACCGTTTTTTAAGATTTGTATTTAAGATTTTATAGGTAAACAATTATACTTTAGAATAGTATTAACTAAATTAGAAAATCTAATTTAGTATTAAATTTACGATACAGACCAATGACAGCAGAGCAGCTGTTAAACTAGCTATATTAGGACTCTAAGTATTCTTTTTTTTTATCTTTTTTTTTATCTTTTTTTTATCATAAAGAGGTTTTGTAACCTTCAGTTCTACCTAATGGCAATTTCTATAACTGAACCCATTAGTTTCACATTTCTTCTTACTTTTATGCTTTCAGCTGATGCGGGGTGGTTAATATTCTTAAAATTAATTAAATATATTAAATGGGATAAAACTGAAATTCAATGGTTTATAAGTGATTTATTCTTTATTATTATCTTAATTTCTCTTATTACATTTAATTCTATGATACCTAAGTTCTTTATCTCATTAACCATTTTAATAACTGCATCTATTTCCGCATTTTTAGATTATTATATGAACAGGGATTTTTATTTCCCTATTAGAAAATAAGATCTTAGCTTCTGGTAGCAATATGGAGACCCCTTGGTTTCCCTATCTTTATTTAACTGAGAAAGGTAAAAAATTCTTGGAAAAATAACTGAAAGTAAGAGCTAAAATTTTTCATCATATAACTTAGATTTTATATAGAAAATGAATAAATAAAAAGTTATAAATAAATTGTATTATCAAATTAGTACTATAATGTAAAAATTAGAATTTATTCGATTTTTAAAATGCCAAAAAACAAAGATACAGCAAAAGTTAAAAAAGTTTTTAGACGCTATTTAAATAAAAAAAGGAAGAAATATGTGCGAAATCCAGAAATATTCCCTGAAATAAATGTAAGAACTTTTCTCGAAATTAATGATGATTCTATAAGTTGTTGCGATGGTTTAGCTGAGAGAGCGAGACAATATAAGACAAATAGAAATTTAAAGGATTATGATTTATTAGAACTTAAAGGAAGAAATTTTGATACAAGACACGGTGATATAGGTCAAGCCCAGTTGAATTTCACTATGGATTTATTCAAAAAAGATATGAATCCAAGAAAAGGATATGCTTTCATAAAGGAAGGTGGTTGGCTACAAAAGAAAGGATATTATGTTAAAGATGGGTTACTTTATAAAATTTCAGGAGGAAAGGAAGAGAAATTAATAAATAATGTCCCTTTCCGTGTTTATTATTATGATAATCAATATAATGTGTATCGAAAATGAAGGGTGATGATATTGGGATTTTATCTTAATTTTAATACCCGTTCTCTCAAAAATGATGAAAAATATTTTAGTTATTTGTTCACATTCACTAAGAAATTTATTGATTTCTTAAAAGGAAAGGAATTATTATTTAATGATAGGTTTAGAATAATTGTTTTTAACCCACGAACTCAGAAGTATTATGGCGGACAAGGGCAAACCTTTAAGTGGCCCTTTTTTAATACAAAATTTGACACATATTTCACTCAATTTAAAAACAAAAAGGCATGCTTACAGATTGTAAGTGTGATGAAAATGAATGATCCGAAAGAGGGATCAGAAATTCCAGTAAATTTTGAAATTTTTCTTAATAGAAGAAATGATAGAGTATTAGTTCCTGAATTAGGTCATTGGTCTTTTGAGATCTCTGGTGAATCAGAAATTTTTCCAGAGGCTAATTCAGATTGGGATTTTAATGCTTTTTTTTCAAATTCTCCAAACAATAAAAAAAATATAAAACTATTTAATAGTTTTAGACTCTTTTTTGAACAAGAAAATCTTAGATATAAAAGAATTAAAAGAATAAATGCAGGGGACGGTTCACTTCCTTGGAAAAAACTTCATAATGCAATTTATATATATCGAGACTCTCTTGAAACATTGCAAAAAGATCTATTTGCAGATTTTGAACTTATTAGAAAGGAAATAAAAGATAAATCTTTCATTATTGAAAATGAAAGGAGAGAAGAACTAAATACAATATGGCGAGAAAATTTATTCTCTAAAGTTAAATCTGATTATTTATTTGAGGCAATTACATATCTAAATAGAACAAATCACTTTATAGAAGAATATCTCATAAGTGAAAATGTAGCTCATCATGGTTCTTTTAGATTATTTAACGAAAAAGAATATCAGCCCTTATATTCTGTAATTGAAAAATTTTATAGTTATATCACTGAAACAATTGATGATATAATTACTTGGCCAAAAATCTTAAATGAGTTTATTGAAAAATGGAATAAAAAATATCCTTCTATAAGAGATAAAAAGATCTATTGATTTTTAAAAAATATATCCTCTAACGACCCAAATTATTTATGTTTTATAAATGATTTAAGTTCTTTTAGACTTACATGACTTCATTCTTATTATTCGTTGCTTTTTTAAGATAAATCTCAAGATTTTCCCTACAATCTTCAGCAAGTATAAATTTTGAAGCAGAGTGAGAGATTAATAATCCAATCTCTATTAATTTTTCAACAGCATTGGCTAATTTTTTATTAGAATAAGATAATAAACCTTCCTTTTTAGCAGAACGTAAAAGGTTATGCAAATAACCATATTTAAGTTCTTGTTTATCCTCATTTTTACCAATCGTATAAGCATTTATAATTATTTCGAAAATTCTTCGCCAGTCTTCTTTTTCAATTATAGCTTTAAGATTGGGGCTTAATTCTGATTCAACATTAGGATCTTCCCAAGGTAGAAAAATTTCCATAAAACCCTCAATAATTTCTGTTTTTATCTTACCCTTTTCTTCTGCTGCTGCTACAAATTTACTAAAAGAATTAAAAGTTTTAGTCTTATCATCTGGTACTTGAACCATTGATGCTCCTTTATAATCAAAATTCGGAGAGCTTCGCATTAGATTATCTATTAAGGCTCTTCGAGTCGTTTTACTATTTTCTCTTGCAAGTTTTACAGTCTCTATTAACCAATCTACTGCAGCATCGAAGGGAATTGCTTTTTCTTTCTTTTTAGGTTTTGTTATTTTTGAAAAATCTCGAGCTTTATACATTTTAGAAAGTTCTTCAAGAGAAAGAAAATCATCAGCACTTAATAATAAATGTTCACTTACATTATGGGTATCACCTATTATTATAACTTTTCTGCGATTTGCTTTAAGAGCATTCACTAATGAGATGAAATCCTTATCACCTGTTAATAATATGAAACAATTAATTTCGGGATATTTTTGAGCAGTTACGAGACAATCAACAGCAATTTTTACATCCACACTATTCGGCTTTCCCATAGATACTTGAATTGCATCAAATCCCAAACTATAGAGTGCTTGAATAATCACTTTATTAATTCCTGCCCAATCTGAATAAACTTTTTTTACTCGAGGGTGACCCAATGACTCAGAGTATTTTATTAAAGCTTCTGCGATAGGTACGTTAATGCCTTGTGCTACAACTCGAACATTTTCATAATCCCAAAAAATAGCTACTTCATCCATATATAAGAATCCTTCTAAATTTAACTGTTGAAAATTATTATCTTATCAAAGTAACAATTATTTGAATTTTTATATTTGTTCCTATACATAAGGGCTAAATAATTTTTTTTTTATCTTTTTTTTATTCATCATATCATAAAGAGGTTTTGTAACCTTCAGTTCATGACTAAGAATTAATTTATAAATGTTTCTTTTTTTTTTAAGAATATAATAATAACACGAATTAAACTAATTCTAGTTGTTCTTTTAAAGTAAAAATTTCTTTTATATCTTATATTTGACATTTTCGGATAATTATTAAGTACTTATTTTATTATAGGTGTTTTTGATTATCAGAGAATTGAAAATAAGTCAAATATTTTTTGTGGTTGAGGAAATTATTAAAAATTGAAATTTTAACCAATAAATTAGAGAAAATCATTAGTTGATAGATTCTAAAAACAAGTTAAATAAAATTATTGAAATTTTTACTATCAAAAATGTTAGTTACTTATCAGTAGTCTTAAATTTAGCTAGTATTGTTTTAGGAATAATTTACCTTGTGAAACCTTTATATTCTTTTTTATGGGATGTTTTTGGGATTATTTTATTAATAAATCTATTTGTCAATCTTTTACTTGTATATCTTAATTTGGATAAAATAAATAATGCGAATAGATTAGGAAAAAGAACGAGCTTACTTTGTTATTTTTATTTAGTTTTTATGATTTTTGCTATGCTAAGTTTGATGTCAGGTAATTTATCTACCTCTGTGACATATTCAAATGGAGGAATTGAAAATTTTGGAGCGTATTTAACAACCTATTTTTCTTATTTTGGCATTTTAATTTTTGGCATTTTTATAGGATTAATTGATATTAAAAATATCAAAAACAAAAATTTTTGGAAACTTAAAAAAAGGTTTAGAGGAATAAAATCTAAAGAAATTATTAGAGCTAAAGAAATATTGTATAAAATTTTTATGATTCTTACGCGGGTAACTTTTATTATTGGTATTATTTTTGCGATTAATGTATTATTTGGTGTATTTGAAATAATAACAACTGGTATCGTTTTATTTACCCCTCAATTTGGTACATTCTTTTCATTTATATTTTTGGCTAATACAATTATATATTTAAAATTAAAAAAGAAAAAATGGAATCCTAAAAAATATTATAGAACAGCAATTATTGGAATTCTAATTTCTGGGATTTCTATGATGCCTTTTTTTTTAACTCATTCCATAGTATTTAATGCTGAGAAGAGGTTTATAGAAATGTTCGGTCAAGATTGGCGGGAACAAATCCCCGTTGAAGTAAACAATTATTTTTTACAAACTACTTTTTCAATTCCAGGTTATTTTTTAGGAATTCCTCCTAAAGGCAGTATTATTGAAGAACAAACTTTATTTTATAAAGACGAAGGTATAAGCCTATATTTTGATGCTTATATGCCATTAAATCGAGGGAAAAACCTTCCTGGAGAAAATTCAACTATTATTAGGATCCATGGTGGTGGGTGGGTTTCTGGGGATAAAGGACATATGAACATGATGCAGATGAATAAATATTTTGCAGCTCAAGGATACATAGTATTTGACATACAATACGGATTATTTGACGGAACGATGCCTTTTGTTGATCCTAGCACACCCGATTATAATATGGGCGATTTTAATATCGATGATATGATGCGTCATCTCGGCATATTCACGATTTACCTCGCTGAACACGCAGATGAATACGGTGCTAAATTAGACTCTGTATTTGTTAGCGGAGGATCTTCTGGGGGCCATCTTGCATCTGCTATGGCTTTAGCAATAGCAAGCGGAAAATATACAGACATTTTTAGTCAAAATTTAACAATAAAAGGTTTAATCCCATTTTATCCCGCAAATGGTCAAATGGTTTATTTTGGAATTGATGGAAAAGAAGAATTTAAAAATCCTGAAAAACTTATTGATGAAGATAGTCCACCGTGTTTAATTTTCCAAGGTACCCATGATATTCTTAATTATTTTAGTATAACAAATAATTTTAGAAATACCTATTTAGCTGAAGGAAATTATGAATGTGCTATATTATGGATGTTATTAGGCGGACACGCAAGCGATTTTTATTTTTCAGGTTATTATAACCAGATTTTTTTGTATTATATGGAGCGGTTTTTATATTTTTATCATTAATTCTTGGTTTTTAGTTTGCTTAAAACTTAAATAAAAAAATAGGATCAATAGTCACAGAGATAGTGAATTATTAATCACAAAATAATTTTTAATATTATTTCCGTGGAAATAAGATTTTTATTAAAGAAAGGGAGATTTTATGGAGATTTTTACAATCACAATAAATATTTTAGTGATAGTTATAGGCTATTTTATAGGTTCAATAAATCCGGCTTATTTTTTTGGTAGATTAAAAAAATTCGATATAAGAGAGAAAGGCGATGGTATTGCTGGCACTGTAAATACTTATCGTAATTTAGGACTAAAATTTGCTATACCAACAGCGATATTTGATACTCTAAAAGGTGTTTTTGTTATTTTCATAGCACTGAGTATGGGAGCTGATTTTATCTTCGCGCAATTAAGTGGTTTAGCTGCTATTGCGGGACATGTTTTTCCATTTTATATTAAATTTCGCGGTGGTCAAGGAATGGCTTGTACTTCAGGTATCTTACTTGCTTATTTATTAAATTATATTCTTGTTGGTCCCGAAATGCTTATTTTTCTTTTTTGCTATTTAATTTTTATAATTGCGATTTTTGTTTACATTACTAGAACAGGAGTAATTATCGCGCTCATTGTACTTGCTTTACTCGGATATACTGCTCTTATTTATTATCCTGAAAGCCCTTATAATCTCTTCTTTTGGATAGTCATAGCTTATGATATGTCTGTTACTTTTTATGATATGTTAAAAGGGAAGGTAATCAAGATTGAAGACGAAACTTTTAAAGCTCACTGGTGGCGGGTAGCCATGAGACCTTTCGCGATTTTATTTATAATATTTTACGTATTTTACCCGCAAATAACTACATTGCAATTTATTGGTATCGTAGCGTTATTTTTTATAGTATTTGATATTTATAGGTTTATGAATAAACAAGCAAATGAATTAATAGCAACAAAAGTTAAAGCTCTATTAAGGAAAACCGAATTTAAAAAATTTTCGTCAATGACTATCTTCTTAGTTGCGATGTTTATAACTATATTGTTATTTCAGAAAAACATAGCGATTATAGCCGCATCGTTTTTGATATTCGGAGATTCGTTTGGTAAGCTTTTTGGGTTAGCATTTGGAAGGCATAAAATATTGGACAAAACTTTAGAAGGTACGCTAGCATATGCGGGAAGTGTCCTTATTATGGGATACTTTCTTTATACTAACTTAGAGATTTCTTTGATTGTTTTAATTCTAGGGGGTATCTCAGCACCTTTAGTTGAAATGTTTTCAATGAATGTAAATGACAATCTTACAGTTCCTTTAATAACGGGATCAATTATGACAGTAGCACTAATGTTTGGTCTATAAAAAGCCGTAAAATGTTTTTTCTTTTTTCATTATTTTTATCATACTTAACAATGTAATTTTTCTATGATTTTGATACGACTAAAATTTAAATATCACTAAATACAAGATAAATATGGATTAAAATGTAGATGCTCATGCATTATAAAAAAGCCAACAGAAGAAAAGCATCAAACATGAGGATAAGAAATGGAACCCTTAGAAATTTTGATTAGCATATTATGTTTATTATTTGGATATTTTTTTGGTAGTATTAATCCTGGCTATTTTTTTGGGAGACTGAAAAAAATCGATATAAGGGAAGTTGGTTCTAAAAACGCAGGAACAACTAATACGTTTCAGACGTTAGGGGTGAAATATGGGATCCCCACGGCCATATTTGATATTTTTAAAGGGTTGTTAGTTATCCTAATAGCATCAAGCTTAGGAACTAACTTTATTGTGGCTCATTTAAGTGGATTGATGACAATCGTAGGTCACATATTTCCATTCTATTTAAAGTTTAGAGGCGGCCAGGGTGTTGCTGCTGCTACAGGAATACTTCTTTACTATTTAGTGAATTATTTAATAACCAACCTGGAATTTATCTTCTTTCTATTTTATTTAATTCTTCTTTCAGTAATATTTTATTATATTTCTAGAATTGGGACGCTTTTAAGTATTGTAGTGCTTCCCCTTCTTGGCTATTCTATATACATTTATTTCCCGGGTTGTCAATATAACGTCTTTTTTTGGATTGTAATTGCCCATATTACTACGATCGGTATATTTAATATCTTAAAAGAAGGTAAATTTAAGATAGAAGACACGAATTTTCAGACATATAGGTGGCGTGTTGCGATAAGACCATTTGCGATTATTTTTTTAATATTTTATAGTATTTTCACTAAAGTTCCTTCTTTATATATACTTGGTAGTGTGACCCTAGTTTTGGTAGTATTTGATATCTTTAGATTGATGCATAAAAAAACAAATGAGTTATTGAAGACAAAAGTTAAGGCTTTACTTAGGAAAAATGAAATTAAAACATTTTCGTCATTTACTATCTTTTTTATTGCCTTGTTTCTTACATTATTTATATTTCCGAAAGAAGTAGCATTCATTGCATCCTTCTTTTTAATCTACGGTGATATATTTGGAAAGCTTTTCGGTTTAGCATTTGGGAGACATAAAATATTGAATAAGACATTAGAAGGTACATTAGCATATATAGGGAGCGTTCTTATTATGGGATACATACTCTATACTAGTTTAGAGATTTCTCTGATTGTTTTAATTATAGGGGGTATCTCAGCACCATTAGTTGAAATGTTTTCAATGAATGTAAATGACAATCTTACAGTTCCTTTAATAACAGGATCAATTATGACCGTAGCACTATTGTTTGGTTTATAAAAATAATTTTCTTATCAAATTCTTCAAAAAATAATGTTATATTAAATAAACCTATCATAATTATAGGAATGTCTTATATTGAGAAAAAGTATAACAATAAGATCTCAGAGGTCTTTGACGACCTCACTAAATTGGAACAAGATATCCTAAAATTATTTAATTATAAATCCATTAAATATTCGGAAAAGGTCGCAAAATTATGCGCTCTTAGTAACAAAAACATTAATCTCATCCTAAAGAAATATTATCCAGAAATAAAACAAATTAGCGATAAGCTCAGGATTAAATCTCGGTTAAAATTCTATTACGATTTAATAGACAAACTTACTCATTTTATAAGATGCGTTGAGGAGTTTCAAAAATTAGATGATCAATATTACGAAACTATTATAGATTTCATTAATGAGAAAGAAAATTTAATATCGGGTAAATATAAAGAAATCAGTTCTAAAGAGTTAACGGTTTTTTACGACAAGAAAACTCGTGAAGATTTAGAACGAATATTAGCTGAAAAAATCGAATCGGGGAGTAAGCAATTCTTTACTTTTGGAACTTTAGAAGCAGAAATCAAAAAGATCGCTATAATTGCTGGTGCGGACGAGGTAGCAATTCTTAATAATGAAGAAATCCTAAACAGGGCGGAGTTTATCAATAATCCAAATGCAATTATACATTATTCTATTTATTCTACAGATGAGGAGTTATTGAAAAAAATTGGGAGAGAATTAAAAGAATATCTCATTTCAAAAGGTTATGAAGCTATAATCTTACTTCTAGAAATTACCGATCTTACACTGGAGCAAGATTTTTTAACTGGCTCGATCATTACTAACGCTAATTTAAATCCTGATTAATAAATTGATTAAAATTTATAATTATAATTTCTTGAATGGAGTTTTTAGACTTTTTTAAATAGAGTTTTACTAATAAAATATTTAACTTTTAAAGTATTTATTTTGATGATATATTATGGCTAAAAAGAAAAAGGAAGCTCCCTTAACTGGAATTACCGTGTCTAAAGAAGAGGATTTTTCTGGTTGGTATACAGAGCTAATAAACAAGGCAGAGTTAGCGGATATTAGATACAACATTAAAGGTTTTGTTGTTTATCGAGAATGGGCAACCATCTCTATAAAGAAGATGTATGCCATATATGAGAAATGCATGGAAGATCATGGACACATGCCCTTAATAATGCCTTCGTTAATTCCAGAATCTAATTTTTTATTGGAGGCCGATCATGTGAAAGGTTTTGCTCCAGAAGTATTTTGGGTGACCGAAGCAGGTAGTTCAGGAAAGTTATCAGAAAGATTAGCTTTACGCCCTACAAGCGAGACCGCTTTGTATAAAATGTACTCTTTATGGATTCGGAGTTACAAAGATCTACCTTACAAAAGATACCTTTCGTGCCAGATATGGCGATACGAAGGAAAGATGACGAGACCCTTCTTCAGAGCGAGAGAATTTCATTGGATTGAGGGACACGATGTATTCTCTACGATGGAAGGAGCTGAGAATCAGGTATTAGAGGATATGGAAATGACATATCAAATGCTTCAAGATGAATTTGGAATTCCGATCATCTTCTTTGAACGCCCTCAATGGGATAAATTCAGCGGAGCACAGAAAACTTTCGCTGCGGATGCTCTAATGGGGTCAGGAAAAGTTCTACAATTGCCTTCAACTCATCTCTTAGGACAAAATTTCGCAAAGCCATTTAATGTAAAATTTATTGATGCTAATGGAGAGGAAAAATATGGATATCAAACATGTTATGGTCCAGCGATAAGTAGAATATATGGAGCTATGATAGCTCACCTTGGAGACGACAAAGGATTGATCCTACCTTTCGATATAGCGC
>Ga0209977_10000185_pt1 | contig 23795 bp, 21 predicted proteins | sample SumtaG_2_FD_183113 | JGI IMG/M metagenome (GOLD analysis project Ga0209977, IMG submission 183113) | Deep subsurface microbial communities from Indian Ocean to uncover new lineages of life (NeLLi) - Sumatra_00607 metaG (SPAdes) (version 2) | ecosystem: Environmental > Aquatic > Marine > Oceanic...
ATTAGGATTTACCTCAAACTTTTTACTGAATTTTTCATATAGGGTTCTGAGCTCCTGATTATCAGCGAGGTGAAAATACTTTAGAAACTCTGGAGTAGTAGCATAAAGTAGCGGTCTCCCAGGTGTGTGTAGCCTCCCTGTTATCTTCAATAATTCTATATCAACAAGATGTTTGATTACACCCTCGCTTGAAATACCTCTAATCGATTCTATATCAGGTCTTGTTGTAGGTTGAAAGACAGCAACTATAGCAAGAACCTCAATCGCAGCTCTTGATATATTATATCCTCTTTCTACATCCGTTAACGTTTTAATAAGATAATCAAATTCAGGTTTTGTAAATATCTGGTATCCCCCTTGTATCTTTTCAATGAATAGACCTTTTGAAGAATCATATTCTTCACTTAGTTCGTTAAATGCATCTTTGATTATATTCTCATTCTCCACTCCAAGAGCACGTTTGATAGATTTAATGCTTAAAGGATCAGATGATGCGAATAAGAGAACCTCTATTTTTTTCTTCAATTCTTCTAAATTCATTTCTAAACTTGCCTTTTTAAAAATCTTTTTCCAGGGAGTTGTTGAATTAGACCCTTGATTTCGAGAGAAAGAAGAGTACTTGAAACCTTTGATGAAGGGAGTTTTGTAGTTTCAATTATGTCGTCTATCAACAGAGGAGATTCTCTCATCGAATCAAAGACCTTTTTTTCAACAGTTGAAAGTTCTATCTCTTCAGCTGGAGATGTGGGGACAAAATCCTTTCTTTTCAAAAATGGGAATTCCTCTATTATATCCTCTACATCAACAATCAGTTTTGCACCTTGTTGAATTAATTTATTTGTTCCCATGCTTGTTTTTCTCCGTGTATCTCCGGGAACGGCGAAAACCTCTTTTCCCTGTTCAAGCGCCCATTTTACGGTTATAAACGTTCCGCTTTGCAACGTTGCTTCTACGACGACGATTCCAAGGGACATGCCACTGATGAGTCTATTCCTCTGCGGGAAATTGACCGCGACAGGTTCGGTCCCGAGTGGAAACTCTGAGACCACTGCACCATTTTCGATAATTTCTTGATAAAGTTTTTTATTTTCTCTGGGATATACTACATCAATACCTGAACCAAGGAATGCAACGGTCCTTCCACCCTTATTAATTGCAGTTTGATGAGCTACTGTGTCAATTCCTCTTGCCATTCCACTTACGATTGTGAAACCCATATTAACAAGGGAATGTGAGAATTTCTCAGCTATCTGTTTTCCATAATAACTTGCGGTTCGTGAACCAATAATAGAGACAGCAAGATCATCTTCTTTCTTAAAACCTCCTCTTAAATAGAGAATTGGAGGAGGATTGCCAATATCTCTTAGAACATTTGGGTATTCCTGGTCAAGTATTGTAAGCACATCCACATTATAATCTTGTAGCCTCTTTCTATAATCGGTAATGTCTATCTTTGATTCCTTAATCTGTTTGAAGATTTTTTTAAATTTTGGTAGTAAGGTTATAAGTTCATAAATATCCTTTTCATAAATTAGGAATGGATCTCTGAGGGTAAGCATTAATGTTCTCAAACGTTTTTCACCAATGAATTCTAAGAGGCTGATTTTGATCCACTCAATTGTTCGTTCGTCTATCTCAGGAACCTTCATCGAGAATATCCTTGTAAAGGTCTGAATCGATTTTTTTGAGTTTTTCGAGAATAAATTCTTGGAAATCTGCATCCTTGCGGGAGAGATAGGTTTCAACAAATTTTACCCTGTCTCTGTTTATTATTGAGAGTATAGCTTCTTCTGCATCTATTCTGACCCTCGAGCTAGCATCTTCTAAAAATGTAAGCAAAGGGTCAATGCATTCGATTTCACCTATATAACCGAGGGTCAAGCATGCAACAGATCGAACATACCATACACCATGCTTTGCTACTTTTAATATTGAATTAATATTATCTTTCCCGAAACCACCAAGGATTTTTGCAACATAAACTCTCATATGCCAGCTATCATCTGATAGAAGTTTGATGAGTTCATTCTCTGCATGTCTTCCGCCCATCTTTACCAGTTCATTTACTGCCGATAACCTTTTCTTTATATCGTTGCTGTTTAGGTCTTTCAGTAACTCGTCAACATTATTTTTTCTGTCTATCATTCTCACCTCCAATGCTCTTTAAGATTTTTAGTATATTATCTAGAAGCGTTGTTAAACCTGTTCCTACTAATGCGGAGATATATATAATTTCCTCAGCCAGTTCAGGTTTTTTAATTTCCCCTTTTAATAAGTCAATTTTGTTAGCTGCAACGACTCTTGGATATTCAGTAAGTGCAGTGTTGTATGCGTTAAGTTCATTTACAATTGAAAAATAGTCGTTCTCTATAGTTTTCGATGTTATATCAAGGAGGATGAGTAGCAGTTTTGTTCTTTCAATATGTCTCAAAAATTCAAGTCCAAGTCCTTTTCCATAAGATGCACCCTCAATTACCCCTGGTATATCTGCGAACGTCAAACGGGTAAAATCTTCAAATTCGACTACACCAAGATTGGGAGAAAGGGTTGTAAAAGGATAATTTGCTATCTTCGGTGAAGCACTGGAGATATTGTTAAGAAGTGTTGATTTTCCAACATTGGGATAACCTACAATACCTACATCTGCTATGGATTTTAATTCAAGAACTATTCTTTTTTTCTCACCTGGTTTACCCTCTGTTGCGATTTCAGGATGTTGGATTTTAGAAGTAGCAAAATGTACATTCCCTTTTCCACCCTTACCTCCTCTTGCAATTATTTTCTCGTCACCCGGGGTAAGCAAATCAAGAATCAGTTTGCCCTCTTCATTGAAAACACTTGTTCCTGGTGGAACCTTAATAATTATATCCTTTCCTTTTTTGCCATACATTTTTTTCCTTTTTCCATTTCCACCATTACCTGCTCTGATGGTAGGGGTATGTCTAAGGTGGTAAAGATCATTTATGTTGTTATCTACTTTTAAGATTACATTGCCACCTTTTCCTCCGTCTCCACCGTCTGGACCACCCTTCGGAACAAATTTCTCTCTTCTGAAACTTACCGCACCATTTCCTCCTCTACCTGATTCGACAATTAATTGAACTTTATCTACGAACATCTAAGAGACCGTTTCTTATCCTTCTAATACCTTCTTCAATCTTTTCAAGGGAAAGAGCATAGGAAAGTCTCAGGTGTCTGTCATCACCGAATGCCGCTCCAGGCACAGTAGCCACATTACATTTATCTAATAGATATTCTGCCATTTCAATAGATGTGCTTATTCTACTGGTATAAAATTTACTAATATCTATAAACATATAGAAAGCACCCTCTGGTTCAGGAAAAGAAATGTCATCAATGGTTGAAAGAAGTTTTATAGCCAATTTTCTTCTTTTGTCAAGAACATTTCGAATCTCATTAATAAACGATTCTGCATCCTCAAATGCGGAAAGAGCAGCGTACTGAGATATTGATGATGCACAGGAGGTTGTATGTGCCTGCAGCTTTGTAGCACTTTTAATAATAGCTTGGGAGGCGATTGCATAACCGAGTCTCCACCCTGTCATTGAAAAGGTTTTTGAGACACCATTTGCTATTATGATATTGTCAAGAGGTGAATTGATAAGAGAAAGCATTGAATTCCCTTCTTTCTTATCATATATTAGTTCATCGTAGATCTCGTCAGAAATACAGTGGATATTTCTTTTTTTTATAATGGAAGCAATTTCTTTAAGAATAGCAGTAGGATAAACTACACCTGTTGGATTACAGGGAGAATTGAGTATTAAAAGTTTTGTTTTTTTTGTTATTGCTTCCTCAAGGTCTTTGGGTTTGAGGATGTATTCAGTTTTTGATGTATCTATAAAGACCGGTTTCGAAAGAGAAATTTTTACTATCTCTGGATAGCTAAGCCAGTAAGGTACTAAAATTATTACCTCATCCCCTGGACCGCACAGGGTTTCAACAATATTGTGTACAGCCTGTTTTGTACCGGATGTTATGAGAACGGAATCAACCGATAGCTCTACTCCATATTTTTTCCTATATCTTGTTATTATTGCCTTTTTTAGTGGTGTAATACCCGATACAGATGTATATTTTGTATATCCCTTATCTATCGCCTCCTTTGCTTTTGCTTTGACGATTGCCGGTGTATCAAGATCGGGTTCACCAGCAGAAAGGTTAATAACATTTATCCCTTTCGCCTGGAGAAGTTTTGCTTTAGAATTAATTTTCAATGTTAAGGAATCCGAGAGATATCTTACCATCTTTGAGAATTCCATTTAATCCTTTCTTTTAAGTTCTTCTTTCACGAATTTTTTTACCACTTCTGGAACAAAATGTGAAATATTGCCACCAACAGAAATAATCTCCTTTATTAGACTGGAACTTAAGTAGGTAAAGGATTCGTGAGGAACGAGGAAAACTGTTTCCACCTCAGGTGATATTTTTCTATTCATCAATGCCATCTGGAATTCATACTCGAAATCGGATATTGCCCTTAATCCCCTGATAACAACACTAATCTTTTTTTTCTTTGCATAATCAACAATCAATCCGTCGTAAGAATCAACCTCGACGTTCTTCATCCCTCGAACAGATTCTTTTATCATCCTCTTCCTTGTTTCAACACTGAATAGAGGATTTTTTTCATTATGATGTGCTACAAGTATGATAATCTTCGAGAAAAGTTTTCGAGCGCGATTTATAACATCTAAATGACCTTTTGTTAATGGGTCAAATGTTCCAGGATAGACTGCTTTAATCATCAGGTATTCCTTTCATAAAAGGAGAGAAGTGTATCACCAATTTGAACTTCTCTTATTGCTTTATTATTTACCTTCTCTCTCACAGAGTGTTGAAGTACAAAAATAGCATCTTTTGGTACTATATCGAAATCAATGATATCAAATATTTTTTTCACGATACCCTTCTCGTAAGGTGGGTCCGCAAATATGATATCGAAGACAAAGCACTTGTTCTTGAAAAAACTAAAGAGACTTTTATTTACCTCTTTATTGAATACTCTTCCTTTTTGTTCAAAACATGTTAATCTTAGATTCTCTTTTATGGTTTTGCAGAGACTGAATGATTTTTCTACAAAACAGACCGAAGCTGCACCCCTTGAAATAGCCTCTATGCCAATGTTCCCGGTGCCTGCAAAGAGGTCAAGGAAATATGTTCCTTTGATATTTCCCAACAGGTTAAATAACGTTTCCTTGATTCTATCGCTTGTCGGTCTGACGGTATCGTAACCGGATATGAGTTTTTTATTTTTTGCTTTTCCTCCTATAACTCTCATAATAGACCTTTTTAATCTACGTATTCTGCTTGTCTTTCATCGTTTTTTATCTTTCTGATTACTCCTTACTCCCTACTGCTTACTTTCCGAATATCTGTGTAATCAGACTTTTTGAAGATAACATAATCTTTCAAAAATGTCAAGAAAAACAAAACCCCTATCAAAGCTCAGGTCTTTCCTTTTAATATGTCATTGCGATTGCATCTTCATTGCCAGGTTATCCGAATCAATCTTGGTGTTGTTAATATAATGAAAACTTCAAAACGAGTTTTTTTTCTTGCTTTTTTTTTACTGATGTGTTATTTTAAGTATTGCTTAATATTTAATGGTATAAGATGATAGAAATAAAGGAAGTAGAAAAGGAAAGTATTGCACAGGGATTGGGCATATCGAAAGGCGATAGGATATGCTCTATTAATGGTTGTAAAATAAGGGATGAGATAGACCTTATTTTCTATGAAAGTGACAGTAACCTCATGATAGAGATAGAGAAAGACAAAAAGAGAAGGTTTATAACAGCGCGGAAATTGCCGGAGGTGAAATTGGGTATTAAACTGGTTCCTTTTGAGTTTAAAAGATGTAATAACTCCTGTATCTTCTGTTTCTATGACCAGATGCCGAAAGGGTTAAGAGAGAGTCTTTATCAAAAGGATGATGATTACAGGCTTTCGTTTCTTTATGGAAACTATATTACCCTGACAAATATGATTGAGGAAGATTATAAGAGAATTGAAGAGCAGAGATTGAGCCCACTCTATGTCTCCGTTCATTCAACCAATCCTGATGTAAGGGCGCAGATGCTCGGAAGGGATGGAAAAGAAGTTGATACTCAGAAACCCCTCAAGAGACTCGCTGATGCAAAGATTGCAGTTCATACACAGATTGTAATCTGTCCTGGAATTAATGATGGAGAAAGACTAGAAAAAACCGTGTTTGAACTCTCTCAGTTTTTCCCATATGTTCGTTCTATTGCTATAATTCCGGTGGGACTGACAAAGCATAGAAGAGGTCTTTTTCCTTTAAGAGCACTAACACAGAAAGAATGCCTTGAAGTTATAAAGAATATATTTAGGTGGCAGGAGGATTTCAGAAAAAGATTTGGTATCGGCTTTGTCTATCCATCAGATGAAATCTTGATAACGGCAGAGTTTGCTGTTCCGATGAAGGAATTTTATGATGAGTTTCCACAGCTTGAAAACGGTGTTGGAAACTCGAGGATTTTTCTTGATGATATTGAGGAAATAAATATAATGGAACTGAACGGTATAAAAAGTACTATTGTTTTTATTACGTCACATCTTCCATTTCCCTGGGTAAATCTATTAAGAAAAAGACTTTTACTTGAGACCTCAATTATCTGTGATATTTTCCCAATAGAAAATAGTCTCTTTGGTGAAAGTGTAACAGTTTCAGGGCTTCTTGTAGGAATGGATATTCTTACGGCAATAAAAGCCTACGAAAAAAAAGCAGACTTGTTTATAATTCCAAGCAATTGTCTTAATGAGGATGGATTATTCCTTGATGATATATCCCTTTCTGATCTAACTCAATTATCAGGCAGAAGGGTCATCGCAACACCATCCCCTATTTCCGTTTTACCGGAAACCATAAGAAAAGAGTTCATCAAATGAAAAATGTTGTTATTGTCGGAAGGCCGAATGTAGGGAAATCCGCACTCTTTAACAGAATTATTCACAGAAGAAAAGCCGTTGTTGAAGCAATATCAGGGGTAACAAGAGACCGCTTATTGCAAAGGGCAGAATGGAGAGGTAAGAGTTTTTATCTTACGGATACAGGTGGATATGTTCCTTCAAAAGCCGACCGCATAACTTCGCTCGTCTCGCAACAAGTTGATCTTGCTATAGATGAAGGTGATATAATTCTTTTCACAGTCGATGCAATAGAAGGTGTTACACCCCTTGATAGAGAGATTGCCGATTCCTTAAGAAAGAATGGTAAAAGGGTTTTTCTCGTTGTTAACAAGGTAGACAATGAAAAGAGAGAGCAGGTTATCTACGATTTTTTTAAGCTTGGTTTCGAGAGGATTTTTCCTGTTTCGAGTATTCATGGAAGGGGTGTTGCAGAACTTCTCGATGAGATAGTAAAGTTGATTCCAGAGGAGAAACTTGAAGATGTAGAAAAGAGGATAAAACTTGCAATCATAGGAAGACCGAATGTGGGGAAGTCATCCTTCTTTAATAGAATTATCGATGAAGAAAGGGTAATCGTTGATGAAAAGCCAGGTACGACAAGGGATGCGATAGATACAGATGTAGAGTTCGAAGGTGAAAAATTAACGATAATTGATACAGCAGGTATACGGAGAAAACCGCGGGTTAGGACAGACCTTGAATACTATACAATAAAACGTGCTATTGGCGCCTTGCTTTTGTGTGATGTTGCAATGGTAATGGTGGATGGTTCAGTGGAGATTACAAGACAGGATAAAAGGCTAATTGCACTTTCTGGTAGGAGTGCTGGAACTATTACAGTCCTTTTGAATAAGATGGACCTTGTTTCAAAAAGGTTATGGAACGACGTTATCCACTACTTTCATGATGCTCTTCCATACATACCATATTTACTCACTCTTCCGATTTCAGCGAAAAGAGGTGATGGAGTTTTTGATGCTGTTCGGATAGCAATAGATGCTTATAAGAGAAGCTCCGCACGCATGGACAATGAAGAGTTGAATCAAATAATAAGAGATGCTGTTTCTCGTCTTCCCCATAAGCGCATTGGAAAGAAGAAGGTGTTTATTCTCGGATGCAGACAGGTTTCACAAAATCCACCACAGATTATTTTTTATACAAACGTTCCTGACGATATTTCGAATGATTACCAGAGGTATCTTGAAAAGAGAATACGTGAGGTATTCCCTCTGAATGGGATACCCCTTGTGATGAAATTCAAAAGAAGGAGAAAAGAAGTAAGGACAAGGAAAAAGGAAAAAGGAAAAAGGAAAAAGTGAAACAAACGCCTTTGGCTGTAAACAAATGCTGTACTGTAATGAAACACTTCGATTTGAAGGAAAGGAACGAAGGAAAGAATAGAGAATATGATAAAAAGAAGACGAACCGCAAAATCTGAACAATGACATTTTGACTAATTTACGTAATGACACAGTTAAACAATAACTAAATAACTATATGTTAGATTAACATCCTTAAAAAAGAGTATGGAATAATGGAATTTTTACTATCTTTTATTATTGGTTTCTTTTCCGGTGCAATACCATTTGGCTTTATTATTGCAAAAATCAAAGGTATTGATATAAGGAGAAAAGGTAGCGGAAACATTGGTTTTGCAAATGTTTTCAGATCTGTTGGTAAATCGGAGGGAATAGTTGTTCTTATACTTGATATTTCAAAAGGGCTTCTGCCAGTTCTTTTACTTAATAAATATTGTGGATACTATTTTGGGATGATTGCAGGCATATCAGCAATGCTCGGGCACATATTCACTCCTTTTTTGAAATTTAAAGGAGGTAAAGGTGTTGCGACAGGACTTGGTGTATTTATTGGACTTGCTCCATTCTCGGTGTTATTCTCTTTCATTGTGTGGTTACTCGTTTTTTTAATATCACGGTATATTTCGCTTGGTTCGATAAGTGCAGCTGTTGCACTCCCTCTTTTTATCTATTTAAGCAGATTTATCATAAGGGATGAATACAACATTTTTCTTGAGATATTAACAATCCTTGTTTGTATACTTGTCATAGTTATGCATAGGTCAAATATAAAGAGGCTTATACAAGGCAAAGAACGTAAGTTAACTTTAAGGAAGAAGTAGTGGTGGAAAGCTGAAATCAGAGGACAGAAGACAGATGAACAAGGATTAAGGTCCACTGGTCAATTTCTCCTACTCCAACAATAAAAAGGAGTAGCGAGATTTGTCTCGCACCAAAGGAAAGAGGAAAAAGTGAAGAAGGAATTGACTCCATTGATATTATTTAACTCAGTAGTTTAAATGTTCGAAAATTAATAAACCAGGGTAATGAAATAAACGATATTAACGAACTTAACGAGAAAGGGAGAGAATAGTGAATGTTGCGATATTGGGTGCGGGTAACTGGGGGACAACTCTGGGATTATTACTTGCGGAGAAGAGAATAGATGTAACATTGTGGGAGTTTTTTAAGGAGCGCGAGGAGAAACTTAAGAGAGATAGGGAAAACAAAAGGTTTTTACCTGGATTTCCGTTTCCTGATAATCTTCTAACCACTTCATCGCTTTCGGAAGCTGTGTCAGGAAAAGAGATGATAGTTTTTGCTGTTCCTTCACACACTCTACGCTCGGTTGCACAAAATCTAAAGGGTTGTATTGATGGTGAACCTTTGATCGTTACGGTTATAAAAGGAATAGAAAAGGATACATTGATGAGGATGTCAGAGGTGATTGAAGAGAATTTGACAGCAATGTTTCAAGGCAGAGTTGTTGCTCTTTCGGGACCAAGTATAGCACATGAGGTTGTGCGAAAGATACCGACAACTGTAGTAGCAGCAAATAAGGATACAGCGCTAAGTGAAAGCGTACAGAGGACTTTCTCAACATCGTATTTACGCGTGTATACAAACAATGATATTATCGGTGTTGAACTGGGGGGTGCGATTAAGAATGTTATTGTCATTGCAGGAGGGATATGTGATGGAATGGGGTTGGGGGCAAATACAAAAGCAGCACTTCTGACAAGAGGTCTCGCTGAGATAAAAAGACTTGGGTTAAAGATGGGTGCACAGGAAGAAACATTCTCAGGGCTGTCAGGAGTCGGAGACCTTATAACAACCGCATTTAGCAAGCATAGTAGAAACAGGCATGTTGGAGAGGAACTCGGTCGGGGGAAGAGTCTTGATAACATACTTAAAGAGATGGTAATGGTGGCGGAAGGAGTAAAGACGACGGATTCTGTTATGCGACTGGCAGAAAAACTGAACGTTGATATGCCAATAACAACTGAGGTTTACAATGTTCTATTCAAAGGAAAAAAGCCTGAACAGGGTGTTTATGACCTTATGACAAGGGAATTAAAAAAAGAGAACTGGTAAAAGGGAGGTAGATTTGAAGGATAAATTTTATCACACTCCGCAGGAAGTATCCAAGGCTCTTGGTATTGAGACGTATGTGCTGAGATATTGGGAAACACAATTTCCTTTCTTAAAGCCGGAGCGAACAAAGGTCGGTTGGAGAAGATACAGAAAGGAAGACATCTCAAAAATTATTCTTATAAAAAAACTCCTCTATGATGAACACTTTACTATTAAAGGTGCAAAGCAGAGGTTGAAGGAATTGCGAAAGGATGGAACATTGGAACTGAAAACAACCTTTGAAAAGGCACTAAAGGAGAACATTCTTAAGGAAATAAAAGAAGCACTGGAAGAGGTGCTTGCGATGCTGAAAGAGACATAAGGTAGAGATGATGGAACTTAAGGTTCAAGAATTGAAGAGTTAGGAACGAGTTTCAAGAATATCAGAGGTTTTTTTTTAGACTGATTATGCATTTTTGTAGTTTTGGAATCAAAATGGATGATATATTCTCACTTGACAACACCCATACTGTATGATAAAAGAAAGAATAATTTTTTGAAAGGAGGTGGTTAAATAATTCTGTTTTTTGGGTCAATAAGTATTTTGTATAATGCTAAGACTACCATTAAATATTTTAGAGAGGAGGAACTATGGGAAGATTTAAATTCTTAATATTTATTATTATTGCAGCGTTGCTTTCCTGCTATAAGATTCCATCAAAGCCACCTCAGTGGGAGCTGAGACTAATAATACCCATTGGTGATTCACTGATAACTGCACAGGAGATGATAAATGACACGGCTATAAATCACAAATTTACCATTGAACAAGACTCTAATTATAATGATACGCTATGGACAGTATTTCAGTACTCCGATACAGCTTCTGTACCGTTTTTTGTGTGGCCTTCTGAATCTGTTATGATTTTCACTATGACACTCACACAGAATGTAGGTGAAAACATTGATACCACCCAAAGCTATTTTCAGAGTATATCAGCAATGATGATTACAAAGGTATATCTTCATGGACGATGTGATTATGATTTCTACGGAACAGTAGTTTGCAGTTTAAGTCCAGTTGGACCACTCCAGCATTTTGATCCTTTTAGTGATTCATTCCCAGTCAACATTCCAGAGACTTCTAACCTTGATACAACAATGGCTTTTGTGATTGACAGCTTTCCGCTTGGACCGTACAAAAACATTATTACGCTCTATCCTAATGCAGGATCTCTTTATGTAGATTCTTCAATGGGGTATTCAAAGATACCCATTGATTTTCTGGCTAACGGAGATACTATTGTCACCATTTTGAAGGCTGTAGCAAACAGCGAAGAACTTAAAGAAACTAAGAATAAAGATATCGTTAAAAGAATCATTCTCCATCTTGTTGTTACAAACAGGACATCAGCCGGTTATACAGCGAGTTTTCAAGTTGGCAAAAAGGATTCAATAGGGGAATTTGATGTCTATCGTACTCGACCAGTAACGATTGAACCAGCACCAAGTGATCCGCTTGGTTTTACAACAGGCGAGGCCACGGTGTCAGTACTTGATGATACATTAACAGAGGATTATATTCCAATAACATTTGAGGATTCGCTCTACTGGAAGGCAACACTGACTATTCCGCCTTTAGGAAATGTCTTCATGAGACCGGAAGACTGGATACGATTGAGTGGCTATATTTATGTTGATATCTGGTTTGATTCAGAATCACTTGAGGAGGGAGAATGAAGAAAGAATTTTTCATACCAGCATTATTACTCTTTTGCATAACCTCGCAGTTATCAGGACATTTTTTATATCAGAGCGACTGCGAGTGGCTGACCACACCTTCAACATATGGCCCACAAGCTGTATTCTATAATCCTGCACTGCTCTCATATCCTGAGAACCCGGGGTTCAGCCTCGAATTTTTAAGGCTTGGTATCGATGTAACCAATAATACATTCTCTGTTACGAACTGGAACAAATACGCAACAAAGGAAACCCTCGAAGTGGAGGACAAGGATTTCGTTATGGATCTCATTCCTGATGACGGATTTTCTGTATCAATCGGAGCAAATGCAGGAATTCTCGGCGTAAAGATAGGAAACTTTGCCTTTTGTCCAAGGGTTATTGCAGGTTCTAATCAGCTTGTTACTAAAGACATGATCGACCTTGGTTTCTATGGTAACGAACTGGGAAGAACGTATACTCTGACAGGAACGAGAGCTGAAGCAATAGCATACAATGAATATGGGATTGGTTATTCCCATCCATTTAAGATCGGTGAGAAGAAAACCCTACATGCTGGTATATCTCTCTCTTATGTGAGGGGTATATTTTATGGGGAGGTAGAGAAGCTAAAAGGAGATTTTAGATCAGACAGCACTGAACTTGAAGCACATGTTGATACCTTCCATTATAAATTCTCATACTCCCCGTCGGGTAATAACCATGGGATCTCTACAAATATAGGATTTGCAATGGATCTGAATAAAAACGTACTTATTGATGTCTCGTTCAGGAATCTCCTTTCGTCCGTTGGATGGGGTAATGGCTTACAAACAGGTTATGTTGCAGGACATCTTGACGCTTTAAATGTTTTGAGATTTATGTTCGCTTATGCTCATGTTCCAGATTCCATAGAGGATAAGTGGGAGCAGGTTTTTGAGGATTATTATGAATTAGATACTTCAAGTGTAGAAGAGCAGTTCAGCACTCGGTTACCCATTCTCATGAATGTAGGTCTATCATATCACAAATCGGAGACATGGAAACTTTTCCTGCTGTATGAGCAGGGATTCAAACAGGGTGCACTAACGACTACAACACCTAAGGTAACTCTTTCTGGTGAATACAGCCCCTGGCAAGTTTTACCATTGAGAGGTGGATTTTCAATCGGTGGTCCGGAATCCTTTGCGACAATGGTGGGTTTTGGACTTTCATTTGATAAGTTCTATATGGATTTTGGTTACGGTGAACACAGGGGTGTACTTACGGGTTCAAAAGGACAATCCCTGGCATTTGACATTGGTATACGGTCTTCCCTGAAAGCGAAGATACACGGTACCATAAGAGATTCTGTGACACTGAAACCACTTATTGCAAATGTTGGATATAGGTATGGTGATGAGAGGGGTGAGCTTAAGTCGAAAAAGGATGGAATATACGGTTTCAGCGCGCCTACTGGAAAGGTATACATGATAGCTCAAAAGGAGGACTATTATCAAAGGAAGATAATTAGGATTGTAGAGGCAGGGGAGGATGTGAGACAGGATATTCTCCTTGTTCCTAAGTTTGGATATGTTGTCTGCTCAGTGATGGATAACGTTACAAGTGAGCCATTACCTGCAAAGATTATCGTAACTCGTGAAGAAAAAAGCATTGAGGTAACTGCAGATGAAAATGGAATGGCAAAGATAAAACTCCTTGCAGGTGACCACAAGTTTGATGTCTCATATCCTGAATATGCACCATTTGTGAAGAAAGTAACTGTTCCGAGAGGGGTTGAGGTTCAAAAGGTTTTTAGACTTGTGAAGGCTGGTGGAATCGTAAAGGGCTTAGTTTACGATGCAAAGACAAAGGAACCTGTTCCTGCAGCCATCTCAGTTGTTGATGCTGAATCGAACAAGGAGGTATCAGTTCTCAAAACAACTGATACAGGCGCTTACAATGTAGCACTCAAAAAAGGTACATACATATTTAAGGTTACACCTGACCCCAAAGAGTACATTTACCAGGAATCAACCATTCCTCTTGCTTCTGGTGAAACAGTAAACAAGGATTTTGCACTTCTGAAGAAGGAAATGAAATTTGTCTTTCACAATATTCTCTTTGATTTTGACAAGGCAACATTACGACCCGAATCCTACCCTGTACTTGATAGTATCGGAAAGATTATGATTGAGAATCCTACAATAATTACAGAATTGAGTGGTCATACAGACTCAAGGGGTTCCAGAAGCTATAACAGACGCTTGAGTCAGAGAAGGGCAAATTCTGCAAGGAATTACATCATACATCAATGGCGCATATCTCCGACAAGGATGGTAGCAAAGGGATATGGTGAAGATAGACTTATTATTCTTAAAGCACGGACAGAAGCGGAACATCAGCAGAATAGAAGAGTTGAATTTACCGTGATAAGGGAAATTAAGTAGAACTATAGTTTCACCTCAGGATAACTTAAAGACAGCCGGCGCTTTTTGCATCGGCTGTCTTTTTAAATCATGCCTCCAATAAATATGTCTTGCAAATTTCATTCTAAATTCTTCCTTGACATTTTCAGTTTTTTTCTTTATTATAGTACCAATGTAGAAGAGAAAATAAAACAAGTAACTATTCAACGAACAGTCAAGTTCAATTTTTTCAGTTAAGAAGAACACAAAATGAAAGACAAAGATAAAAAACAAGACCAACATACAGATGAATTGGCAAAATTGCGCCAACGAATTGCTGAATTGGAAGCATTAGAAGCTGCCCACAAGAAGGGAGAGGAGACGCTGCGAAAGATTGAGGAGCACTACCGTTTTGTAACGGAAACAGCCCTCTCCGGGATTATGACTGAACGTGAGCGTGGGGAGGAAAAATTCAGAGGATTATTTGAAAATGCTCCCATTGGAATATATAGAACTACCCCTGATGGAAAGGTAATCATGGCTAACCCTGCTATTGTGCATATGCTCGGATATTCGTCCTCTGAAGAACTTGTTCAACTAAACCTTGAAGTAAATGGATATCCTCCGGGATACAAACGTTCGGAATTTAAGCGGCGAATAGACCGTGAAGGAAAAATACTTGGTTTGGAGTCAACCTGGACAAAGAAAGATGGTAAACAAATATTCGTTCGTGAAAGTGCAAGGGCAGTTTTTGACGACAATAGAAAGCCATTATATTACGAAGGTATGGTAGAAGACATTACTGAACGCAGATTAGCAGAAGAGGAACTGTGTAAGGCGCGGGACGAGCTCGAAATACGTGTTAAGGAGCGAACTGCTGAATTAGTTGAGATCAATGTACAAATGCAACGGGAAATCACAGAGCGAAAGCGTGCTGAGGGGGAACTTAAACAGAGTTATAAGATGGTGCAGAGCATATTAGAAGGGATTGTCAAGGCAATGGCTGTAGTAGTTGAAGCGAGGGATCCTTATACAGCAGGTCATCAGCAGCGAGTAGCTGAGTTAGCATGTGCCTTAGCAAAAGAAATGAGGCTTTCAGAACAACAGATTGAGGGAATTCGCGTTGCGTGTCTACTTCATGATATTGGCAAGATAAATATTCCTTCTGAGATACTCAGTAAACCAGGTCGTCTAACAGAAATAGAATTCAGTCTTATTAAAAATCATCCCCAGGTTGGTTACGATATATTGAAGGGGATAGAATTTCCATGGTATGTTGCAAAAATTGTGCTTCAACATCACGAGCGGTTGGATGGTTCAGGATACCCTGTAGGTTTGGAGAGGGAAAATATTCTTTTGGAAGCGAGAATCTTGAGTGTAGCTGATGTTGTCGAGGCAATGTCATCTCACCGACCTTACCGAGAAGCTCTTGGTATTGATAAGGCATTAGAGGAAGTTTCAGAACATAGGGGCGTCCTCTATGAACCTGAGGTTGTAAATCTTTGCTTAAAGCTTTTTACTGAAAGAAGATTTGAGTTCAAGCAAGAGAATCGCAGAGGAGGATAAGGTAGCTCCCTGTCAATTATGTTTTTTTATAGTCTCTGTGGTTTGAATCTTTCATTGACTGTCTGAATTACAGGTCTTCTTTCATCTCATCAAGTATTCTATGTTTCTCTCCATATTTGAAGTATAAATCACCAAGTTCAATTTTTAATATATCAATTTGCTCAATTAGATTTTTTACTACTTGCCCATTCTTATAAGTTTCTGGTAAAAGTAGTAAATTTTCTTTTTCTTCTATATGCTTCTCTTTTTCAATAATAATATTTTCAATTTTGTCCATCTCATTCTTCTTTTTGTATATCTGTTGTCGTTTTTCTGCCTCCATTCTTTTACGGTCTTTTATCTTTCTCTTCCCTGATACCACCTTTTTTTCTTCTTGTTCCTCCACACCCTCCTCTTTTCTCTTTTCAAGGTAGTATGTATAGTTACCCCAGTATAGTTTCAATTGTTTGTCAATGATTGTTGCTGTTTTATTGCAGACCCTATCAAGCATGAATCGATCATGAGAGACTAGTATAATTGTTCCTGTGAATTGAACAAGTGCCTCCTCTAAAACCTCTTTCCCCTGCAAATCGAGATGGTTAGACGGTTCATCAAGGATAAGGAAGTTTGATGGTTTTAGTAACATCCCTGCAAGTTTCAATCTGCTTCTTTCACCACCTGATAGAACCTCAATTCTTTTTTCTACTTCATCTCCTGTGAAGAGGAATGCACCAAGATAGCTTCTCAATCTTGAGATTTCAAGTTCAGGTGCGATTATTTGTGCCTCTTCAAGTACTGTTTTACCCATTGCTTCAAGACTTAAATCTTCCTGAGAGAAGAACTTTATAGAGACGTTGTGGCCAACTTTTCTTTCTCCAGGTTCAACCCTTTCGGTTCCAGCCAGAATACGAAGGAGTGTCGATTTTCCAATTCCATTTGGACCAACAAGTCCAATCTTATCACCTCTATCAATTGTGAAATCAATTCCATTTAGAACAAGATTGTTTTCATAAGATTTTCTGACATTGGAGAGGGTCATTACTACAAGTCCACTTCTTGATGGTTGTGGAAAACTGAAATAGATTCCCTTTGTTTCTTTTGGTAGTTCAATTTTCTCCATCCGTTCAAGCATTTTTATTCTGCTTCTTACCCGTCCTCTCATATCTTTTTTCGCCTTGAACCTGTTTATAAATGTCTGTATCTGTGCTATTCTTTTTTTCTGTTCCTGATATTTTCTTCTGATTGCTTCTTTTACCTGTGCTTTTTTAAAGAGAAATTCTTCATAGCTTCCATAATAATTTTCTATGTTTCCATTGCGCAGTTCGCAAATCCTCGTTGTGAATCTATCAAGAAAGTATCTGTCATGGGTAACAGCAATAATAATGCCTTTAAAACTCTTAAGATAATCCTCAAGCCAGTTTAGAGCTTCTGTATCAAGATGATTGGTTGGTTCATCAAGAAGAAGTATGTCAGGTTTCATAAGAAGAATGCGTGAAAGAAGAATGCGCATCTGCCACCCACCACTGAATTCACTTGCTTCCTTTTCAACGTCTCTGTCACTGAAGCCCATACCTCTCAGTATCTCCTTTGACTCCTGTTCTATGGAAAAACCATTTAGTTCATCATATCTATTACTTAATTCTGCATATCTTTTTGCTTCTTCTTCGGTTTCTATACCAAGTGATTCACTCTCTCGTAATTTTTTCCATATTACGTTTATTTCACTGAAACCGTCAAGCACTTCCTCCATCAAAGTAAAATCTCTTAACTCAACAGGATTCTGTGGTAGATAACCTATTGATGAATTTTTGGGATAAATAACCGTACCCTTATCTGGTGAGAGTTCACCTAAGATAATTCTAAGTATTGTTGTCTTTCCAGAACCGTTTGGTCCTAAAAGACCTATCCTTTCTCTATCATTGATATGAAGGGTGAGATCAGAAAAAAGTAATCTCTCTCCAAAACTTTTACTTACTGATAATAAACCAAGCATCATTAAACTTCAACTTAAAGTTATAACTATATCAATTGTTAATTATTCATTATTAGCGAGGTATTTTGGGAATGAAATTCCCGAAACGAAATCATTATTTAGGATAATCCGGGTTCATATTACATCCCCTATCCCGTATCTTTACTTATTAATATTTTTACTCTATAATAACGATTGCGGTGGCTATGTTATCTGTATGTGAAATGGAAATATCTAACCTTCTTCTTCCCAGTATTTTTTTTGATTTTCCTCTTATTATGAGATAGGGTTTTCCCATCTCATTACGCGTGACTTCAATATCCTTCCAACTGAGTTTTCTTATACCAGTTCCAAGAGCCTTTGAAAAAGCCTCTTTTGCAGCAAACCTTGCAGAATAACAGACAGAGGGATTTCTTTTTGCATTACAGTATGCTTCTTCACTGGGTAGAAAGACCCTCTTGATGAACCGCTCACCCCATTTTTTTATTGCTTTTTCAATTCTCTTAACCTCGACAATATCTATTCCAACAGTCATAGTAACTTTATATACTATTTTTTTCCTTTTGTCTAATAAAAAATTCCTTTCTGGAGTGCAACAACTCCTGTCGTTGCAGTTTATGTCAGTATGAAGGAGGTTGTCATTGCGAGTAAACACTCATATTCACAATCGAAGCAATCTCATAGGATAATTATCCATTCTCTTAATTTCCCTGTTAAAACTAAATCTTTCTTCATCTGTGTAATCTGCATTTACAATCTGTGTAACCTGTGTTTCAAGTAAAATTACAGTTTCATCCAATCTCTTTCAATCCCTGTTAATGTTATTTTTTCATTGTCTCTGTGGTTCACCTGTAAGATAATAGTATTTGAATGGCGTAGAGGTTTTTTTCTTGACAAATGTAATTTTTTTGATAATATTGTGTAATGAGTTACTACACAATATTAGGAGTAGATAAGAATGCAACCATGGACGAAATTAGAAAGGCATATTTATCATTAGCAAAAAAGTACCATCCAGACAAATTTACAGATAAAGAAGAAGCAGAAAAAATGAACGATAAGTTCTCAATGATTGTAAAGGCATACAGGACCCTTTTGGATGATACTAAAAGAGCAGAATACGATAAGACTTTGACTAGTGTCTCTTTTAAAGAGAAACTAGAACAGAGTACAAAAAGGCTTCAGGCAAAGATGGCATTTAAGAATGGTTTAGAGTATTACAAAAAGGGCGACTTCTGGCGGTCGGAGAAGTATTTCAGGTCTGCTGTAGCATTCTTCCCTGATAGAGCGCTCTATAATAGTTACTTAGGGCTTTCTCTGGTTCATCAAAAAGGTATGGGAGATGAAGCATTGAAATATTGTCAGGAAGCAGTTGAGAAAGAGTTATACAATTCTCATTTTCATGTTAATCTTGGTATTGTTTATAGAATACTTGGGGATACTAAAAATGCGATTAAATGTTTTGAAGAGGCTCTTTCATGGAATAAAAATGATTCGAGAGCACTGAAAGAGCTTCAAAAAATGAAAGTCAAAGAGAGGATGAAAAGAGGTTTATTCTCTCGATTTTTTAACAAAGGAGGATAGATGGGGGAAGGTTTTGTTGATTATAAGGGAATTCTTGAAAAAACAGTTGGGAGCATACTTGGCGCTTTTGCTGCAAGTATTGTTGGAATGGATGGGATCCCTCTTGCTGATTTTAGTAAGGAGGAAACGTTTGATCAAAATGTTTTTGATGCTGAGATAGCCACAATTTTATCAACGGGAGAAAAGGCAATAAAAGATACACAGGCAGGAGAACTAAAGGAAATTATCCTTACGACAGACAATACTACAATCATTGCCCACACTATAGGGAGAAATTATTTTGTTATGATTGTGTTAAGTGGTGAATCACAGAATATTGGAATAGCAAGGTTATCTGCCCGAAAACTTGCTCAAGAATTTGAAAAAACCCTTCTATGATGTAAATAATTCCTATCTGGTTAGCCCAGAATAGACTTTGCTGAATAATCTATTTCTTAAATGTAAGACATCTATAAGAAGAGTTCCCGCTCTTTCTTACTTATTTTTTATCTCCATCGGTATCATTTCTGCTAAATTTATTTCTATAAGAGAGTTTCTTCTCGTCTACATCCTTTTATTCCTATTAATTACATTGTTTCTCCTTTATATTGTTTGGAGAAGAATACGCCCTGTAGTTATCGACCTTCTCCTACTTTTTTCACTATTTGTAGCCAGCATGTTTACGTTTGCCATAAGGGATCATTTCCCTTTCAGGGAAGAAATAAAATGTAACGCGAATGAACATTTTGGAATGTTACTACAAAATCCTATTAGGGAAGGGAAGAAAATAGTATTCAATGTCCGCTTGATAAACAATGAGATTGGGAGTTTTCTTCCTTTAGGTGTAAAGGTTTATGTAGAAGAATTAGAGAACGATATTGGATATGGAGATGTGGTTAGATTTGAGGGATGGGTGAAGGAACCGCCCTGGGTGCGTAATCCTGGAGGGTTCAATTATCGTGATTTTTTGAAAAGAAAAGGTATCTATTATATTACATATATAAAAGAGGGAGATATAAACTGTATCGGACATGTAAGAGTAAATCCCTTTCTTAGAAAGATAATTTTTCCTATAAAAGAATATTGCGAAATAGCCATATCGAAGAACCTTGATAATATTCATGGTTCACTCCTGCAAGGGTTAACATTGGGACAACGGGGGGATATTCCCAAAGAGATAAAGAATATTTTTTCAGATGCAGGTGTTATCCATATTCTTGCTGTCAGCGGACTCCATGTGGGCATAATCTCTTTCTTTCTTTTTATCCTTTTCAGGAGTTTACATATCCCCTTTAATCTATCAATTATTCTCACCTGTTTCCTTCTTATTATATATGCATTCTTAACAGACCTTAGACCCCCTGTTGTGAGGGCAACTATTATGTTTATGTTTATTATGCTCGGGTTGCTCAGTCAGAAAAGAATAGTTCTTCTTAATGTAATTGCTGCTTCTGCAATTCTTATTCTTATCTTAAACCCGCTGGATCTTTTTGATATAGGGTTTCAATTGTCCTATTCTGCGACATTCTCCATTGTTATATTCCATCAAAAAATATATGATTGTTTTCCTAAGAGATTAAAAGGGATAAAGATATTGAGAAATTTTGTTATCTTACCCTTTTCTGTCTCTCTATCAGCACAGTTGGGAACTGCCCCGATAGTTGCCTTCTATTTCTTTAAAATTCCCATTATCGCTGCAATTGCAAATATCATAATTGTTCCCCTTGTCTCTTTGGTTATACCGACCGGTTTTCTCACAGCGGCAGGAAGCATTCTACATCCAGTGATTTCAAGAATCCTTTCTGGTGCAAACTGGTTTCTACTCCATCTTATAATAAAAGCTTCTATGTTCTTTTCAAATCTTCCACATCTTCTTTTATGGGTAAGGAGACCCACGGTGCTCTTTTTTGTTCTTTATTACCCAACCCTCTTTACCTTTTTTGTCTTAAAATCGTGGAAAAGAGTTAAGTTTTTTTTCTTCGCTTCCCTTGTAATACTGAATATTATCGTTTTTACAAAGGTCTGGAGAATCTACCATCCAGTATTGACAGTTGATATTCTTGATGTTTCGCAGGGTGATGCATCGGTAATAGAGTTCCCAAATAATGAAGTTTGCATTGTTGATGGTGGGAGATGTAACGACTATATTGATTATGGAGAAAGGGTAATAACGCCTTTTCTTCGTTCAAAAGGGATAAAAAATGTGAGTGCTGTTATTGTTACACATCCTGATGTAGACCATTATGGTGGATTGATAACTGTTGTTGAGAATTTCAATGTGGAAAAACTTTTGTTAAACGGCTCTCCTAAGGTAACATTTCTTTACAGGAAACTTCTTGATACAGCTAAAAATAGTGGGGTTCCAGTTTATAACATACATAGAGGTGAGGTGATCTGGATAGGGGATTATCCGCTGTATGTGCTTAATCCTCCAATTCTGAAAGGGATGGAATTTCTTCCTTCGAATGAGGGTTCAATCGTATTTAAGTTCGGATATGGGGATATAACATTTTTATTCACAGGCGACTTCTCAAATAGGATAGTAAAACTTCCTTCACTTTTTATGCATTCGACGATTCTCAAATTTCCACATCATGGTGCACGATTTTCAGATGAAAGGGGATTCCTGAGTGCGGTCAATCCAGAAATAACAACAATATCTGTTGGCAAGAATAATCCATTTGGACATCCTGCGAAAGAGGGGATTGCAATTTTAGACTCCTTGAAAAGTCAGATTTACAGAACCGATGAAGATGGAGCGATAATACTCCGGACTGATGGAAAGACTGTGAGAATAGCAAAAACAATTAAATAATTATTCCTTGAATTAATCCTTCAGGGTTTCATCTATAAAGGCTAAAGTCTTAAATCCGAGCTAAACCTTAACTTCCAATATTTTTTTAAAAAAATGATAAAAATGCTTGACATTATTAAATTTTTGTGTATAATAGAAAATTCTTAAATAATACTACCTGTTAGTTAAGTGTTTGGTAGTATAATGATAAGTTGGTCTCAATGTGAATTTTGAAGTACTATTGAGACTTAACGAATAGAAACGACTTTTTGTATTTAAAAATTAGGAGGTAAATAATGGCAAAGGCGAAGTTTGAGAGGACGAAGCCTCATGTAAATGTGGGTACAATAGGACATGTGGATCATGGTAAGAGCACATTGACGAGTGCGATGACGAAGGTATTGGAGAAGGATGGATTGGCGACGTATGTACCATTTGATGATATAGACAAGGCGCCTGAGGAGAAGGCACGTGGTATAACGATACAGTTAGCGCACATAGAGTATGAGACGAAGAAGCGGCATTATGCGCATGTGGATTGTCCTGGTCATGCTGATTACATAAAGAATATGATAACTGGAGCTGCACAGATGGATGGAGCGATACTTGTGGTGAGTGCACCTGATGGTCCTATGCCACAGACGAGGGAGCATATATTATTGGCGAGGCAGGTTAATGTACCATGGATAGTAGTATTTTTGAACAAGTGTGATATGGTAGATGATGCTGAGTTATTGGATTTAGTGGAGTTGGAGTTACGTGAATTATTGACGCAGTATGAGTTTCCTGGGGATGACATACCGATAGTACGTGGTAGTGCATTAAAGGCATTGGATTGTGATGATGAGTGTGAGGCTTGGAAGCCGATACGTGAGTTATTGGATGTAGTAGACAATTATATACCGACGCCGGTTAGGGATGTGGACAAGCCTTTTTTGATGAGTGTGGAGGATGTATTCAGCATAACTGGTCGTGGTACGGTAGGTACAGGCAGGGTAGAGCGTGGTAGGATAAAGGCTGGGGATGCGGTAGAGGTAGTGGGATTGGGGATGCATCGTAAGACTGTAGCGACGAGTTTAGAGATGTTCAGGAAGGAATTGGATTATTCGGAGGCGGGTGATAATGCTGGAGTATTATTGCGTGGAGTAGAGAAGGATGATTTGAAGCGAGGGATGGTAATAGCAGCTCCTGGAACGATAACGCCACATCGTAATTTTAGTGCTAAGGTATATATATTGAAGAAGGAGGAGGGTGGTCGTCATACGCCGTTTTTCAAAGGTTATCGTCCACAGTTTTATTTTAGGACAACTGATGTAACGGGGAATGTGACGTTGCCGAAGGATGTGGAGATGGTAATGCCTGGTGATAACGTAGAGATGGATGTTGAGTTAATAGCTGAGATAGCGATGGAGAAGGAATTACGGTTTGCAATAAGAGAAGGTGGTAAAACAGTTGGTGCAGGGGTTGTTACAAAAATTAAAGAATAG
>Ga0209977_10000186_pt1 | contig 23698 bp, 14 predicted proteins | sample SumtaG_2_FD_183113 | JGI IMG/M metagenome (GOLD analysis project Ga0209977, IMG submission 183113) | Deep subsurface microbial communities from Indian Ocean to uncover new lineages of life (NeLLi) - Sumatra_00607 metaG (SPAdes) (version 2) | ecosystem: Environmental > Aquatic > Marine > Oceanic...
AAAAACAAGAGACAAATTTTTTTTAAAAATTTTTTACACAAAAAAAAATTTGATAGGGTATGTCAAATGCCGGATTTTGTCCCGGTGGACTACTGACAAATCAATTCTTATGTGAAGGTAGAGATGCATATTATCCTAAAATAGTTTGGGGTGGATGTAATGTAGTTAATGTAGTAAAGACAAATGATTGTAATAAATTTTTAAATGTAAAAAATGGTGAATCTTATCTTACATGTCTTAATAATGGGGGTGATATAAATAGAGAACTCTGTTTTCCAGGGACTAATTATCGTGTTTGTATAAAAAATGGATGGAATCAGGATAATCTTATACCATGTTGTGCTGGAACATTAAATACAGCCAAAGATTGTGATCCTAATTGGTGTCCAGGCTCAAGTTTCTGCGCAGCCAGTATGCGTGAATTTTGCACTGCAAATAATGCTGAAAATATAACATCAACTGATTGTCAGAATATCTGTCGTAATCCACCAGATGAAGCAACTAGAGGATGGTGTGATACTGCTTCAATAGATTATTGTAATAATAATCCTAATGATGTTACATATTGTGGATGTCTAAATGCAGATGCTGCACAATCTGAAATATTGTGTTTTGATAGAACATGTACATCTGGTGCGGCATATAAAACACTTGATGTTCAAGAACAACTGGATAATTGTAAGATAAACGGATGCATTATTGCAATAAATTGTAGTAGAGCTGGAACATGTGATATTGACAAAAATGAATTTAATCAAAATTGTCCAAATGATACACTTCCAACAAATCCATCTACCACTCCAGATGATCCAACCACTACTACGGATTTTACTATTTATATTATAATTGGTATAGTTATATTTATATTTCTGATAATAATATTTGTTGCAATATATTATTCAACTTCTTCGTAACACGTTGAAGGATGCCAAATATATACATCCATGACAACTGGTATTTTATAGCATTATCTTTAGATATAATAGTATCAGCTAACGATACTATTATATACAAGTATTTACAATTACTATTTACTTATTAATTATTTATTTGTTCGTGCCATTGTGCACATTTTGCCACTTTTTGTATTCCACTATCACCCACAATATCTGAAACTACTTCCTCTTTTTCATTCATCTTATTAAGAATACTAGGCTCTATTGTTTGACTCTTACAATATATTATCTTGACACTGCAATCAGACATTGAAGACATACGCTGACATCTTCCAGTACTCTGTACTATCTTAAGATAGTAATAATTCGGTATAATGTAGATTGTTCGTGGAAACCTTCCATCAGTATCATCTAATGAAATAGATTCACTACCTGATGCTATATTAACAATAAGCAATCTAGATTTGGTAGTTGGTGCCTGGAATCGATCAATGATACAACTACGCTCTGACTTTTTAATACTTCCATTTATTATTTTAGGATTGTATTCGTAGAGAAGGTTACACATCTCATTAATACAATCGATGTGCCAAAGGTAGATAATCACTTTATCATTTGGGTTTTCATCTAACTGCTTAGCGACAACACGAGCTGGTATCTCTAGCTTCACATGCTCCATAGCATGTAGTTGAACTTTGAATCTACCAAGATCAATATTTTTACCTAATGTATCAGTCTCTTGATTATATCCGGTTGCAGCCTTCATTCCCTGCTCAATATATTTTAGGTTCTCTTCGGCAGATTTTGACAACTTATAATAACAAGACTTTATATCTAACTTAGTAGGATAATTAGCGATCGCTTTAGTGACAAATGCATCTTTAATTACCTTGGTAAATAGCTCATGAGACAACCACCTGATAGTAGACTTTTTTATTACCGAAAATGAACCAGTAATACTAGTCGTTACTTTACTATTAATTTTATTAGCCCAACTAATAACTTGGTGTAATCCGTAGCCGTGAAGTATATACTTCATAGATGATCGATCATAATCATACATCTTGTCTTGTGTGACTATACCTGCAATCTTAAGTATAGATTCACTGAATTTTATCTTATCATATGGTGTAGCAGACAAAATAGCAATACGAGACAAAGTATTTAGGTTCACTACTGATTTAGAAATCTCGTGACATGCTTGCATTGTGGCAGATTTTGGATTTTTAGCTAACTGTACTTCATCAAAAATAATATTATAGCCACTACTAATAATATCATTCAGTAGATTAGTTGGATAAAATGACCCACTATGATACGTTAGATAGACAGGTATAGTCTTCCCGCAAGAACGCTTAATATATGTGTATCCTTTTACATCCTTAAATCCATTTGCTGCAATATCTTCATGTGTAATTTTTGTCCTTAGTGTCTGATACGTTATACCAATAAAATCAGTAAACCCGTATTTGGCACACTCCTTCTCCCAGGTAATTAACGCCGCTGGTGTAGAAATAACAAATACCTTCAATCCTCTTTTCGCTGCTACATCCAACGTAATAATAGTCTTACCCATCCCGGTCGGTGATACATTTATATATGAGAACTGATTATCAAGCATCTTATTACTTTCATTATAACACTTAATTTGACATTCCCTTAGACTAATCTGACAAGGCATCTGGAGCATCCTTGATGTAGAATTAATGAACACAATCTGATCAAGTATTTTCTGACATGCTTTTTGGATATTAAGACTTTGATTTTTTAGCAGCTGAAACTCATCAAGTACAAACAAACATCCATACTGAATGTATGACTGCAGTAATGCAGTCGGCTGGTAATTTGCTCGATAATAATTAAGTAATGGACTCTTGCATACATACTTTTCTGTTATTTCTCCTACGTTATCAAACCAGGTAGAATCCTCTAGAGACTGCGTAATGACGCACTGCATACCAGTAAAGCCATAACTGTCAGCCGCAGCTTCCCAAAGTGGGTAATTCTTATAATTAGTAATAATTATTGGGTTGATTTTACGTAACGCACACAAATATAGGGTCTTAATTATTTTATAGTTAGTTGTTCCCTTAGACAAGTCTACTGTTTTTACATCACTAGTAGGAGTGACGTTAATAGAAGTAAACGAGCTCGTAAGTTTCTCATTTATTTTCATAACTGTATCTAGTCTAGCTTCAGACAGGCTTAGTTTATCATATTTTTGGTTATTATTTTCTTTTTCTTTATTTTCACCCGTCTTATTATGCTTAGTCTCACTAGAGTACTTTCCATCATATCCGTATCTTGTCTCCATTCTCAGATTAATAAGTATTAAAAATTATGCTTTGTGGTTATCTTCTATAGCCAACTTTAAGAGCTAAAAAAATATTTTTTTAATCATTTTTTGTTCCAAATAATAAATTTTTTAAAATTTATCATTGTAATTATTTAGAATGGGTGATCTAGTTTTTTTACTAGAAAATTTCTGAAATTCTACAAAAATCTAGATGGACTAGTTGTTTCAGGTGGGAGGAATTTAGGACTACCTAACAATGGAGGGTCTGTTCGTAGTCTTCTTTCTACAACCGATGGTTCCTGAGTTTTTATTTCAGACAAAGTAGTTTTCCCGGGTGCTTTTCCATCATTATGATCTCGACCATATCTATATTTTAGTACATTTTTACCTGGTTCTGGTGTTCCAGGTAAATTCCAATATATTAGTGATTTTAGATGTCTATATTGCTTTGATGTATCAACTATTGAAAATAATGAGAGTAATGGATCAATATTCAAGGGGTTATTTTTAATTATTTTTTCTGGATATTTTTCTTTTTTATCAATATCGTTGTATATTTCATCTATGTTTGGTATATATTTTGTTCTTGGGCCTTGACAAACTAAATAAATATCATCATTGTAATATGTAGCCATTGGTTTGAATAGTGTTACTTTTTCATATACTAATGCTGCTAAATATATACAATCTTTTAATGGTTGGTCTATTTTTCTCAATTGAATTATCCAATTACCATTACCCTTCAATAAATGTAGTGACAGTGAAAGCTGTGCAATAAAAAATAAAATATTATCATTTTGATCCTCATTACTATTACTAACTATCAAATCAAGGCCATCTGGAAATTGATTATGTATTTCTATTTGAATACTATTTTTATTGTTTATAAGATATCCATTTAATTGTTTAAATCGTTGAATTGATGTATCAACTACATTTCTCTCTTCCATTTTTTTGTATTTTTTTTCAGTTGAAACGGAATATCCATAACACTGCAATATCCGATATTGAATATATTGGTGATATCCACCTAATTCTGGATTTATTGCTAAATAATTATAGTCTTTCAATTCTACCTTAGTCATCATCCTAGTAAATTTAAAAATTGAATCTAGATTAGCCAATTTAACAGCATCAAAATCACCAAATATAGAATTACCAATCTTTGACGGGGAATATGGTCCTAATTCAATGTCTTTTTTTCTTCTATACTCGGGATCATCCCCATCAACATATTCATATTCTATTACATCATTTGAAATTTTTAATGGTTCGGGATAAACTATATCAATATCCACTGGAACTATCCTACTGTCCTTTATTTCTGTTAATTCGATTGTTGGATCCATTTTTATTTTTTCAAAAAAATAAATAAAAATTCAAAAATTTTAGATTTCAGAAATTAGTAAATTTCTGTATTTTTTCTTCATTTTTTAATTCGTATAAATCTAAGTCTGTGAAATAATGTTAAAATATATCGGGTACGTAATCCAGTACCATGTCGCTGCCACACTACCCTTTTTAATTGCTTGATTCACCACATTTTTATTTTTATTATATAGATCCATCAAATATTTTTCCTGAACTACAAACAAATTGAGTGTCTCGGTAAATGAGTTAACCATTGGTAAAAATACATTAGCATAGTTTTCTTCAAATGTTTGTATTGTCTCTATTTCTTCTGGTATCAATGAAAACAAATATCTAAATGCATCTACTAAAAATAGGACTGAATGGAATATATCCCATATTTCCATCATTTTAATAACATATTCTTCATGTTTTTTATACAAATTTGTATTTAAAATTAATACTCTTGGTCCAATGTCCTGAAGTCTAACTGGAGCAACGGTGTTTCTAAGTAAATCTATTCTTCTTATATAACCATTATATCTATTAAATCCATCGTTAATTGCTTGTTGTAGATTGAATCTCTTAAATACACCTTCTAGATCTTGCGTTCTATTTTCCATTTGTAATCTTGTTGCAATATCATATAAATGAATTACACTATTAACTTCTAGTGGTTTATCTAGTCCTAAAACACTAACAACCTCTGAATCATTTGCATAGCAAATATCTGTTCCATCACATCCTAAAATACGAATGTTTGATGGACGATCTGGTTGTAAAATTTGATTTGTTTCATTTGGATAATTTTGACGTATATATCTCAATAAGTTCTCTAATTTTAGATTTGCTAATTCTGGTATAAATGGTAATCCAAAGCTTGTATTTACTCTCTTCTCAATACTCCTATCGAATACATCTGTCTTATTGAAAAATCTAAATACTGGTTCCAATTTAACATAATTTATATTACCAGCTGCTTTCATAGCATAAGCACTCCACATCAATAATTTATAAGCATCGTAAATTTGGAATGGTGCATCATATTGTGCTCCATACGGTATTGCATCGAAAAATCCGTAATTTTTCCCATCTACTTCCATATAACTAAATCCATTATCAATAATTCTAACTAATCTATCCGCTATTAAATATTCAATTGCATCCTCCTCTGTTTTATATGGAATTGCTATTTTCCCTTTGACCCCAATATCTTGAATTAAAACATTCCCTGCATGTAAATCATTATGTGAATACTTTACAGATCTGTTAATTGTTAAAATATAATATAGAGCCTGTAAATACATACTTAGGAATCCACTGATATCCGCTGTTTTTACATAATCAAACATCGAAATAGAATTTAAAATATTCTCATACATAACAAAATTAACACTATTTTGAGATCGCATACACCATGACACTATTTCTTTCTCTGTGTCAATCACTGGTGATGTACACTTGAATCCACCATATGTGTATGTAATATTAGGTAAATATTTACGGTATTTATTTAATTGTAATCCAATAAACAATTCATGCATTAAATTATCATTATTTGGATCCCGTGGTGCTTTTATAACAAATAAATTATTGGCTAAAACTTTTGATGATCTATTATTCATCCCACTACTCATTGCATATCCTTCCGCTGATGGTTCACCAATTTGCTTCAAATTTTCAATCCATTCTCTAATTCTATCATTACTATGTACAGAACCTGAAGGATCAGGATAATATATAGAATTCGCAACACACATTGCTTCTTTCATTACAACTGGATCATAAAATTTATTTTGTATCAATTCTTTGAATTTTTTCGGATCTATAGTACTAATATGGTCCCTTAAATTCTTAAGTTTTGAAATTGGACATGGTCTTGCAGATTCTATATATTCTTTTTCTCTCTTATCTTGATCCGCTTTTTCTTGAATGCGCTTTTCTACTCCAGCTGGACTAGTAACTTCCGCAATTTTTTGATTAATAATTTTATTTAATGTCTCATCTTTTATATTAATACCCCCTACTCTTCCATATTCAGATACCAGAAATTTTAAATTTCTGTTATTTTTTCCTTGTTTCCTACTAGGATATAATGGAGATGTTAATCTCAATTGTCTCTGCTGAATCATTTTCAGTAATTAACAAATTTTCAGAAATTTTATGTTTTTTTAGATTTTTAGAAATTTTTTATAAATTTTCAAAAATCTAAGATTTTTAATATTTTGTCTGGATAATACTTTCTCTGTGTTCTGGCGTAGTAACCATTATACCGTTTTTTACATTCTTATTGGCCCTTTTAGTTGAAGCGGATAATATAGTCCTGAAATTCTAGATTTTGTCTGATTTTTTTAATCATACTCTGTCAGTGTTCTGGCGTAGTAACCAGTATAACGTTTTTTTACACTCTTATTGGTCCCTTTATTTGAAGGGGATAATATAGTCTCATTTTTACATTTTTTCCAGAAAATTTATAATTCAAAAATCTACAATTTTTAAATTTCTGAAATTTTAGATTTTGTCTGATTTTTTTAATCATACTTTGTCAGTGTTCTGGCGTAGTAACCAGTATAACGTTTTTTTACACTCTTATTGGTCCCTTTATTTGAAGGGGATAATATAGTCTCTTTTTACATTTTTTGGAAAAAATTTATAATTCAAAAATCTACAATTTTTAAATTTCTGAAATTCTAGATTTTGTCTGATTTTTTTAATCATACTTTGTCAGTGTTCTGGCGTAGTAACCAGTATAACGTTTTTACACTCTTATTGGTCCCTTTATTTGAAGGGAATAATATAGTCTCATTTTTACATTTTACCAGAAAATAATTCAAAAATCTAGAATTTTTAAATTTCTGAAATTCTAGATTTTGTCTGATTTTTTTTAATCATACTTTGTCAGTGTTCTGGCGTAGTAACTATTATAACGTTTTTTTACATTCTTATTGGTCCCTTTATTTGAAGGGGATAATATAGTCTCATTTTTACATTTTTACCAGAAAATTTATAATTCAAAAATCTACAATTTTTAAATTTCTGAAATTCTAGATTTTGTCAAGTGTTTTGGAGTAGTAACCATTATAAAATTTTTTACACTCTTATTGGTAACTTTATTTGAAGAGGATAATATAGTTAAAAATCTAAGATTTTTGAGAATTTATAATTCTCTGGTAAAATTTCCAGAGAATTATAAATTCTCTGTTAAATTTGTGTGTTGGATTTTGATCTGGATCCTACGGTGTCAACAAATATAAATATTTTCAAAAATCTTAGATTTTTACCATAGTTGAAGGTGATATTTTTTATCAACATTTTTTGTAAAATGTGTAAAAAATATAATAATGTATATGAGTAGGAGAGAGGGTAAGATGAGATTAGAAATGTGTATTTTAGACACTATAAGTGATAAAAATCTAAAATACAATTATGGTTTTGAATATTCTTGGCAGAGTGAAATAGGGGTAATATTTGGATAGCCGGTACTAGAATAAGAACTAGAAGATAAATTATATCCAACAGAATCGGATTGAATATTAGATGAAAGATTATAAGAAGATGAACTATAACCAGTTGAATTTTGAAGATTGGATGTCAAATAATTTGGTGTTGAAGATAATTTTTTACAATTATTTGTTCGTTTTATGATTTTCAAATAATCTAACCATTCAATTGGTTTTTCAGATTTAGTTCTTTTATCTTGTTTATCGTGGTCGTTAGCAACAGTTAATACATTTGATATATCAATGTCTTCGCTTTTAACGACAATAAATCTTCTAGTTGCTGGATTCCATACTAAATTATTTATATATTCAATGAATTTATTATTCATGAATATATTTGAATTACCAATTGTACCTATATTAGTGTTAATATTAATTACACTCTTCAACAAATTATATTCATTAATTGATAATTTGTGTTCTTCTTTAAGTTTGTTACAGTATGTAACGATAAGTTGTCTTTTGATAACATCAGATCTAATTTGAGACCATTTTTGGTATGATTGTCTATCAAGCCATTCACGATATCTATCATATGCATCATTATCTTGTTTGATGTCATGATGGGAACGAAGACCTAGTTTGGTGATGAAAAATTTCATAATTGCATCGGGCCCGGAATGAACACTGATTCTAGATTCTTGTTTACCGTGTTTATGTACAAGATAATCATCTTTCAGTTTTACACCTTTAATTCTACCTGTAGATGCATTATTAAAAAAGGCCTTCCAATAGGTATCATCAATCATTTCTGCATACTGTGCAAAAATTTCATATCCAGGTCTCAATGCTCGTTGTCTAGTGTTTTTAGGGTGTTTCTTTTTTACTACACTGTTTATCCAGGGCATATTTTGTTCATTAATAACACCAGATGATCCTACTAGCATTTTATTTTAATGTGTGTTTTGAAAAATAAAGGGTGTATATATTTAATTTTAAAATATTGTGTTAAAATTTATTTTTTCGAGCATTTTTTTAATTTTCGTGATTTTTAGAGCTTTGGACACAATCATAGGGTCAATCACTACACAATGATACATTTAATCACTACACAATAATTAAATTAATTATGGTGTTTTTATAGGGTTTTTACGATATTATAATAGGCACTTTATGGTGTAACACCATAGATTTTTTGATATAGTTTATTACTAGATCTATATTTAATATAATCGTGTAGTCTGTCATCTTTAATTGCTTTTACAAATTGTTTGATTGGATGATTTAGTAATTCAGGTCTAAAAATATCCCTTGACCCTGCGTGGATTCGTTTAGCAGCCAATGCTTTATTGTAAATATTGGAAGGTTCAGTTGTTAATAGTTCTACAGTTTTAACTGGATCATTGCCAGTTTTATGCCATGCAGGCATAATATCTTGTAGAAAACCATCAGCAACGAGTTGATTTATGACATTAATATTACGATTTTTTGTTTCTAGGGAAATTCTTTCTTGAATAATATCTTTATATCCAACCATAAAGAGTTGCTCTACACAGTTTTGCAATACATGTTCAAGATAGTAGATAGTATCAATTGGTTCAGGATTATCTGATTGAAGTCTATCTAGGAAAGTATCTGGTGATCTCATTTTATTGCCTAACTTATCACTATTATCCCTATCCTTGACAATAACATATTCAAGACGCTCACCAGGAGTAGGAGGTTTACCAATATCCTTGAGATGATCTGCAAATACTTTCATATGATAATTATCATCTTTGTAATTGGATCCTAGACCCTTAATAATGATTAGATCAGAATAATTAACCTTATCATTATAGAAATCAATACATTCTTGAATAATCATATCAAGAGTTACTTGCATAGGAACTTCGTCTAGTAGATTTTCTAGAACCTGACGATAAACCCTTCGTTGCCAAATACAATTATCTCTACGGGCAAGAATAATACCCTTTAAAAGATATGCATCAGAATGGGACTTATGGTACAATTGACCAAATCTAGGATTTGGGACTTTACATTCTCTATCAAGGAATTCATATGGTTCATACTTCCACATAGCATACTTCTTAGGTGCAATACAAAGCATACGGGCGGCTTTTTCAAATTCAAGATATAGAGGATCTGGGAATAATGCAGATATTTCTTTTTCAATTTTTCTTGCCATTCTAATACAATCACGACCATTATTAATACCAGGAATAATATACATAGTTGAGTCTGTATCACCATAAATAACCGTTGCATTATATTTTTTTTGTAAATAATTATTAGATAAGTGAATCAATTCGCGTCCTTTAGCAGTCGTACTTTCAGCACCAGCTCTAAAAGGAAGTCTACCGGCCTTGATGCCAAGCATACCATAAACGGAATTAGCGGCAATTTTGAGTGCCCATTGTTGTTTGTCAAGGATAGCACTCAATGTAGGATTAGAATTACCAAGTTCTTTGATTTCATTCTTGATCTTTTTGCGATCATTAACTAGTTTCTTGACAATCCTAGGTATAAAACCTTCATGTATTTTGATCATCTTCACTTTCTTAATAGTATTACCATCTTTATTCTTTTCATAAATAAAATTACCTTCTTCGTCAGTCTCATATATAATATTACCTTGTTCATCCTTGGCAACAATTTCTTTCTTGATAAAACGATGTCTACGCTTTATCTTGTGTATTTGGGTTGTTTTCTTTACCATTGGGGATCCGTCGACATCATATACAAAATTACCTTCTGTATCTTTAATTTCTTCTATAATTATATGTTTAACTTCTTCATTTATATCTATTATATTACACCATTCATCTGGGATTTTTTCACTTTCAGGTGTAGAATCATCTTCTTCTGGTATATATGTAGAATAACATATATTATATGCCATAATGATACTTGGATAAAGTGAATTGAAATCAAGTGTAGCGACAAACTTATATAGACCAGGAATAGGATCACCAACGTATGCGCCTTGAAATTTGGATATATCAGATGGTTCAACATAATCCATGTAATAACCATTTTGTTCAAGAATATCGTATAATTGAGAGAATCCACGAATTTGTTGACCACGAGTATATACATCAAAAATACGAACTCCAACAATATTTGACATAGCAACCATACCAATCCAGACTAACTGATGTTCAAATAAATCTATAACTAGCTCTGCATCCTGGATACAATACGAAGAGACTGATGACATATCTGATTTTGCATCCTCGTACTCTTTAACAACCTTCTTTATTACATTTTCTTGAATATTATCATGATAAACTGGTTTAAATCCATAACAAGAACTAATATACATATCATTATCCAATATTTCATCTTTATCCTTTCTAACCCATTTTTTGATACAACGCTCATAGTTGTTAAATGCTGATGATTGTTTTTCGTATATTCTAAACATTTCTTTATAACCAACATCCTCCTTTTCGTCTTTGAGCAAGACCTTAGAAACATAGTTGAGTGTGTATTTTGGAAATTTATGGCTTTTCTTAATGATGTTATACATGTCCATATTAATACGACCTGGAAATTCAATGTAATCAATTATATTATTACGATACTGTTTAGATGACCAACCTTTAGATTTAAATAATGGTGGTTTTTTTAACAATCTACTACCTGCAATGTCCCATGTTTTACCAAGTCTTACTAATCTGGCATTAAGATATGAATCATCAAACACAAATGTATTATAACCCATTAAAATATCTGGATCGTGTTGATGTATTAGATCTGTAAATGCTTTACATAGTTCATATTCATCTCTAACACGTATTATTTCTGCATTTGGTAAATTATCACAATCACCCATTAAAATGAGATATCTTTTTCTAGTGTCTAGATGAGCTGCCTTTTGAAATGTACATGATATCATATAACTAACATGTTTGGCAAATGTCTTAACCGGCATCATATTATGTTTATCTGAGTAAGCCTCAATATCATAAGATAGCAATGTTGGATATGACTGCCATTCTTTACATTCTTCAAAATCAACGGGATCCATATTTTTCCAATTAACTAGATATTCATTATTAAGCGTTGATAATTTTCCCGACCCAGTTACTTTATTTCCTATTGCTCTAAACCACTGTGAATACTGACATCGTTTAATAGTCAGCATTTGTCTTATTGCAGTGACATCATCTCCCCAGACATTACAACTCAATATACCAACATCTGGTACTTTAATCATTTTCAAATTATCACGTTTACCAAATATATTTCTACAATACCTTATTGCATCGTTATTTGGAAATACTAATTTAATCATAGCCCGTTTAGCATTCATTCTGAAATAATAAACTGGTTTACGATTTTGTCCTTGTCCTATAATGGGCCCTTGATCTCCCATCTTTTTTTGTAAAAAATTAACAACTGCGCGTACTGACCCTTGTTTCCATACAAATGGTCTACGATTAACCATTTTAGGTAATTCAAGGTAAATAGATGGTGTAAATCCAGTAAATCTAACAAAACATGTGTTAGAATCTCTATCTTTGCACCATGCATTAATTGTAAGAGTTCCCCTGGCTTTATTATCTTCCTCATACCAATCAAATGGCATACATGTTATATTTACCGCTGTATTATTATTATTATTTTTTCTATTTCCTTCCATATCTTGTGTAATTTTAGATTATTAATCTAAAATGAACATTTTTATATATAAAATGATCATTTTTTATACATGTGTCCAAAATATCAGAATTTAGTTTCCAAAAATTTTTGAATTTTTTTTTGAAAAAATGATTTTTGTTAATAAAACACAGAAATTTACTAATTTCTAAATCATTTTAATGGAAAACTACCCTCCTGAAGTATTGGCTAGAATACTACAAAATCTAACAAATCCAAATGATATATATAGAGTAGCTGCTACAAATAAGTATATACAATTGGTAGCTAAAAATAATGTATTAAATCTTAGATCGGAAGAATTTATGTATTTAGATACAAATTGGTTAAATGATTATCAAAGACTTGAAAATGTAAATGACAATATAATTTTTAGAGCATCATCACCTAATATTATACTTCCACCAAGATTGAGAAAATTTAATATTCAGGTGATATATAATTCAGATTTTACGCCCAAAGATGTATTTTTAAATATTATTAATCAAATAGAACAACTAAATTTAAAGGAGTATACAATTAGATTTATTGTAAATTATCCGAATTCACCAAATTATGATTATGCGATTGTTATCGATTTTGAAAATTTTGTATATTTGAAAAATTTTAATAAAACAAGAAAATTGTATTTTGATGAACATATTGAAGAAAAATATATATATATAAATATATTGAGAGATTTTGGAATTCATGTTGAAACCGAGATAAGAGCAGAAATTGTTGAGAACAATTTACCATATTTAAAATTAGTTGAAAATACTATATTTTTGGAACATCTATTTTATGCTAATCATAATTTCTATAATTTTATAAATGAAATAGTACCGATTTTAAAAGATCTTGAAAGCAACATAGAATATAAAAATAAACTTGATTTTATTTTAAATACATATAATGCAACAGGATTTATAACAGATTATGTCATAAAAGATATTATATATAAATATACTTACTTAAAAGGACTACAATCGTATGGAATATATTATTTTGGGAATAATCAGATTGATATATATCATGATGAATTACTGAATAAATATCTTGGTAAAGCAGATAATTATAGTGTATTTATAAGAAGATCATTAAAATATGCAATTGAATCATTCAAACATGAAGAAGGAAATCAATCGCCTGCTCATTATTATGTAACTATTCCAATGATTGATAATGATATGTATAATATATAAAAAAAAGAATGACCTAATTGAAAGAATACTCATTAAAAATTGTGTGTTTATTATTGATTAAACTGTAAATTTGATAAGAATCCATCTGTTCTAGAAGACGTAACACACCTTGATCCAGTCAAATAAACATCATTTCCAGTTGATACTATATCGATAGATACATTTTCAACGGCCCCAGGAATTAGATTTGTGTTTATCCATTCACCATCTATATTTAATGTAGATATAATTAGATCTAATGTTCCTGAACCTTGACACTCCAATACAATTTCTTCACTTCCATCATCTTCAGGCATAAAGTAAGTAATATCACCAAATCCAAAATTTGTTAATACTATAATATTGTTTGGCTCTACAACTGTTAATTTTGATTGATACTTCACATCAGCAGGAAAACTAACTTCCAGTGAGGTTGCCCAATCCCAATTGAAGCCTGAATCTAGCCTAGTTACAAAAACCCGCGTATTTATTGCTTCAATCAAATTTTGTTCACCAAAGAAAAAATTACCAAACATATCACCTGTAACATATACATATCCATCATCGTCTACTACAACCTGAGTTGCTTCAGTAAAATCTAGATCCTGTGGATTTTCTGAAGCAGGATGTGTTGGTGATATCAAATTATCAACTTCACCATTTAGATTTAATTTTGCAATCCATGTATTACCTAATTCATTTGTTAAACTCACTGTATTACCATTAAGGATAAATGTGCCAGTGAAAGCTCCAACACATACAATTGTATTATCAATTGCACTATAATCAATTCCTTCACCGAAAATTCTACCTGTGCCAGTTGCTACTAGTAACCAAGGGACTGTACCATCTGTATTTATTCTTGAAATAAAAGCACTAGAATCAAGATTTGAAGTTGATGTTTGAGTATCGATTGTAATTCTACCAACAAATGTACCACATACATAAACATTATCATTTGAATCTAATGTAAAATAGATATCATTCAACGAATCTGCTGATATTTGGATCGGATTTCCTTGCAAATTTCCACTTAAATCAAACATTGCCAAAAATGTACTACCATTGCTATCTGATATAGTAAGTCCATTAATGAATGTAACATTACCAACAAAAGTACTTATTACAATAATATTATCATCATTTGATGTAAATAAAGCTTGCCCAAATTGATAGTTAGGCCTTACTCCATTATAATCCCATAATTTATATGCACTCAAAATTTCACCAGTGTCATCTGATTCCATAATAAATATAGCCGATGTATCAGATTCTAAAACAGCAGCTTCCCCGACCTGTAAAAATGGCCCAGTGAATTGACCAAGCATATATCCATTACTGCTCGAATTTTTAACTGATGGGTTTATACCATATACAAAATCATTATTGAATAACTGCACTGTCCAATTTACACATCCATCGTCATTATAAGTAGATGATTCCATTTGATACTCATTTGTAGTATAATCTGTTGTATCATCTGATATTGTTTCTTTTGATGATAAACTATATGAATTGGGATCTCGTATATTCCATTGTGATAACATCCTTAATTTATTTGTTAAATTGTTGTATTTATTTTTACTATCTAATTTATGGATGCTGGATTTTTTTGGTCTTCGTGTATTATTTCTTATTTTTTCTCTATTGGTCATTTTAATTCCTCTAGTCATATCTAATCCTTTAACAAGTCTATCTGATTTATTAAATCCTATTTTTCGTGCATCATTTGTTCTTTTGACTGCATCATTGTATTTTCTATTTCGTATTCTCTGTTTGTTCGACATGAGAATATTTTTTATATATTTTTTATTTTTTTCGAGTTTTGTCTCTTTTTTTCGACTTTGTCTCTTTTTTACCAAAAAATGATTAAAATTATATAATTTTAATTAAAAGCACGACTCTAATAAAATATGTCAAAGAGAGAGAAAAAAACAGTTGGGGATAGTATTTTTACTAGAACAAAGAAGTTATTCGAAGAAAAATATGCGGATTTTAACATTGAACCCATAACATTGTTAACAAGCACATTTCCAGAAATAACTAAACAAATAGATGGAGTTGAATTTATGAATATTGAAATTCTAGCTATAGCTTTCACTTATTTGTATACAAATCTTGATTATCAGCCTGTATTCACACAAAGTATGACAAGTTTTGAAATTATTCAATATGCAGAAAAAATAATGAAAACTCCAATAAATATGGATAAATTAAATAATATTATCACTAATGTATATTTGAAATCAACTAAGCAGAACGCTGATGATAACAGGAAAAAATCAGGGTTCAATCTATGGAGAACTAATGAAACTGTGACCAATAAAATAACAATTGAAGTAGCTATATATGGTCATAAAATTTTAAAAGCTCTAGCAGGATTAGTTTAGATATTATAAATATGAAATGTACATCTAGTACACTTCATATAAAATTTAATCGAAAATCAAGTAAATTTCAGGAAATATAAAGATTGAGTAAATTTCAGGAAATATAAAGATTGAGTAAATTTCAGAAAATATAATTATTCAGTAAATTTCAGGAAATATAAAGATTGAGTAAATTTCAGGAAATATAAAGATTGAGTAAATTTCAGAAAATATAATTATTCAGTAAATTTCAGGAAATATAAAGATTGAGTAAATTTCAGAAAATATAAAGATTGAGTAGATGAAAAATGTATGATTGATGAAAAGTGTTGTAGGAGATTATTTTTTACAGAGATCAAAAGTTGAAAAAGTAACTGTATTTTCTTTATATTGAGAAAGAACTAAATTTGAAAAAATGTTTAAAAAAATTAATTGTTTATACATTTATAAACAATGAATTCGGAATTGCTTAATTTAATCCAAGATGTCTCAGACATAGATGCAGACATCGAATCGTATACCCACTACACTTACTTTAGTCCAGCGCATAAATGGATTTTCAATTCGAACGAATACAGTAAATTTTGGTTAAACTATTGTAAACTTGCAAGAAAATCAGAACAGGGGGAATTAAAAGGAAAACTTGCGTTAGGAGAGAGGGCAGATACACAGATGCCGGTATCTGTTCAATTTTCATTTAAATTTCCTAACAATGGAGAACTAGAATCGTTTACGGATTATTACAATGATGAATTTATTATTACACTAGTTAAATGTTACCAAAAGGCAATTGAAGAGAATTTTGAGTTGAGTAATAATTTGGGAGAATTAATGTGTTTTGTACTAGAACAAACATCTGAATATATTAAAGATGATAAAAATATAATAAACATAAGATTACATTTTCCGTATACTTGTGTTGAAACTAAATACCATGTTCGTATTATTCGCCCTCGTGTTATTAATTTACTTAGACAAACAAATCCATATGGTCTTATTTTTTGTCAACCATTAAATGATTGGGATGATATTATTGATATATCATATATTACTGATGCACTTCCACTATATCAAAGTGTTAAGAATATATCAGAACCAATACAAATGGTAACGAAGATATTACCAAGACTAGAGTATCAAGACAGATATGATATAATTCCAGAATACGATTTTAATGATGTATTTAGGGCAGAATATTTGGATCATGTTAAGAGGAATCTAGTTGAACCTGAAATATTTAATTATATTGAAGATGGAGAAGATATGGATTTCTGGATGCCAATGATGCTATCTAAGTCATATTATACAAGTGTGACTAGACTAAAAAAAGATGTTATTAGTTCTCTTGATTTTCAATCTATATCAAATTTAAGAAGAAGCAATAATAGTCCTAATCACATGAGACAGGAAAATGTAGTTGAACGAGATATTGATATTGCAAAGGTACTATTAAATATGTTAAGAAGTGATAAGGCCAAACATGAGCACTATTGGCTTGATGTTGGTAGGGCATTATATAATTGCGATGCAACTTTTGAAGGAGAGGGATTCAATACATGGATTGCGTTTAGTAAAAATGGAGGTAGAGATAAAGAAGTATGTGAATTGATGTGGGATACATTCGAAATGGATAATCCAATCACATATAAAACAATTGCATTTTACGCAAAGCAAGATAATCCATCGATATATAAGAAGTGGCATGATGCACGATGTAGAAAATACTTTGAAAAAGTATTTGAAGAACCAAAGGCTACAGACCACGATGTCGCACTTGCATTATACTGGGTATATTGGCTTGAATTTATTTGTGCTGATGCAGGTAAAAAATCATGGTATTTTTACAACATTGATGGTCAAAGAAGATCTCATCGTTGGGTTCCTTGTGATGATGGTATTGAACTTAAATCTAAAATTAGTGGTGAGTTCCGTCGCACGATTGAGAAATTACGAACATACTATTCAACTGAAGGTCAACGAGAACTAAATGAGAATGCTAAAGATAAATATACAAGGTACATCGAACGTGCAAACAAGTTAATAGTCAGACTTAAATCTAATAAATTCAAGAATCAAATTATGAGGGATGCAAAAGAGAAGTTTAAAGATGATAACTTCCTTAAATATCGTGATCAAAATCCTAATTATATGGGATTGTTAGATCGTGTAATTGAATGTGTATCTGATAAAGCAGTTGCCAGAGATGGTAAACCAGAAGATTATATTACAATGTGTTCCCGTGTTCGTTATCACGATGAATACAATTGGGATCATCCTAGAGTAAAGGAAGTAATGTTGTGGATGCGTCAAATGTTCCCAGATGCAGATTTACTCGATTATATACTCAAATTTATTGCATCTCTATTAAAATCAGGTAATAAGGAAAAAATATTCCCTTGTTTCACTGGTGAAGGTGATAATTCAAAGTCTATGTTTAAGAAATTATTGGAACTAGTATTCGGTTCTTATTGTATGACATTTTCGACAGATGTTCTAACTGGACGAGGTGGAAATAGAACCAGCACTCAAAAAGCTCTTGCTAAATTTGCCAAGTTAGTCTTTGCACAAGAACCAGATGAAGGTGATTCCTTCCAGGGTGGTATTATTAAAGAGCTAACTGGAATGGATAAGATCTATGCTAGTCTTCTTTATGAAAATGGTGGTAATTTCGAAGTTTTGTTTGTACTTATTCTTATTGCTAACAAAATTCCTATTATCCCCGGTGCTGATAAGGCTATTATTAATAGATTCCGTGCATTCCCCTTCTTATCAACTTGGTCCAATGACGCACCAGAGTCAAGTGAAGAGCAATTTAGAACTAAGACTTTCAAGAAAGATAAGAATTTCTCATCTAAGATTCCATTCATGGCCCCTGCAATGATGTGGGTTATACAACAATACTATGCTAAGTATGCAACTGATGGATTAAAAGAACCCACCATCGTTACTCAACATACTAAACAATATTGGGAAGAGCACGACATATATCTCCACTTCAAACGTGAATGTATTGAAACTGTTATTATTCCTGGGTCCAAATCACCTCAACATCCAAATGGTGTCCCAAATCCAAATGTTAAATTGTCTGTTGGTGATGTCTATAGCACATTCCGGTTGTGGATGAAAGATACATATCCTGATATCAAAGTTCCTAATAATCCTGCAATGAGATATGAATTGACACAGAGATGGGGTAAATCTATCAATGATGAGTGGGCCGGAATCAAGATCAAACAAGGCCTTGCTGATGTAGATATGAGTGGATATCTTGGCGGATAATATAATACTAAATACATACATACATACATAAATTATTTTATAATTTGTGTAATTTGTTAATTTGAACTTATTTATGCTTTAACCTTTCCAGAATTTCCGTACATGTTTGAATTGACGGGGCAGTTCTCTTCTTCTTTATTGCATTCTCTTTCACACGTATCTTCAAATACTTGTTGAATAACATAAATAATGACAATAATGACCGAAATAAGTGCTAGGAGGCACAAAATTACAGATCCAGTATTACTATACGAATCCTTACTCTTCCTGTGATAATCTGATGACTCATCATCATCTTCACACTTCCAGAATCCACGAAGGTGAATAGCTGCCAATAGTACCAACAGAGCAAAGAATACCGCTAACACCAGTGATGACCACCAGGTGATGTTATAGTTTCTCGCTAAGAAAAAGACAACCACGAACACTAGGAGCCAGATAATAAAAACGTAAAATTCTTCCGTCATTTTTATTCTTTATTTTTTTTCTCCAAAATATTTTTTCTATTTTTTTTCTTCCATTTTTCATGTATTTTCACGAAAAATGTTTAAAAATAAATTATTGACACATTTCAAGAATAAATTACACTAACTTTCTATCATCAATTATTTTTAACCATCTTATCTTCATTCTAAAATACTGTCTATCTTCTTCTTTTTTCTTAATTATGTTTTCTTTATCTAAGGTCTGAATGTATCTATTTATCTTGCTCCCCCAGCTGTAATTTTCTTGAAAATTTTGCTAATGAAGTCAACTTAGGTAGTAAGGAAACTTCTTTGTTTGTGATAATACTACTTCCCCATAGTTTTAAGGTAGTCAAATTAGTTAGACAAGAAACTCCTTTGTCTGTGATCGTGGTGTTTTCCCTCATATCTAATCTTGTCAAATTAGTTAGACAAGAAACTCCTTTGTCTGTGATCGTGCTGTTGTTCATCACATCTAAGTTAGTCAAATTAGTTAGAGTATAAACTCCACTGTCTGTAATAGTGTAGTTGTCTCTGATACCTAAGGTACTCAAATTTGTTAGAACCGAAACAGCTCTATCTGTGATAGTGTAGTTCCATGATATATCTAAGTCAGTCAAATTAATTAGAACAGATACTGCTTTGTCTGTGATTGTGCTGTTGTTTCTAATACCTAAGGTACTCAAATTTGTTAGAACCGAAACAGCTCTATCTGTGATAGTGTAGTTCCATGATATATCTAAGTCAGTCAAATTAATTAGAACAGATACTGCTTTGTCTGTGATAGTGCTGTTCCAGGAAATATCTAAGGTAGTCAAATTAGTTAGAACAGAAACTACTTTGTCTGTTATAGTTAGGTTACCACATAGTTTTAAGGTAGTCAAGTTAATTAAAATAGGAGCTGCTTGGTTTGTGATAGTCCTGTTCCAGGAAATATCTAAATCAGTCAAATTAGTTAGAATAGAAATTGCGTCGTTTGTTATAGTGGTGTTTTCCTTAAGATCTAGACTATTGACAGATCCAATGATCAGCTGATTCCAAAAATTACATGTTGATCTAATTTTGAGTCTACTTTTAGTAGGTATGTATTTGAACACCATGTACATAATTTCTGGAGGTAACTCCTGTATAACTTTATTGCCTACCTCAATCTCATCACTCAGATCAAGATTACTTTCACTCTCCGTATCACTTTTTGTAGCCATAAACTCTAGTTCACCATCATAGGTGGACACATTCTCTACATCTGATGTATACTCGAAACACTTATGCTTGGCATCAGTGTCGGAGTTTTTTACATATACACAAGTCTGCATAATAGTGTAGGTGTTCTAAATATTATACGGATATCAATTCAGAAATTTAAAATTTCTGTTCGATTTTTGTTTTATGAATTTTTTCAATGTTATTCATTTTTTACAAAAATAGAATAAAAATAAATCTCATATTTTGTATACACTACAAAATTATTTTATTTATTATAGTATATTGATATATAATTTTAGTGTATTATTTTTAATATATTTTTAAACATAAATTTTGAAAAAAATTTGAGATAATATAAAAATGTATACATCACTGAATAAAACACCTGATAAAACACCTGATAAAATTAGTTATAGACGAATACATAAGTATAAGTCTATATCAATTCATAATAGAAAATATAGTGATACAGAGGAAGAATGCTATAATATGTTAGACTTATCACTAGTAAAACTTGCAAAACAAAATAAAAAGATTAAAAAACAGATATCATATTTGATACAAGATTTGAATAGAGAAGAATGTTTAGATTTGTGCACAAATATATTGAAAAAATTCCCACATCTACAATTTACATCAAAATCATATTTATCAACTACTAGTCCTAGATACAACAGTTTATTTATCACATCCCAATCTCCGCTAGCACTGAGACTAAAATTTTTTAAAACTAATATTGTATTGAGTGATGATCAAATACACAGAGATATATTACGACTAAAAGCTCATATAATTACATTAACTGCAGTTATAGAAAATGAACATATGCTCGAATTAATTAATTTTGTACTTGATGAATATCCAAGATTAAAATTATTAAAACAAAAATACTTTATTAGACGTAGAATTAGTAATATTATGACTATAAAATAGTTAACTGTTAATTATAATTCAAAAATTTATTCAGAAATTTAAAATTTCTGTTGATTCAGAAATTTAAAATTTCTGGAGATAAACTGATTTTATGGACTTAAAGACCAAAAATCAGTTTATGGGATTAAAGAGGTAGAATTAAAGGGGGGTGTATTTAGTTTATTAGTAAGTTGGATCAGAATTATACTGTAAAAACTCTTGACGAGCTGCTTCTTTACGTTGTTTTCGACCGTATAGAGCGCGTTTTTCAACATCTGGTACTATAGTTCTTGGGTCGCGCCAACAAGCATTGTTGTATGGATCTGGCAAGGTTAAGTTTTGTAATTCTGAAATGCCATTAGCTTGCATGTCTCTTAAAACTTCCAAGGCAGTTGTTTGTCCAGCTAAATATGCACCGTGGACGTAACCGTTTAGGTTGCGACATCTAGCTTCACCAGTAAAATAATGGTTGTTTTCAGGTTCAAACAAGAGGGCAAATTCGTCCTCGGAGAAGCCGACGGGGACGTTAGAATAACTATAGCGTTGATAGGGATTATCATTTTCAAGAGATGTGGAAACGTATGTAGGATCAGGAATGTTTTTTCCATACATTAGGCGCAACTCAGTCATGATCAATTCTAGTATGTCTGCATCGGACATTTCGTCCATCCAGATGGCGACATCGGAAAAGTGCTGGACACAGATGATGCCGGTACCCGGTCGAAGTTTAGTGTTTGATCCAATGTCCATGGGAGTAATGACCATAGACATTTCTGGAAACAGAGGAGCCTTAATAATAATTTCCTTTGCATCCCAGAAGACTTCTTCAAAGCGCAAAAATGTTTTGTGGTATGTGACCATATGGTAAGCTTCCAATGCAGATCGGCGCTGCAATGACCATTCTGGTGTATAAAGTGGAGGATCGTTATTTTTTCGTCCAGTCCCTCGCATTTCATATTGTACAACACCGATGGGCATTGAATTTATAATGTAATCAAACTGCAACTTTTCACCAGTCTTCAATTCTATTACTCGATCTGCGGTATTGATATTAAACACAGGTGCATTAAGAATTACTCGCTCGTCTGTTCTTCCTCCTTGGTAATATTGATCCATCAACTGCAATACTACCTCACCATATCCACGGTTGTCCGTAAGCAAACAATCTGTATCACCGTAATAATCGTATGTAGGAAAGTTTGCCGTGTAGTTTGTACTAGTTACCGCAGGAGTTTCAGACCATTCAAAATCGTGATAGTACATGCGACCAGCTCGTTCCAACGCGGTTTCTGGCTCAAATCCACATAAACGCATAGCTTCAAGTGAACTGATATCTCGAAGCTCGCCACGTTGTATAGCCGATTGTATTTCGTTAACGACACAGGCATCCATAGAATCTAATTTGTTGTAATCCAAGCTAGCCGGAGTTCCGTCTACGTCATAAATAGCTTCCTTATTCCAGTTTACGAGATGACATTCAATATCCGATTTACGAACAAAGTCCCATATAGGATTTATGGGGCCGTTTTGTGTTCCTAATCCTTGAATCCACATTGCTCCTCCATCAACATTAATTCCGTCGGAGCCGAGCGGTTTTGAATACATTCTACCACCAATTCTATTTTGTGCTTCAAAAACAACAAAGTCTTCGATGCCGT
>Ga0209977_10000188_pt1 | contig 23650 bp, 22 predicted proteins | sample SumtaG_2_FD_183113 | JGI IMG/M metagenome (GOLD analysis project Ga0209977, IMG submission 183113) | Deep subsurface microbial communities from Indian Ocean to uncover new lineages of life (NeLLi) - Sumatra_00607 metaG (SPAdes) (version 2) | ecosystem: Environmental > Aquatic > Marine > Oceanic...
CTTTAGCTTTTCATTAATTTTTTCCAAGCATAAGTTTAAAAGTTCATCCGTATCCATGACAGATGTAATTGCTTTGCCAATCTCATTTATTGTATCCAACTCACTTATTCTTAGAACAAGTTCTTTGTTGGCATCTGCCAGATGCTTACTAGTTACTTGAACCCTTTGAGTTAATTTTTGTTTATAAAAATCGAGCTCAATATTTGTTTTCTTTAAATCATCTAAAAGTTGTTTATTTTCCATTGCAACTTGATGGCTATATAATGTTCGCTCTACTGCCTTTTTCAACTCAAAAATATTAAAGGGCTTGGTTATGTAGTCATCCACTCCGTGTCTCAGTGACTGAACAGCGGTCTCTATAGTTGCATAACCAGTAACCATTATAGTGCTTATTTCCGGATGCTCCTTCTTGGCCTTTCTAACTAATTCCAAACCATCAATACCAGGCATTTTCAGGTCAGTTAACAACAGTTGATAATTATATTCTTTAATCATCTGTAACGCTTCAACACCTGACAAACTTGTATCTGACTGATAGCCTTCTCGCATGAGCAATTCTTTGATTAAATGGCATATCTTTGGTTCATCATCTACCACTAAGATTTTTATTCCGTCATTCATTTTTGCCCCTCTAAGAGTTCCCTGAAATAGAAATGTTTTTCCACTGGTAATGTAAATTGAAAGATAGTGCCACCACCATCTTGACTGCTTACAGCCAAATCTCCTCCATGCTTCTTGATAATGTTATAAGAAATACAAAGATTTAGACCCATCCCACTTTCCGCTTCATTCACTACAGCAAAAGGATCAAAAATCGTGTCAATTGCCTTAGGAGGAATTTCCCTGCCAGAATCATGAAAAACAACGTTTACATTGTTACCATCTCTACTTTCTGTTGAAATCTTTAAAGTACTTTTACCGGCAATAGCTTTCCATGCGCTATTAATTATATTCTTACAAACCAAAGTAATCTGCTCTTCATCTGCCATAATCATTGGTAAATCTTCGCCAAAAGATTCAACTATCTGAATATCCCTTTCATGTTTCATGTCCTTAAAAGAATAGATCACTTTTTTTAAGACATCATTTAAATCAATGGATGCCTTGTTAGGCTCTTCCAATTGAGCATAAGTTACTAGATTTTTTACAGATTCAGCGATTCTCTGTGTTTCTTCCTCTAAAGATGCATATATGTAATGTTTGGAATTCTTATTTTTCTTTTCGGATAGTAGCAATTGCAACTGACCACTAATTATGGTTAATGGATTGTTGATGTCATGGGCAACCCTTAATGCCATACGTTCTATAGATGACTGACTGTCAATTGATTCATTTAGAATATCTCCTTTATGATTTATTCTATCTAAGAATTTATGAACAATAGCAAGTAATTCATTTATATAAAAGGGTTTCAATATATAGCAATCTGCTCCGCTTTCTAGAGATTTAATAGCTTTTTCCCGATTTGCAAAAGAAAAGGAAATCAAAATGAACATATTCGGATTAATTTTTTTAACAACGTCAAAGAATTCCATTTCCTTTAATTCCAAATCATCTATATCAAGAACTATAATATCCGGCTTTCTTTCAGCCAATGTGGCTATTGCTTGGAATGTACTTGTTTCGGAGAAAACATCGTAGTCTTTCTTTGCTAAGAGCTCCGCAGCAGCCTTCATATTTTCATCTTCTCTGGATACAACTAGAATTTTAGGAGTATTTGACATTATCAAACTTTATGTTAATTAGAAGAATATCTCGGCAGGTTAATAGTTATAACCGTTCCCTCTCCCACCTTACTATCTAAATCTATTGTTCCATCAAGTTCTTCAGTAATAGCTTTACATACAGATAATCCTAAACCTGCACCTTTACCATTAGTTTTGGTAGTATAAAAAGGACGAAAGATTCTACTTAATTGATCTTCTGTAAATCCACATCCTGTATCACGGAATTGAATTATAATTGAATCATTATGGATAAGATTAGTACTTAAATAAATCTTTCCCCCATTGGGCATGGCTTCCCTTGAGTTTTGCAACAAATTAAGAACAACTTGCTTCAACTTGTTACTGTCCCCCTCTATCTTAAGTTCAGAATGTAACAAATCCTTTATTAATTCTATATTTTCATTTTTCATAGTATACACAACCATAAGTACCACATCTTCTATTACTTGATTTACGTCAACAATTTGCTTTGACTTGGGAGTTTGTTTTGCAAATGCAAGTAGGCTCCTGACCAACTTAGCTATACGCTCAAATTCTTTGATAAGTGCTTCGTAGGTCTTTTTCTTGGGATCGTTATCGTGGGTTTCCTCAAGAAACATCTGCAACCAACCTGACACATAGGTCAAAGGATTACAAATCTCATGGGCAATTCCAGGAACTATTTCTCCAAAACACAACATTTTATTCAGATATTGTGTAGAGTTTTTCTCCTCATCTATTTTCTCAACCAAAATATGAAATCCAGAAATATCTTCTTTTTCACCGTAAGAAGGATATACTAAAATTTTTTGTCCTTCTTCTGGCAGGCTGAAAGTTTTAGGACATTTACCCTCAACTTTTTTATTGTATTCTTCTCTCGGTATCTTAAGGGCACTGTACCACTCAACTCCAATTAAATTGGAGTTAAAGTTGCCATTACTGTAACTTACTGATTTTATAATTCCGTCCCTGTCGGCAACAATAATTCCCAAAACGTTTTCTAGTTGAAACATAAAGCAAAGAATCCTCTTTTTATTGTGAAAATAATTCTTTAATACTATAGATGTACAAAGAATCTACAAAATTTAACAAGAAAGGTTTTCATTGTTTTTTCTATACCCTCTCTATGTTAATTAGAAAATAACTTAGCATGTAGAACGGATACCTTACCTCGAATCTTATAACAATCCATCGAGACAATAACCTATACGCTAAATTACACTCTACATTTTTACTAAAACCACTAATGGATACGAATGGCTACCATATTTGTATTTCAGTCTCTAATGGAACATCATATTTCTTTTTAATGGTCTCTTTGATTATTTTTATGAGTTCAAGTATATCAGCACTGGTAGCGTTTTCCGTATTAACTATAAAATTTGCATGCTTTTTGGAAACAATGGCTCCCCCCACTTTCTTACCTTTAAGACCTGCTTTTTCAATAAGTTCTCCTGCTTTAAAGGAAGACGTATTCTTAAATATACAACCTGCACTAAATGTTGACAAGGGTTGTTTTTCTTTTTTCTCCTTATAGATTTCCCCCATCCTCTCAAGAATTTCTTCCTTTCTTGCCTCCTTAAGCAAAAATTCTACTTCTATGATTATTTGCTTATCAAGATTACACCCACGATATGCAAACTCAATATCCTTGCGATTAATATTTTTAATTTCACCGTCAAAGGTCATAGTGGTTACAGAACTTATCGTTTCACTTATACTGCCGTATTTGCCTCCCGCATTCATTTTGACGGCACCGCCTACGGTACCCGGAATCCCTGTCAACACCTCTAAACCTCCTAATCCCCACAAGGCCGCTTTCCTAATAAGCTGGGGGAGCTTTACCCTTGCCTTAGAAAATATATTTTTACCATCTCTTTTTATTTCTTTGAAATCGGATCCCCCCAAGCGTACCACCACGCCTTGAACCCCATTATCATTGACCAAGATATTACTTCCATTTCCGAAAATGAAAATCTTTTTCTGCTCATCCTTACAAAACTGTAGCACCTTCCTTAATTCCGGTATATTCCTCGGTTCTGCAAATATCTCGGCTACGCCTCCTGTTTTGAAAGAGGTATATCTTTGTAGAGGTACGTCATATTTAAAGATGCTATCAATAATTTCTGTACTCTTAATCATTTGACAACAATTCACCATGGGGTTTCCTTAGTGAACTCTCACGTCATGTGCTTCCAGGTTGTTTTTCAACTCGTAGGCTGCTTTCCAGATATCACCTGCACCCATGATCAAGACAACATCATCTCTTTTTACATCCAGGTGTAAATCGCTTACGATCTCAGAAAAGCTTTCAACATATTTAACATCACTACCCATTTTTAGTAATTCGTGTACAAGGTTTAACGACCTGACAGAAGCCTTATCTATATCTGAATCTCTTGCAGCATAAATATCAGTGATGATTACTTTGTCAGCAAGGGTAAGTGCCTTGGCAAATTCTTGCAGGAGATGTCTTGTACGATTATACTGATGCGGCTGGAATATACACCAAAGTCGTTTTGAGGGATAGACTAATTTTGCAGTCTCCAATGTCGTTCGAATTTCTGTAGGATGATGGGCATAATCATCAATAATTGTAATTCCGTCTTTACTGCTAATAGTTTGAAAACGCCGTCTTACACCCTTAAATGATGCCAATGCTTTTTTAATAACTTCTTCGCTCAATCCAACACAACTGCAAATAGAAATTGCAGCAAGTGCGTTTGATACATTATGTAATCCGGGCATCTTGAGGCTAAATTCACCAAAATATTTTCCTTCATTAAATACACTAAAAAGGCTCATCTCCTTATCAAAATAATGCACTACGGCAAGCCATGTTGTATTCGATTCATAATAACATGCGCTACTATGAGACTCATCAACTAACGGCTCTGGCGCTGTACTATTAAGTAAGGCAGACTTTAACATGGAGGCCTTTTCAGCCTGAACAACGTAGTCTGGCAGGTATTTACTGGACGCCATAACAACTGAATACTTTTCAATCCTGCATTTTGCCCCATCTATGGCCTTTTTTATATTTTTATTATTACCATTTACAATAAGTACACCGTCTTCAGGTATTAGGGATACAAACTCTGAAAAAGCATTTGTTACTCCATCAATGTCTTTATAACAATCCAGATGGTCTTCGTCGATACTAGTGATTACTCCTATTTGCGGTGACAGATTTAAAAATGTCTTATCATATTCACATGCCTCAGCAACAAAAAGGCTTCCTTTTCCAACGCCAGAGCCACCCCCAATTTCCTCAATGTCACCTCCAATTACAAAGGTAGGTTCACATTCTGCCTTTTTTAATATTGTTGAAATCATTGCACCTGTTGTAGTCTTCCCATGCGTACCACTCACTGCAATACCGCATTTATTTCTCATTAAAGAACCTAAAAACTCAGAATACTTAACAACTCTCAATCCCAACATCTTTGCCTTCATAAGATCAGGATTATTCTCACTTATGGCAGCAGAAGTTATCACTAAGTTTGTATACTGGTCAATACCTTTTCCATCCTGGCTTGTATTAATTTTGACACCCAGTTTTTCAAGATTATGTGTAATGGGAGAATTTTCCAGATCTGAGCCGGATACAAAACAACCCTCATTTATTAAAATATTAGCAATTGCGCTCATCCCAACACCCCCAATACCTATGAAGTAAACATATTTCCCCTGCATATTATTACAATCAATAAAATTTGGGAAATGTTGGTGATTCATTTTATTATAATATTTTTGTAAGGTAGGGCTCATCTTTCTTTATATATTTTCTTTCTTCAGACCTCTCTGCATTTCGAGTAGAGGTTGGAGTTTATAATGGGTTTTTTCACTTCAAGAGTTTGAAATATCTTGTCCACGACTCTTTTAGCAGCAAGCGGTTTACTTAAACTTTTGTTAATTTTCCGCATATCATTCAATTCTTCGTCATTCATAAGCAAGTTTGATACTAACTCTATAACCTTTTCAGGTTCCAGTTCTTCCTGCTTTATGATTACTGCCCCTCCTCTTTTGGCAAGTTCATAAGCATTCCAGTACTGATGATTATCGGTTGCATATGGATAAGGCACAAAAACCGCTGGAATTCCTACTTCAGAGATTTCCGCAGCAGTATTTGCTCCTGCACGGCAAATAACTATATCTGATAAGCCATAGGCAATGCCAATGTCGTCAAGAAATTCAGAAACAAAGACCCCGCCCTCCATCTTATCATAAGCAACTTTAGCTTCTTTATATCCATGTTTTCCGGTAAGATGAATAATTTGTAAGTCCGGGATCAGCATCTTAAGTCTTGGAATACTTTGTAACATCACTTTATTTATCGCCTGAGCACCCTGACTACCTCCCATTATCAATAACGTCTTCTTCTGAGAAGACAAACCAAGCATATTATCCGTAATATCCACTTTGTCTCTTATGATGTTATTACGCACTGGTATACCCGTGACATGTGTACACACCTTCCTAAACCGCGTTGTTGTACTTTCCCAATGACAGAGAACGCAATCTACCCATCTTGCCATTAACCGATTAGCTCTTCCCGGAATAACGTTCTGTTCAATCAATACAATTGGTACGCCAACAATATATGCTGCAATTGCAGGCAGAACTGAACCATAACCTCCTAATCCGATGATTATGTCTGGTTTAATTTTAATAACACTAATTAAAGAATGTATAATTCCGATTATGGAAACTAAGACAAAAACTGGTAACCGGACAAATGATGTTAGTTTACTTGCCCTGATTTGTTTAAATTTATACCCACCTCTTTCTATGTATACTGATTCGTTCTTTTTATTTGTACACAAAAAGATCATCTCAGCATCGGGAAAACGGGATGTTATTTCTTCTGCTATACTGAGCCCAGCAATTAAATGGCCGCCTGTACCTCCACCAGCAAAGATAACCTTCAAGTAACAAAGCTCCTATTATTTTCGGTGCCATTCACTGAAATGACACCAGTTTTTGATTTTTTCGCGATATTTAAAAGTATTCCTATCCCAATTGACGATAAAAGCAGTGAGGATCCTCCCGCGCTAATAAATGGTAATGGAAGGCCTGTTGTCGGCATAGCCCCAGTAGCAACAGCAATATTTATGGCTGATTGTAAGGTAATTGAGAGGGTTATACCTAATGCAAGGGAAAAGCCTAGCATATCTGGTGCTGACTTACAGACCCTCATCCCCTGCCATGCCAACAAAGCAAATATAATGATAATACCTGTTGTCCCTATAAAACCCAACTCTTCCCCTATTATTGAGAAGATAAAATCACTACTGCTTTCTGGCAAAAAAAACAATTTTTGCCGACTTTCTCCAAGTCCCAAGCCCGTTAACCCTCCTGAACCAAGTGCAATCCATGATTGTATGATTTGATAACCTATCCCCTCAGGGTCCTTCCAAGGATCAAGAAATGCTAGTAACCTGCTCTTTTGGTAAGCATGGATTTTATATATGATTGAATATATATGAGGGGCTGCTGCCATTAAGGTAAAGATTACATAAACTATCCTTGTCCCTCCCACTATTATTAGTATAAACGAGATTAATGATACAAATATCGCTGTACCCAAATCAGGCTCTTTTAAGATAAGTAAGGAAACAAGACCTATTAATATAACAGGAATTAAAAACCCCTTAGTAAAATTTGCCATCTTTTCCTGTTTTGTCGCTATATAACTTGACATAAAAATAATCATTGCAAGTTTAGCAAATTCTGACGGCTGAAATCCAAAATAACTCCCAATCCTTATCCACCTACTAGCACCATTCGTAGTAGTTCCTATACCAGGAATGAGCACAATTATCAACAATGCGAGAGCAATAACGAGAATTAACTTGCTATATTTCTGTATGTAATAATAATCAAGTCTCATCATAGTCAACATACCTATGATTGCAAAAACCACCCATAATATATGCTTAAGAAAAGTAAGATTAATTGGATTCAGACCTCCAGCCGCCCTTGCGGAAGTTGCACTATATATCATAATTGTCCCTATTACGAGTAAAGTTGTAACAAGGTAAATAATAATATTTGCTGGTTCCAAACTACGAATTTTTGTATTAGCTATAAATCGATTTCCCAAGATATTCATAATTTTAGGGTTATCAAGCTAAAAAGTGTCATTATTGCTGCAATGATAAAAAACCTTATTGTAATTTTCGTTTCCAGCCAACCTTTAAATTGAAAATGATGATGAAGAGGTGCGCACATAAGCGCCCTTTTTCCAGTAATCTTGAATATGCCAACCTGTAATAAGACAGAAAGAGCCTCTACTATAAATATACTACCTATAAAGATTAAAAGAACTTCTTGTTTCACAATAATAGCTACAAGGCCAAGCATTCCGCCCAACGACAATGAGCCTACATCTCCCATAAATACCTGTGCAGGGAAGCAATTAAACCACATAAAGCCTAATCCGGCACCTACCAATGCAGAGCAAAAGATACTTAGTTCACCACACCCTGGTATATAAGGAACTTGTAAGTAGTGACTAAAATCAACCCTTCCTACAACATAGGCTATCAAGGTAAAGGCCAAACCGGCAATTATTGTACATCCAATCGCTAGCCCATCAAGACCATCTGTAATATTTACTGCATTGGACATTCCTACTATGAAAAACATCACTAGCAACACATAAAACACACCCAGATCAGGTTTAATTCCCTTGAAAAACGGTATCACAAGGCTTGTTCCATCGCTAATATTACTAAAATGAAAATACAATACTAAACCCAAGATGAGTCCCAAACTACATTGAGCAAGGAGTTTTGATGTGCCCGCTAACCCGGAAGAATGCTTACGTGTAAGTTTTATATAGTCATCAAAAAAACCTAAAATACCAAGCCATACCGTTGTAAACATCATCATCAAAACATATATATTGAAGATATTACACCACATTAAGGCAGAAATAAGAATCGCTATTAGTATAATGACACCACCCATTGTAGGAACGTTCTTTTTGCCTTTATGAAGATCTTTTAATATTTCAGAATCCTTTTTTGTAGTGTCTTCTGATACATTATACCTTTGAAGTATCTTTATTATCTTTGCTCCAATGAATATGCTTATTAAAAAAGCTGTTATAGCTGCAAGACCAGCTCTAAATGATATGTATCTTACCATCTCAAGTTCTGGAAACTGATTGTGAAAGTGATAAATCCAATTATAGAACAAACTATTTCCTCCAAAGCAATTTAATAACTATTTTAATATAAGTAATATTAATACATCTTCTTGCTTTAGGCTATATTATTTATGCAACTTTACTTCTTTTTTCCTAAGAAGCAATTCTCAATTTGACGTAAAACACACTCAAGCTTCATTCTTCTTGAACCTTTTATTAGAACCGTATCTTTACTTTTTAGCTGTGAAGCAATCAAAGAACTTGTCTCTTCCGAAGTATCATAACTAAAGATATTTTCACCTGACATACCATTGTCGATGGCTCCCTCCGCCACAAATCGTGAAAAAGGCCCAACGGTCCAAAGGATGTCAACTTTTGAAGATGCAACTTTTTTACCAATCTCTTTATGTAACCTTTCCGTATCCTTCCCTAGTTCTAGCATATCCCCACATATAAATATCCTCCTGCCAGAAGCTGGTAATTGAGAAAATTCATCTAATGCGGCTGACATTGATGAAGGACTAGAATTATATCCGTCATTGATCGCAATAATATCACCACAAACTCGCTTTTCCATTCGCATAGGTGGAAGTTTAAAATCGACAAACCTTCCACACATATCCTCCATACGAATGCCGATAGCATTACCGAGAGCTATAGAGGCTAAGGAATTATAAATATTGTGCTTACCCAATACTGGCAAATTAACAGTAAAGGATTCATTGACAGTAAAGGTAAAACCAGATTTGTTACGTTTAACTTTTGCCGCTTTTATCTGGGCATTTTCACCAAAGCCAAAATTAATAATCTTACCGTTAAAACGGCTAGAAATTTGACTACACCATACATCATCAGCATTTGTGATTAGCGTTCCATCTTCATCCATATTTTCAATGAATTCAGCCTTAGCATTTGCAACACCTTCAATACTGCCAAGGCCTTCCAGGTGTGTATGAGATATGTTAGTTAGGATGGTGAAATTTGGAGATATAATCTCAGATAATCTTCTTATTTCTCCAGGTGCGTTTGTGCCCATTTCGACAACACAAAAATCATGAGTCAAATCTGCCCCAAAGATCGTTAACGGCACACCGATAAAGTTATTAAAGCTCTTTTTGGACCTTGACACATTCTTAAAATTCTTAAGAATGTGATAAACCATATCTTTTGTTGTTGTCTTGCCATTGCTACCCGTAACCGCTATAAACTTAGTTTGCAAGCTTTTGCGATAATATTTCGCCAGGTCGCCTAAAGCCCTTAATGTATCTGATACTTCTATTAAGGCAATCTTACCAGAACCGTTAAGCGATAAATCCCCAATTTTTTTGCTATCCGATATTACTGCGCCCGCGGCCCCATTACATAGGGCTTGTTCAATAAAATTATGACCGTCATAATTTTCGCCGTTTAAGGCAAAGAATATTTCTCCATGTTTTACAGATCTTGTGTCTGTTGAAATCCCTGCAATACGCGATTCCAAGCTACCATATATTAATTTCCCGCCAATTGCATTGAGGAGGTTAGATACTTTTAAACTATTCATTAAATATTGTCAAAATTTTACACAAAACAGCCTTTAAAAAGAAACATTAAAGATATGCGCAAAAATCAAGCCGTATAGGTAATTAAGTTCTATTTTTTTGTAATTTTATGATGAATTGTTTGAAAGCATCTTTTTGACTACATCCTTATCATCAAAAGGAATAACGGTATCTTTAAATATCTGTTTTTTTTCATGGCCTTTTCCGGCAATTAACACAAGATCACCATCTTTTGCCTCGGCAAGCGCTTCTTCTATCGCTTTATATCTATCTGTTTGTACGTGAAAAGGCCTTCCGGGTTTTATCCCCGCCTTAATGTCTTCTACTATACCCATAGGATTCTCTGAACGTGGATTGTCATTTGTTATCCAAAAAATGTCTGAATTTTCATCAGCTATTTTTCCCATTTTTGGCCGCTTTTCTTTATCCCTATCACCCCCGCAACCAAAAATAAGAATTAGCTTACGTTTTGCCAGATTCTTAAGTGTATGCAAGACTGTCTCAAGTGCATTCGGAGTATGAGCAAAATCTAAAAAAACGTTAAAACCCTGCTTACAAGGTATGCTTTCTAATCTCCCCGGTACAACGGGTGCAGTTTCAATACCCTGCTTTACTGTTTCCAGGTCAAATCCAAGTGAAAGCGCACTGGTAGCAGAAGCAAGTACATTATAAACATTATGTCGGCCCATGAGAGGCATATTAATATCTATCTCCGTTCCTGAATAGCTCAGTTTGATCATAGTATTATTCATGGATTCATCACATATCTTCGCCTTTACGTCAGCATTACTTTTTATTCCATACCATAATATTTGCGCTCTTGTTTTATCGGCAAAGTATTTGCCAAACTCATCATCGGCATTTAATATCGCAAAAGAGTCTCTTTTTAAGTTCTCGAATAATCTTACCTTAGCATCCTTATAATTTTGAATTGTTTCGTGATAATCCAAGTGTTCAGCACTTATGTTTGTGAAGACGGCGGTTTTAAAACTTATGTCATCAATCCTATGTTGGGCGGCTGAATGGGAAGATACTTCCATCACAGCAAACTTTATATTGGAGGCTACCATTTCTGCGATGAAGCTTTGTAGTTCTGTTGATTCCGGTGTCGTTTCTTTTGCAGGTATGACTTTTTTACCTATCTGATACTCAATTGTACCAATCAAGCCTGTTTCATACCCTGCAGATTCAATTATAGATTTGGTCAAAAACGCTGAAGTAGTCTTACCGTTTGTCCCGGTTATTCCAACAATATCAATTTTTTTAGATGGATTGTTGTAAAAGCAACAACTTAAGTTAGAAAGTGCTTTTCTTGAACTGCGTACGATTATTTGTGGGATTCTTGGATCAAGACGGAGTTTCTTTTCACTGACTACGGCTACTGCACCATGCTCAAGAGATTTTTCTATAAAATCATGTCCATTCGTTTTATAACCCTTAATCGCAACAAAGAGACAACCAGGCCTTACCTTTCGAGAATCATTAGTAATGCCAGTTATTTCAAAATCATTAAAGTCAGACACCTCTTTCGAATCTAAATGGCGAATCAGTACATTTAATTTCATTAAAACGCCATAGTTGTTATTTTGAGATTTCTAAGGAAAGTTCTAGTTTTTGCACTCCTATGTTGTGTTGTGACATATATTTGCTCACATACTTTGAATTGTTTATCTTCTCAATTTCATCCGCATATTTATATAATAGTCTTTCCAATGTTCTTTTGTTCGTCATTTTTGCCTTTTCAACCTCTTCCGGGCTAGCATATTTACACCAAGTAAGAAAATTTTGCCTTTCTAGTTCTTTTTCCGTCATAACACTCTCCTTTTTGAAATGTCCTTTTAATTTTGTTATACGATACCCTATGCTACCCCAAAATTTGAGGCCAGCATAGGGTATCAACACATCACCCACTGATGTACTTACCTTCCAGCATTTTGGGTCATATATCACCTCCTTCCATAATAAATAAAAATACCTCCCCAAAAAATTATCTTTGAACTGTTCGTATATGTTGTGGTTCTACCTGCATATAACGAAGAACTCTTTTTAAAACATCTCTTACTACAGGCGCAGCTACAGTCCCCCCGTAATATCCACCGTTTCTTGGCTCATTTAATGTTACCAAGACACAAATTTTTGGATTATCTGCAGGTGCATATCCAATAAAGGAGCCAATATATTTATCATGGGAATATCTCATTTTATTCCCGATCCTTTGTAATTTCTTAGCAGTACCTGTCTTCCCAGCAACTCTATACTCAAAAAGCATAGCATTACTCCCCGTTCCTTCTTTTACTACATCCTCTAACACTGGACTCATCACTTCTCTCGCTACTCTTGGTGAGATAACTCGTTGAATTCGTTCAGGTGCTTCATATTTCTTTTTTATCCTTTTACCTGCAAAGTCAGTTATGGCATAAATAATTTGTGGTCTCAGTAACGCCCCTCCATTAGCAATTGAGCAGAAAGCGGTTATTAATTGCAATGGTGTTGTTGCTATCTCATAGCCAAAAGCAATGGAAGCTATTGAATCGGCTGACCATCTGTTCAAGGGTCTTACTATCCCTTTCGCTTCACCAGGTAATCTTATTCCTGTCTTTTCACCAAAAGAAAAATTGCCTAAGTGGTTATATAACCCCTTTTTCCCCATAAGCGCTCCTAATTGTACCATTCCAATATTGCTTGAATTAATTACTATTTCCGATACAGTTAAATAATCGTATGGGTGAGTATCCCTAATTACCCTCTGTCTAACTTTATAAGTACCGTTGTAACAGAAAAACGTATCATCTTCTTCTACTAAGCCGCTGTCCAGTGCACCGCACACGATTAAAGGTTTAATTAATGATCCGGGTTCAAAGCAATCTGTAATTGCCCTGTTACGCCTCTCACGTTGTTTAGAATTTTGAACAAAATTCGCATTAAATGAAGGGCGATTCGCCATTGCTAATATCTCACCCGTAGAGGGATCCATTACTATCGCAACAGCTGAATTTGGCTGCCATTTCAAACATGCATTTTCAAGCTCGTCTTCAACTATAGACTGAATTTTATAATCAATTGTTAAAAAGATACTATCACCGTATCTTGCAGAGACGGTTTCTTCGTTTAATGTAGAAATTTGTCGCTGACGACCATCTTTTTCGATTACCTTATACCCTTTGCTTCCGGAAAGTACCTGGTTAAGCGAATGTTCAACACCTTCTATGCCCACCTCGTCTACATCCGTGAATCCTATTACGTGACAGCATAGCTCTCCATAAGGATAAACTCTTTTGTACTCATTCCTGAATCCTATACCCTGAAGTTTTAATCCTCTTAATGCCTCTGCATGCTTATCCTCCATCCTTCTTTTTATCCACACAAATCTCTTTTTACTGTTCAACAACTTCACAACATATGATGTTTTCAAGCCTAATACATCTGATATAGCTTGAGCAGTTTCTTTCTTATCTTCTATTAATAAAGGATCTGCAAAGACCGAATTTACTTGAATTGATTCTGCTAGTTTTAAACCGTTTCTATCAAAAACGAGTCCTCGCCTCGTTGGGATTTCTAATTTTTTAAATTGCTGCGATAAAGCTAATGTATGATATTTTCTGTGGTCAAAGATCTGGATACGAATTAGCTGATATAATAACGCAAGGAAGATTATAAAAATGCCAGCATATAAAAGACTTGCTTTGATTCTATAGCACTTAGGTATTTTCTTTCTATCAATCATATCGATGTTTTCTAGTAAAATTGTTTATATGTTATTATTGCCGCTACATATTTCAGATACGCTTAAACTAGCATTGCCGCTTGCTTCACAGGGAAACATACAGTAAAGGTCGTTTCTTTTCCTAATAAACTCTCCACTTTAATCTTCCCACTGTGGTTCTCTATAATTGTTTTGCTTATAGTAAGTCCCAGGCCATTCTTTCTTTTAGCCGCCTTCGTTGTAAAAAATGGATCGAATATCTTATCTATTTCATTCTTTCCTATTCCGCATCCAGTATCCGATATAGAAAATTGCACACAGGCATCATGTTCCTTACAACACTGTGACTCAATCAATAATTTTCCACCTCTTGGCATACTGTCAAAGGCGTTGGCTAAAAGATTTACAATTACCAGAAAAACATCATCAGCATTAATTTTTACTCTGGACAAGTTTGGTGTAAGCTTTTTCCGCAAAGAAATATGTTTAGTTTTTATCCTATGTTCCATAAATATCAGCGCTGATTTTATCACCTCATTTAAATCATGTAACTTGCGTTTAGACATATTTGAAAATATGGCTTAGAAACTTGATATGAAACATTTAATTATATTATTAATCATTCAATTCGCTTACGTTTCAACTTTTTCCATGAGGATTTTTGTTCATATACTCGTGCGGCTTTTTCACAAGAATAATATCTTTACCTTTATCTGGAATAATTAGATTCAGTCTCATATCTTTTACTCTTAAAGAAACCTTTTCGAATACCTTCAGCCTGCTTGATTTATATTCCAACTTTTTGTTTTCCTCTGATAACTTTTTTAATTCTTCCTCCATTCTCGCAATGTTATATCCAATTCTTATGACTCGGGAACTTTCCGAAATGGTAAATATCGTCATGATCAGAATGGTTAAGAGCACACAAATGTATCTACATACTTTCATAAATTATATCCTTTCTGCTGCTCGAAGCTTCGCACTTCTACTTCTAATATTCTTATTTATTTCAGACTCAAGGGGTCTTAACGGTTTCTTTGTTAAAATCTTCAGAGTTGATGTGTCTTTACCTTTACGAAATGCATTCTTGGCCAAACGATCCTCAAGAGAATGGAAGGATATTACAACAATCCTAGAACCTCTTAACAGAAACTCGTGGACATTATTTAAAAAATATTCCAGATTTTTCAGTTCATCATTTACAACTATTCGCAGAGCCTGGAATACTCGGGTAGCGGGATGGATGCTCCTTCTTTTCGTATGTTTTTTCGGTGTGTATACAACCTTTTCGATAATCTTTGCTAATTGAGTCGTTGTTTTTATGCCTCCGCCTTTTCTCCTTTCTCGAGAAATAGCTTTAGAAATGCTTCTAGACCATCTTTCTTCGCCATATCTCCAGAAAACTTCTTCCATCTCTTTTTCAGGAAGTCTTTTTAACAGATCTTCAGCGGTAATACCCTTTGATCTATCCATTCTCATGTCTAAAGGCCCTTCTCTGATAAAACTAAAACCGCGCTCCTCAGAATTTAATTGCAATGATGAAACTCCAAGATCAAGAAGAATGCCATTAACCCTACTAATTTTTAATTCATTCAATACAGTGCTTAAATCCACATAGTCAGCATGATACAGTTTAAAAGATTTGCTTACCTTTGATAGATTCTTGTTTGCTATCTTCAGTATCTCGGCATCCTTGTCTATTCCTATCAGGAGGCCACCAGGTCCTATCATTTTTAATATTTCACAACTATGTCCTCCAGCACCAATTGTTGCGTCTACAATGATGTCATCCTTACCTGGCTTGATAAAGCGAACAACCTCATCAAGCATAACAGGGATATGCAGTAACTGTTCATCATCAAAAGAACCCATTAATAATAAAGACTTTGCCTATCTCCAAGATTATATTATGTTGTTGGATTTTGCCCTAAATTCGGAGCATAGCCCAATTGAAAAAGGTCATCTGCATCTCCTTCAAAATCTTGCTCGTGATCTGCTTCATATTCATTCCAATTTTGTAAGTCCCATACCTCAATTTTGTCCATTACACCAACAATTACGACGTCCTTATCCAAACTTGCATGTTCCTTGAGTATTTGTGGTACAATAACCCTTCCTTGTTTGTCACAGGTAACACAACCACTTGACTTCGAAAAAAAAAGGCGCTGAAAATTTCGCGCCTTTCGGTTAGTAAACATGAGCTGCTCTAATTTTTTTGTTAACTCTCTAAACTGTAACGGAGGATATATAGCAAGGCATTTATCAAGCCCCGGTGTTATATAAAATCCTTTTCCATCCTTCTTTTCATCAATACATTTACGTAATATAGAAGGAATCGCCAGTCTGTTGCTATGGTCAATTACATGGCTATATTTACCCGTGAACACGGTTCTGTCCCCCATTTTTACCCATTGTTCACCATTTCGATAAAACAATACACCATTTTTTGCCTTTGTCAAGGTGTTTTTATAATTTTTTTTGTGATTAAACTTGAAATAATTCTTCCTTTGCTATATTTAATGATTGCAAAAAAGAAAATAACAACATATTGTATAATTGCTCGCAAAAAGCCTTAAAAAATCTTTTTTTAGCCCAAATTCTACCGTTGAGTATGAAAACTATGAGTTCATCTCCCTTCAAGATGTCTTACTACGACTATGTTCTTCCTAAGAACCTTATAGCTCAATATCCAACAGCGAAAAGAGATGAATCACGGTTACTTGTGCTTCATAGGAAAAGCTCCAAGATTGAACATAGAAAGTTTTACGAAATTACTGAATATTTGAATTGTGGAGATGTACTGGTACTAAACGACACAAAAGTAATTCCTGCAAGGATGGTAGGTTCTAAGGCAACTGGCGGCAAGATAGAAGCGCTTATTATTAAAGAAATCGAAGATGGAATATGGGAAATGCTTTTAAAATCTAATAGCAGTCCAAAAGAAAACGAAACCCTGCATTTTAATGATAATTCTGTAAAAGGACGGATTGTATGTCACAATAAAAACGGAAGTTTCACAATTGAATTTGAAGATGGTAAGAAATTTAAAGAGGTTTTAGAAAATACAGGCAGTATGCCATTACCACCGTATATAAAGAGAAATCATGGGGAGGAATCATTAAGAATACTAGATGAAGAACGCTACCAAACCGTTTATGCAAAAAAAACAGGAGCAGTTGCTGCTCCCACTGCAGGCCTTCACTTTACAGAAATCCTGCTGGAAAAAATAGTTGATAAAGGAATAAAAATAGCTTATATAACCTTACACGTCGGATTAGGAACATTTAAACCCGTAAAGGAAGAATACCTTACGCAGCATACGATGCACGAGGAATCGTACTTTGTCCCCCAAAGTACGATAGACACGATTAATGAAGCAAAGTCACTTGGCAGGAAAGTTATTGCCACAGGGACAACAACATGCAGGGCACTTGAGGCTATAGCGAAGAATGGTACAATAAAAAAAAGTGCAGGATGGACTAACCTATTTATATATCCACCATATAAGTTTGAACTCACAGATTCGTTAATAACGAACTTCCATTTGCAGAGAACATCACTGATCCTTCTTGTATCCGCTTTCGCAGGGAGGAAAAATATCCTTAACTCTTATGAAACTGCTAAAACTCTCAGGTATAGATTTTACAGTTATGGAGACTGCATGCTGATACTCTAACTACTTATCCTGCAAGTAAGAACTCATAAAAGTACCAGTTTTATTAATGTAATGAGACTTGGCTTTACTTGCTTACTTCTACAGGCAAAACCATATTTTGCATAGAGAGCTGTACGAATGCATCAACATCAATATCGTCTCTATCAATAGCCGGATTTTTAAGTCTATCAGCATCTCTCTCAACATATTCTAAACCTTGAGTTCTGTACCTATCCTTCAACGATTCGCACTTAGGGCACTCAGGCGCTGTATATATATATCTCATAGCTCCCCCTTTTTAAAAAATTAATGATATCAACTTAATGCGTGTCAGCTTAACAAAAAAGATTGAAATGTCAAGGGCAAAATACAATATTTTGTATGCCATTCAAGATATAGTTGTACATATTGTGCAGTAAGATTATAATTTATAGGTAGAAATATAAGAAAATCAATGGCTTATAGAAAGATGTCAAAACAATCTTTTTCAAAATTTTGCGGTGAAAAAATTTCTTCTAAATCAAAAATAGTCCTTGAAGAAAGATATTTGAGAAAGAATGAAAAGGGTGAAATTGTCGAAACGCCAGAGGAAATGTTTCGCCGTATTGCCAGAAATATTGCATCCGCTGATACTAAATATAATAATACCGTAAATACTGCACCTATAGAGAATAGGTTTTATAATGCAATGTCAAATCTGGAATTTTTGCCAAATTCTCCCACACTCATGAATGCGGGTAGAGAATTTCAACAATTAGCCGCTTGTTTTGTGTTGCCAGTCGAAGACTCAATAGAAAGCATTTTTGATGCTGTTAAACATGCCGCATTGATTCATCAAAGTGGTGGCGGTACAGGATTTTCCTTTTCGAACATAAGGCACAGAAACGATCTGGTAAGCACTTCCGGAGGAAGAGCAAGTGGTCCAATATCATTCATGAAGGTATTTAACGAAGCGACCGAAGCCATTAACCAGGGCGGCTTCAGGCGTGGAGCAAATATGGCCGTATTAAGGATTGACCATCCTGATATTCTTGACTTTATCAGTGCTAAAGACAAGGAAGGAAATTTAATTAATTTCAATATCTCCGTCTCTATCACTGATGAATTTATGGAGGCGTTAGAGAAAAATAGAAAGTATTCCCTGGTTAATCCACACACAGGCATGGTAGTAAGGCAACTTTATGCAAGAGAGGTTTTTGATAAGCTTACATATGCAGCCTGGAAGAATGGTGAACCTGGTGTCTTATTTATAGATAAGATTAACGCCTTAAATCCAACGCCAGATATTGGGCAGATTGAGAGTACAAATCCATGTGGAGAACAACCGCTTTTGCCTTTTGAATCTTGTGTGCTTGGTTCGATTAACCTGACCAAAATGCTGGCCATGGATGATGGCAGCTATAAAATCGATTGGAAAAAACTATCGGATACGATAAAGCTTGGTGTGCACTTTTTAGACAATGTTATAGATATGAACAAATTTCCACTTACTGATATTACCAGGATGACAACAAGGAACAGAAAGATAGGGCTTGGAGTTATGGGCCTTGCCGATATGCTTATAAAAATGGGCATACCTTACAATTCAACAAATGCTTTAAATATCGCCGACAAATTAATGGAATTTTTTTCTAAAGAGGCAGATGTTGCTTCAGCAGAGCTTGCTGAAGAAAGAGGTGTTTTCCCTAATTTTGAGAAAAGTAAGCTCAATAAACCCGGCTCATTAAGGCTTAGAAATGCAACAAGGACAACGATTGCTCCAACAGGAACATTAAGCATAATTGCAAACTGTTCAAGTGGCATTGAGCCATTGTTTGCTTTATCCTATGTTCATCATATCCTGGGTAATAAGAAAATATCTGGTTTGCACCCCTTATTTGAAGAAATTGCAAAAGAAAAAGGATTTTATTCTCAAGCTCTCGTTAAAGAGATTTCAATGAATGGAACTATTGGAGATATTAAGAATATTCCCGAGGATATAAAGCGAGTGTTTGTTACGGCAAGGGATATTGCACCGGAATGGCATATCAGGATGCAGGCTGCCTTTCAGAAACACGTAGACAACGCAGTATCAAAGACAGTAAACTTCTCTCAAAATTCCACAAAGGAAGATGTGGAAAGAGTTTTTCTTTCAGCATATAAAAGTGGATGTAAAGGGATAACCGTCTATAGAGACAAAAGCCGCATGTCTCAAGCCCTTTCGGCAGAATGTGCATGCAAGAACGGTTTGTAACTATAATTCCTAACTATTCTTCTTTAAAAGCAGGTTCCTCACTAAAGCCTGAACCTTTTTGCCATCAGCAACCTCTTTATACTTACCCATAACAATCTTCATTGCCGATCCGATATCCTTAGGTTTTTGAGATTCTATAATTTCTGTTACAACCTTCTCAAGTTCATCATCAGACATTTGCTTCGGAAGAAACTCATCAACAATAGCCAGCTCTGCCATGCCTGAATCTACCCTATCCTGCACATTCAGGCGTTTGTATTCTTCAATAGTCTTCCCCAATTTCTTTGCATATCCTCTCACTACATCTGCACACTCAAAATCTTTTCCAGATTTTTCCATATGTGTAATGTCAGCCAATAACATCCTCAGAACGGACATTCTTAATTTATCCTGAGATTTCATCGCATTTTTTAATTCTTTTGTTATTCGATCTTTCATGGCTATGGATTATATTTACGAACCATATGCCCGCAATGTGGACAATAGGTTGGATTACCGTTATAGTGCTTTCCACAGAATTCACAGGGTGTTAATATTTCAGGAAGCCTTGCACGTCTCGCTTTCATTATTAAATAAACAGGCAGAAACACTATCAGAAGCAAAAACACTCCTAACATCCATCCTATGGCCGCAGGAGTACTATAGCCACTCTTCTGTGCATCTACATAAACCCAAACTGCAACAGCTGCTGCAATAATTATGGCTATCTGTTGAGTACTCATTTTTAATCAAAACAAAACTAAAAGCATGACACATATGATAGTTAACGCTTCAATTTACAAGGCACATTGCCATGTGCCTAAGTCACAACTAATATCTCCTCCCAGGTCACACATTGTTCTTCCTCTCAATTATAAAGAAGTTTTGAGACTTCAGATCTTATTTTCTCTATTACATCTTTTGATTGTTCTTTATTCTCTTTCTCAACCTTTGGGAACTCTAATGGTTTGCCAAACTTAAATCTAATATTTCTATTCTCAGGATTACTAAGAAAACTGCTTTTAGGCATAAAGCCTCTACTTCCGATAATGGCGGTCGGAACGACTTTTCTACCTGACCTTAGTATAACCGTTGAAATACCTCTCCTGAATTCTCCAAGCTTACCATTTGCACTCCTTGTACCTTCAGGAAAAAAGACTATTGATTTACCGCTATCAAGCTTCTTTACAACTTCATTCAATGTCGCATATGCATTCCTCTCATTATTCCTGTGTATACCTATATGGCCTGAAGTCCTCATATACTTACCAAGTATGGGTATTTTAAGAATAATGTCTTTAGAAATAAAACTGAAGTTTCTGGGTATAGCGGCTATAGAAAGCTTTATATCTATAAAGCTCTGATGATTCGAAACAAATATTACCGGTTCCTTGTCCGGAATATTTTCCAGGCCTTGTATGTCTATGTTTATGCCTATAAGTTTAAAAGTGATTTTTGTAAATGCACGTTCTATGGAGTTATACTTACCTTCTTTATCCTTAATACCAATTGTGGAAATAATAGAAATGAAATAACCTATAGACCACAGTAAAATATTAATAAGCCACGCATATATAGTATAAAATACCTGAATAATCTTCTTCATCTAAGTCCTTTTAAAGATTACCTCATCTATTTCTATAATCATAGTATATTTGATATGGAAAGCTCTATGTTTCTTTAACTTTTGTTGTTTCTCCTATTTCTTTTTCTTCACTAACAATTATTACATTTGCTCCATGACCAACATCACTTTGCCCAACAGTAATAACCCTATCACCTTCTTTAAGTCCAGCCAATACTTCAACATTATTTCCTTCCCTGAAACCAAGTGTAACCCTTGTTTTAAATGCTTTTGTTTCCATACCAAAAACAATATCCTTAATTTGCAATACCAGAATGTCCTGGCCATTATAAAAAGATACGGTATCAAACACCTTATTTGTTTTCGTGTCAACAACATCAACAGTTTCTATCGTTACAGCAGAAGGCAATTTACCATCAAGACTTATGGAAATATCAACAATCTCTCCATAAGCAGTATAGTCAACATCGTTTAATGCACCTTCTCCTGTCGTTTCTTTCTGTTTACATACAACACGATCACCTATACTCAACTTTCCAATCTCAACAGCATCCACATTAACGACAATAAAATCTCTTATAACAAAAACTTCATCGGCTTCTGCTTCCAGAATCAATGCTTTCTTAGGTATGACAAGCACATCCTGACGTTGACCTACGATTGTATAAACAGAAACAAATATCCCGGGCCTCAGAACACCCCTCGTTAAACCGGCAATTTCTATTGTAACCTTCACTGTACCACTTTCAGGATCAACAACAGGACTTACCATCTTTACTCTCCCCTTGAATTCCGCCTCAGGTAAGAATTCTGAAATAATTCTAGTTGTCTGACCTTCTTCTATCTTGTTTAAATCCTTTTCGGGTACATATATCCTGGCCAGGATTGGATCAAAATCCGCTACTTTAAAAGCCATTTGATCTTTTTTGACGTTATCGCCTTTCTCAATACTTCGATCTACAATGACGCCATCAATTGGAGATTCGATTGTAGTATATTTATATTCTAAATGTTTTCTCTCCAGTTCAACTAAAGCCGTGTCAAACTGAAGTTTTTTATCTTCAACCTCTTCTTCGCTTATAATATTATCTTTAAATGTCTCAAGGGACCGTTTATAAACCATTTCCGCATTTTCTTTTCTTACCTTGGCCTCCTTAAGTTCTAAAAGTAATTCTTCATCATCGAGTTTTGCTAAGGGGGCATCTGATTTCACATAATCACCTTCCTCTACTAAGACGTCTTTTACAATACCAGAGGTTTTAGCCAAAATGTCAACTTGTTTCTCAGGTTCAAGCGTACAATTGTTTACTAAGAAAATCTCTATATCTCTTTTTTTTACCCTTGTTATTTCAACAGGTACTGCCTCATAAGCCCTTCTTCCAATTCTGGAATAAGGCTTAGTTACACCTTCAATCTTTTGCTTTCTTTTATAGGTACTATTGTTTCCTGATTTATAGGTTTTAAATGCCTTAAAATGGCTATCAGGTTGACCCTTCCAGACGGTAGCCTTTAATGCTATAAATGCTACAGCCACAAGGATAAGACAGATGAGACAAGCCCTAATAATAAATGTTGTTTTCATGGTCTCCCATCCCGCATTTTTGGTAATGTAAGCCTAAGTGCTATAATTTATCATATCATATGTGAAAATCAACTTAAATAAAACCACGCAAATTCGCATTATTAATACAAATTTTTATATAGCAAAAGCTATAAAAATACCCCCCATCTCCTAAAATCACGACAAATTGCACACAAATTTTTTTCAAATCCCCATCGACATAGATACTCCCTATTTTGTTTTATGATACCAACGCCCTCCTGTTGACTTGAAAAAGTTTTCCCGAATCAAGTTCCCCATCCTAATAGTAATATCAAACTTTCGAGTCCTTTCTAGAAAAGAAACGGCTAAAATATTGCGCAGTTATCGTTTTTCTTACGCTCCAGTTGTAACTTTAGCTATAACATCGTCTTAAGTAGGACACATTTTTTGGCTGGTGGATTTGCGCCAGATTTTGAATGGTTTAAGGGATAGTGTAAATATTTTGTTCTCCGTTATAAGTATTTGTATATATAAATCTTATAGTTGTAT
>Ga0209977_10000192_pt1 | contig 23479 bp, 26 predicted proteins | sample SumtaG_2_FD_183113 | JGI IMG/M metagenome (GOLD analysis project Ga0209977, IMG submission 183113) | Deep subsurface microbial communities from Indian Ocean to uncover new lineages of life (NeLLi) - Sumatra_00607 metaG (SPAdes) (version 2) | ecosystem: Environmental > Aquatic > Marine > Oceanic...
CTATTCGGTAGATAATGAGAGACGAGGGGAGATATATGAAGGTGGTATTCTCATTCAAGCCATCATACATGGGAATAGGGGCGGTGGTGAAGAAATGAGCAAGGAGAAAGTAGTGATCGATTGGAGGAGATACGTTGGACCGATAGAATGGTACGACACTCAGGGAGCGTTGCAGTTCTTTCATCTTTTCACGTTGGGAATGAGACATTATCACAGTCTATTGGATTTCGGGTGTGGAAGTTTGAGATTCGGACGCTTTGCGATTCAGTATCTTGATCGTGGCAACTACTATGGGATAGAACCAAAACGTGACCTTGTGACTGAGGGAATAAAGCATAACTGTTTGACAGAACTCGTTAGAGAGAAGACACCTTACTTAGAAATTTCGGATGCCTGCGATATGTTTATCTTTAAAAGAAATTTCGACTACATCATGGCTCAATCTGTGTTTGCACATATGCCGAAACAGCAAATTGACAAATCTTTGGAGTCTGCGTACAAAGCTATGAAGCCAGAAACGATTTTTCTTGCGACTTATTCTGAGGGTAAGGTAGATTATGGAGGGAAGGAATGGAATCAGTCGGGGGCATTTTATCGGCCTGTCACTATGAGGGCAATCATTGAAAAACATAACTTGACCATGAGAATTTTGCCTGTTTATCATCCGGGCAGACAGACGTGGATACTCATAAGGAGAAAGTAGTGGAGAAGTTCATTTGGCTGGTGTCTTATCCCCGCTCGGGGAACACGTGGCTGAGACTTCTCCTCGCAAACATTCAGCACCCGGAAGTCGACTGTGGGTATCTTGATATTGATAAGTTTATACCAGATGCTCATCAGCGGGGTTGGTCTGATATTGTGGCCCAGTCGTACTCGTACAACCCCGTCTTTGTGAAATGTCATTTCGATATGATATCGTATTACCTCAAATATCCAAACGCAGTCTATAGCTATAGGGATGGGAGGGATGTTGCTCTCTCATGTTATCATTTTGGCTTATGGCAGGGTACGGTTCATTCGTCAATGTCCTTCAAGCAATTTCTCATTGATAAGTTCATCCCCGGGATGATGCCTTTTGGGTCGTGGAAAGTGCACGTTACTTTTTGGCTTCGAGGATGGATAGGTGTTGAATCATTAATGGTAAAGTACGAGGACTTGTTGGCAGACCCCCTTGCTATAACGAGGAAGGTTGTTAAGTTTACAAAATTAAAAACGAGTTTGCGAATTATTAAGCAGGCTGTGGAGAGGACAAGGTATAGCCGATTGTTGAAGCGTCGTGCTTCAGAAGGAGTTGATCCTCGCAAACTCGGATTGAGAGGCTTGTCTGGTGGCTGGAAGGATGAGTTCTCACCGGCCATGAATAAAAAGTTCTGGTCATGGGCGGGGGAGATAATGTCGTTCATGGGATATTCGGAGGAGGGATGATGAAAGTTCTGATAACTGGCGGTGCTGGATTCATTGGATCACATCTGACGGATTATCATCTGGCTAAAGGCGATGTTGTGTCCGTTATTGATGATCTGAGCACGGGCACAAAAGCTAATTTACTGCAAGCTATGAACCATCACAATTTTAAATTCATTGAGGAAGACATCTTCTCCCCAGAGTTGGAAGACCTTGTGAAATGGGCGGATCGTATCTACCATTTGGCCGCCGTTGTGGGGATGCTGAAGGTCATGGAAGACCCCTATCAAGTTATGAAAGTAAATGTATTCGGGACGGGCTACGTTTTGGAGAATTTGGCTCCCCATCAAAAGGTGGTAATAGCTTCAAGCTCGGAGGTCTACAGTTTGGAGGCAGGGAGGCCGTTCAACTTCACCCGTTGGAACTACGCTCTCAGTAAGCTGACAGCAGAAGCTTTGACTTTGTCCTATGCTAAGAAGTATGGTCTCGATGTGAGCATTGTCAGAATTTTTAATACGATCGGTACCAGACAGGCAGGGTCATACGGGATGGTAGTGCCGAGGTTTGTACGACAGGCAACGATGGGTGAACCGATAACAGTTTACGGAGATGGGCGGCAGACACGAAGCTTCTGCCCGGTGGAAGATACTGTGCGGGTGCTCGATCGCCTTGGATCCATTCCTGAGAGCAAAGGCAAGACCCTCGATGTTGGAAGCAACTGTGGCATCTCCATTTTGGAGCTGGCTGAGCTGATCAAGGCGGGGGCAAAGAGCAAGTCGGACATTGTGCTTGTGCCATATGATCAGGTGTACCCTGAAGGGTTTGAAGATGTGCGTGGTCGGGTGGCGAACTTGAGTGAATTGTTTAAGTTAATGAGGTTTGGGTTTGGGCGTCTTGAAAATGCTTTAGATAAAATCATTGAATGGGAGAGAAGCAAATGAGAATTTTAGTAACTGGTGGAGCGGGGTTTGTCGGCTCCGTGCTTGTGCCTATGCTTCTGCAAGCAGGACACAAAGTGCGAGTGTACGACAGTCTGATGTGGGGAGTTGACGGGCTTTTAGCGTGCTTCCTGCATAAAAACTTTGAGTTTGTGAAGGGGGATGTCAGAGATTCCGGCGCCCTTGAGAAACGTGTTGAGGATTGCGCTATCATTGTGCATTTAGCGGCTCTCGTTGGGTTCCCGATTTGTAAGAAGTTCGAACGGGAAGCTCTCGAAGTCAATGTTGGTGGCACACGGACTGTGTGTGGTACGGCGAATAAGGAAGCTCCAATCATACTGGCTTCGACGGACTCGTGCTATGGGAAGAAAACAGAGGTTTGTGTAGAAGCTTTGCCGTTAGATCCTCTCACTGTCTATGGTGATACAAAAGTTTTAGCTGAGGAGGCGGTCAGGGAGAGAGAGAACTCTATTGTCCTTAGATTTGCTACTGGATACGGAGTGTCTCCGAGGATGAGGCTTGATTTGATGGTGAATGACTTCTGCTACAAGGCTGTGAAAGAGAAGAATCTGGTTGTCTACGAGGCGGATTATCGACGAGCGTTTGTGCACGTGCTGGACATGGCCAGGGCGATCCTTTTTGCGATTCAGAACATTGAAAAAATGCAAGGTGAGGTTTTTAACATCGGCTCGGTAGACCTGAATTTAACGAAGCGTCAGGTGGCGGAGTTTATCAAGAAGAAAGTGAAGTATTATTTGCACTACGCCGACTTTGGAAGGGACGAAGATCAACGGGACTACGAAGTCAGCTCCGAGAAAATAGAAGCTCTGGGATTCGAAACGACTGTGAGTTTGGAAACGGGAGTTTCACAGCTTATCGATCTGTTTCAGTCTTTCGAACCAAAGCCTCAATATTCAAATGTGTAGGAGGAAGAATGACAACAACAACATCGAACATTAAGGTAATGATAACAACGAGGGTGCCCGCCAAGCCGGTGAGGCGGATGCCGGCATCGGAAGCGGATGACAGGAAGCTGAAGAATTTGTACAAGGCGTTCTACAAGCAGTTCCCGGGCTTGAAAGAGAAGTGTTCGGATGTCCGCATCATCAACTGTGAATAGCCGAGGCAGTATGAAGATAACCGAAAATGAGGTAAGCATAGTTATTTTAGTGCTGTGCGGATTCTTTGGAATGCTCTATCCCGACACCGCACGATGGATATTACTTGTGCTTGTAGTGCTCGGGGTATGGAGCTTTGTGAGGCAGACATGAAATTAAAAGACAAAAAGGTTTTGGTAACAGGTGGCTCTGGCTTTTTAGGCAGGGTTATTGTCAAGAAATTGGAGGATAGGGGTGCACACGTAGCTATTCCAAGGAGCGCCGATTATGATTTGATGGATAAGAATAGAGCAGAGGAAATGATTGAAGTTTTTCATCCCGAGATTGTCATCCATTCAGCCGCACTTTATGGAGGAATCGAGATTAATATGAAGATACCAGCAGATATTTATTTTACGAATATGTCAATGCAGACAAATGTTATTGATGCATGTGCGAAGGCTAATGTAAAGAAGTTCGTAGGCGTAGGAACAGCTTGCTCATATCCAGGCGAGGTTTCAGGCTCAATGCAGGAGAAGGATTTATGGAAGGGTCCGTGTCACGGTTCAGTTGCGTGCTACGGAGCAGTGAAGAAGATGATGGTTATTCAATGCAATGCTTACAGGCAACAGTTCGGGTTCAATGGAATTCATGTTATGTTAGCAAATCTTTATGGTCCATGGGATTCATATAATACAGAGCGGTCACACGTCGTAGCAGCGCTTATTCGAAAGTTCGTTGAAGCCCAAAAGAATAACTCATTAACTGTGCCAGTTTGGGGAACTGGAAATCCTGTTCGTGAGTTCTTGTTTGTTGATGACGCTGCAGAAGGTATTCTTCGAGCAACAGAAAAGTATGATGAACCAATACCATTAAATATAGGAACAGGCATCGGCACAGCAATCAAGCTGCTTGTGTATTATATAAAAAAGCTAGTAGAGTATGAAGGTGAGGTCAAGTGGGATACGTCAAAGCCCGAAGGTGCGAAGGCGAAGGTTTTTGATATTACCAGGATGAAAGACGTCCTTCACTGGACTCCGGACACAGCATTGGAAGAAGGACTTTCGTGGACTATTCGATGGTTCAAGGAAAACTATGCTCCAGCCATCGAGAGGTGGTAAAAATAGCGTGAATTTGGGCAGGAGAGGAGCATAGGCGAACGATAGTCATATAATTGACCCTGAGTTTACGGGTTTGACGAATATTGGAGGTATAGGCAATGTGGAAAGAAATGATAAATGTTTATAATCCTTATAATAGTATGAAGGCTTTGGCACATAGAGAGCGGATCGAAGCCGCGGTTAGGTGGGTAAATGGCGCAGAAGAGAACCTTCAACCGCCAGTCACGTTAACAATTGACCCTACAAATCTCTGCAATGTTCATTGTTCATGGTGCGAGTATAAGGATTACAGGTCGTCAAATCTGACGTCAATCTCCGATGTTCGGTTGCTCGAAATTCCAGTATTTTTAAAAGAGTGGGGAGTGAAGAATGTTGTACTCTCTGGTGGTGAACCATTGTTTCACCCTCGGATTGTAGATTTTTTGAAGGAGCTAGATAAGAACAGTATACGTGTCGGAATAAAGACAAATGGCTTGTGTTTGGAAAAGGATGGTATTAGAAAGGCCGTGCTGAAGTATGTTGAATGGGTCGAGTTTTCGGTTGATGCCGCAACTTCAACAACGTATTTGAGAGTTAAGAAGGCAGGACTCGATTATTTTGACAAGGTAATGACTAATATTCGTTGGCTGGCTCAGAACAGGGGAGATGATGGCCGTCCCAAAATAACAATGTGTTTTCTTATTCATCATACTACTTTCAATGAACAGTTTGGATTCTGTGATTTGGCGAAGACAATGGGCGCAGACATAGCTCTTATTCGTCCGATATACCTTTCACGTTATAGGTTTTCACAGGGAATGAGAAAGCAGTCCGAGTATTATCTCAGAGAAGCCCGGAAAGAATTAGAGGATGAGACTTTTCATATTTACGGCATAGTACATAAAGTAGAGCGGGAATGGAATAGGGCGATTCGGTTCAGGAAATGTTATGCAACGCCGTTAATTGGCGTGCTGGGCGCCGATGGCAAGTTCCATCCATGTCCTGATCGGCGTGGAGACGAGGAGTTCTCGTTAGGCAAGTGGTATCCATTTGAAGCATTTTTAAAGCGGTGGGGTTCGAAGAGTCATCGTGAGCTTTTAACTAGAATCGTTCCGAGGGCATGTCCGAGGTGTGAAGTGTGTATTGTCAATGAATTAGTTGAAAAATGTATTAATAAAGACGGCATGAGTCTCAATTATATTTAGGACGCTAGGGTTGCAAACTGCAATCCTTTGTGTGATATTATTTTTGAAGGAGGTGTCAGGTGGCAAAGCAAGTTGCTCGAGAAGGTTATGAGTATTATAAAGAGAAGTATAAAAACAAAACAAAGGTGGAGCAAGTCTTTTATGATGCCATGGGCAATCCAGTACATATTTTGCCCGGTAAAGTCGGTGAAATTATTCGCATTAGGTTGGCCGAAAATCCGAATCCGAAGTTAAGGAGGTCACGCCGTGGGACTGGACGCAAGCGCACTAGTAACAAGGATAAGGCTAGAAGCGGGAAAGCCGCCAGTTGATATTGTTCCAGACGCTAATATCGAGAATTGGATCGCCGAAGCTTTAGAAGAGTTCGATAGGTACATTCCAAACTGGGCGACGTCGTATATAGAAACAGTAGGTGATCAGCCGGACTATTCTGTCCACGAAGATGCAATAGAGGTGGTATTTGTCGGTTGGGCAGGTGGACGAGCCACAATGGCAGACATTTTCGGCGGTGAGTTTGACGTTGAGTTTCCAGCCGAGGGTTATGATGTTATGCTCGATCAGGTAACGCAGTATGTCGATGCGTTGAAGGCTCAGCAGATAGCAGATCGAGCCGATTGGGATTGGAACGAGGCAACGGAAAAATTATGGTTGCTTCCTCCGCCATCAACAACAGGCGATAGGGTATATTACATTTATATTAAGGCTTGGACTTTGGCATTGTGTAAGGATAGGTTCGAGAAGTTTATCGTGTGGTACGCCATATCTCAGGCGTTAAAAGTGAGGGCGAGGAGACAGAAACGGTTGAGTGCAATTTCCCATACGGGAGGACAGTTTCCGTGGACGCTGTCAGACCCAGAGCTGAAGGATGCTCGGACATTGGAGAAGAAGTTTTATGATGCCATGACAGTGGAGTCGAAGAAGGCTCCGACGTTTTGGGCGTAAGCGTAAGATGGAACAAGCAATAACTCTGAAGCCAGACCTAAGCCATTTTAAGAAGATTGCCAATAATCTCATGTCGTTCAAGCGACATACAGGAGCGGGATTATGGTCTCTCACAGGTGAGGCAATGGAGCAGTTGAAGCGGACAACGCCACGCTCAGATAAACCCGGAACCCATCTTGCCGATATGTATACGAGAATGGCGAAGAAGGATATGCACGGATGGATTGATGAGATTATCATCGGCACGGCATCGGATCATCCAGAGCTTCTGTGGTATCTCGAGCACGGGACATCACCACACATCATCATGGGCAACCCATTGCTTGTGTTTGAAATTAACGGGCAGACAATTTTCACAACGATTGTTCATCATCCGGGGACTCGACCCTATCTATTCGTCAGTCAGACGAGAGCAAATCTCGAACGGAAGATTGAGTTGTTTAAATCCGAGGTCGCACGCAGGACACGGGAAGCGGTTGAACGGGGGAAAATGTCATGAGATATACGACCGCCGAAGATGTTCTGCTTGACCTCGTTGCAGATATAAAGACGGTTAGCGTAAACGGCAGGACAATGAAGGACTGCGAACGTCATCATCAGGAGGACTATGAGAATTATGAGTATCCATCAAGCTTCCTGAACGATGTGCGACGGGACAGGATGAGGTTCTTGCAGGATGTTATCAAGGTCACTCATACGATAGTTGTCGTAGTCTTTGATTATAGTGAGGAGGGAGATTTGGGTACGAAGTTAGATGCTCTCATTCGTGCCACAGTCGATAAAATACTCGATGATGTGACTCGGGGTACTAAGGTCTATAATACTAAGGTAGTTCGGGTCGTCACGGATGAGGGATTCTTAGAGCCTCATTGTGTTGGCATCCTAACACTCGAGGTAAGTTATTTGAGCAGGGTATAATGTCACAAGCACAATTGATATTAGCGGCGTTAGCAAATCAGGTAAACACAGCCAGTGTTAATACTGTCGTTAATGCCAATGCAAAGCTTGATATGACCGTGCGAACATTAGCTGAAGTTCCATTGAATGAGATTATAGCGGTCGAGGAGACAACGAGAGGCGAGGTTGGTGGCTTCGATATGTACTCGTTTTTCGTTGATTTGACTTGCTATTATATAGATGAGCCGGACTCGGACACACAGAAAGAAACATTGACAAAAGAGTTGAAAGATGCAATCGGTGGTGATATAACTCTGAACGGAACGTGTACCTGTTGTCACGTAAGGAGCGTGCGGTATGGCGGTGAGTTTCCATTATGGGAGGTTATTCTCAGCTTGGAAATTTTGTATGAGAAGGAGATAGCCAATGCCTAGAGCAAGGAAGCAGAAGCCAATAAAGTCAGTTTCTTATCAAAAGTATTATCCAAAAAAACCAAAACCACCCACTCCCCCACCCTCTCCCCCATCCCGATTCTTCTTAATGTCTACGAATGCGCCCAGAGCAATACCGGGCGTTGCCACATGTCCGAAGGGTGTTTGGGTTGAGGTACCCAAAAGAGTCTATGACGGCTACGTAATTGCCATAAGTGAAGGTAAGAAAAACGGTATCGATGTCGGTTGGAAGGTTAGAAGTGAATAATTGATGGAGGAGTTATAACATGAGAACATACGCAAAGGCAAACGAGGAACAGCTCTTCGTCAAGAAGGAAGCCGTCGGGCAAGAAGGAGTGATGGTCAGACCCGACGTTACTGACAGAGTACTTGCCGTCGGAGTGGCAACTACGGGTCAAGAACGTGAGTTGCTGGAAGATGAACAGATCAGAGGCCAGCGGTCGAGAATGAGTCCGCTCAGTTGTTGGGTCAATCCCGGAGAGTGGAGCTTTACCACGTACGTCAAGCCATCCGGAGTTGTGGGAACAAAGCCCGAAGTTGATGTTCTGTTAGAAGCCGCGTTGGGACGGAAATGTCTAACAAACTCTCCTGCCGCTTGTGCCAACTGGAGTCAAGGTGTCCTGTACGTGCTTGACAGCTCATTGACCATCCCCAGCTTCAGCTTGTGGAGAAAGGTCGGAACCACGGTTTTTGCCATGATGGGATGCACGGTTGAAACGCTCGAGATAAGCATCGCTGGAGACGCGATAGCATCGCTGGCTTGGAGCGGGAGTTTCATGCGGCAATTCTTGGCAGGTGAGTCAACGCTCTCACAGACGGAAGCCAAAGACGCCACAACACTTCACGTCACTCACTCAAAACGTTTCTCGGATTCAAACATCAGAATTTCAGTCGGTGATAACACACCGGCAACCGGGTATCTGATCACATCCATTGACTACGAAACTGACATCATCACAATTTCCCCGGGACTTGCGGAAGAGGAAACAAGCGGAGCGACAGTTAAAGGTTGGTATCCGACTAGCGGAGCAGTTGACACGAAGAAACCCATTTGCGGGAAGATGGGAGTCGTTACCATCGACACGAGTCAATGTGTCGTCCTCACAGCTACCATTACACTCACAAATAACATCAAGTACTATATTGACGAGAAGAACGGCCTGGCCTACGCAACAGCATACGGTGCGCCCACATTCAGGGATGTCAACGGCACTCTGACCATGTACTACGCCCCAGCAGGATCGAGGTATTTCTACAAGGCGGATAAACGGGAGAAGGATGCTCTTATCGTTCCTGCGGGAGATGTGTCAGGCAACAGAATGAGAGTCTTTTGCCCGCAGATAGAGTACAAAGCTCCGGTTCTTTCGGGCGACGAGGAAGTGATGATCGAGCTGCCTTTTGATGCGGTTGGATCAGCGGCAGGCGACGACGAACTTAGAATTGCATTCGATTAAGCGGTTCGGGATAGTGCCCGGCGCAGTCGAATAGATTTTTTTCAGGAGGCACGGTATGAGTCCGGTTAATTTACAAAAGCTGATAGACAGCACTATGATGAAGGGTGTATCGGTATGGGTTGAGTACGATGCCATTCCGGGATTCATGGTCGAGATTGCATATGTCTCGAAACAGCACATGATTAAGATTGTCGAGTCGTGCACCAAGCACATCTACGACAAGGAAGAGCGGAAGTTCAAGGACGATCTCGACAGAGGGAAGGTTGCTCATCACTGGGCAGAGAAGGTTCTGCTCAGTTGGAAAGGACTGACCCTCGAGGGGTTTCAGAAACTTTTCCCCATCGAAGTTACAGAGAAGGATCGGAAGAACGAGGTCCCGCCAGAATACAAGAACAGGGTAACAATTATCTGGGAATCCGCAGAGTTTGAGAATTGGTGCTTGGCTGTAGCCACTTCTCCTGAGTACTTCGTTAAGTTTAAGGAGGAGAAGGAGAAAGAGGTAGAACAGTTGGAAAAGCAGTAGCGTGGGCAGAAGACCCCACAGCTCTTAACTGTGAGAACTGCAAGAAGCTTTTCAAAGAGGTAGAGGAGAAACACAGACCGAAGTGCGATAACGTTGACGAGCTCGGCTTTTGCCCGAAGGGCGTGCCCATTCTCTGCCCGGCTAACATCGACGTTTGGGACGTTTACAACGTTCTGCTCACGCAGGCAGTTGACCCCAATACGGGATTGTTGAAATACGACGGACGGCTAGTCCGTGACCTATGTGACCTATATGAGGTCGGTGGAATAGACCAGCGTTCGCTGGCCGGTAAAATCCTATTTATGATAGGAGTCGCCAACCCTCTTCGCCTTGCCAAATTTGAGAAGGCACGGAAAGAGGACGAAGCGAAACGGAAGGTTGAAGAAGCGCGAGGTAGGTCACGTGCGAGAATTAGAAGATAGCATACGCTACTAGAGGATAAAATGCCCGGTGGTCAGGATATTGTCCTCGTACTGCGTGTTGATGATAAGGGAACGCGTGTAATCCAGCAGTTCTCTACCAAAGGGACACAAGCGTTCAAAACCCTTGACAAATCTGTCAAGAAGTCCGGTCGAAACCTCGACGCAATCTCAAAGAAACTCAAAAAAGCAGGTAGAGGTCTGACTGTCGGACTAACTCTGCCGTTAGTGGGAATCGGTGTTGCCGCCCTCAAAATGTCTATGGACTTTAATAAGTCCATGGCAAATATCGGCACCCTGATTCCAGGCAATATCAAACGAGTTAAAGAGTTAAAGACCGATATCAATGAAATGTCTATGGCATTTGGTACGAGTGCCAAGGACATCGCCGATGGAGCCTATCAGGTCATTTCGGCATTTGGAGACACGGCAGAGACTTCAAAGATATTAGAAATCAATGTTAAGGCGGCCGCTGCCGGTATGGCCACAACAACCGATGCCATCAATCTTACTTCTGCGGTTACCAAAGGCTATAACGACACGACAGCCGAGGCAATTCAAAAAGCTGCAGACTTGGCTTTCATAACTGTAAAACTGGGACAAACAACCTTTCCTGAATTGGCTAAAAGCATTGGTCGAGTTGTACCCATTTCCGCCAAGTTAAATGTTAAGCAGGAAGAGATGTTTGCCATTTTTGCAACATTAACAGGTGTTACAGGGGGAGCGGCGGAGGTAAGTACACAGTTTGCAGGAATCCTTCGAGGCATGATGAAACCCACAGACACGATGACGGAATTAATAGGGAAGTTGGGGTTTGCGACTTCTGCGGCGATGGTAAAAGAGTTAGGTCTTGTTGGAGCCATGAAAGCATTAGAGGGGAAAACTGACGGCACAGCAGAATCCGTGGCAAAACTCCTGCCTCGAGCAGAAGCGTTAATCGGATGGTTCGCTTTGACAGGTAGTCAGGCTGACATCTTTGCCAAGAAATTGGGCGCAATGGAGGAAAGATTGGGAGCTTTGGATAAGGCGTTTAAAGAGATAGAGAAAGGCGTTTGGGAGACCGGGTTTAGCTTCCAGCAGTTGAAGTCAATGGGAGCTGTTCTTATGCGAACGCTGGGCGATGCTCTGGCTCCAGCTCTTGGAAAACTCATTGTGGCTCTCAAGCCAGTGCTTTTGAATGTAATAAAGCTAATAGAGAAGTTCGCAGACGCTCCCGGACCGATAAAAGCCGTAGTCATTGGACTCGGTGCGTTCCTTGCTATTCTCGGACCCGCTTTGATGATGTCAGCCAAGGTGCTTTGGGCTGTTGGTCAGTTTAAGAAGTTCCAAGTTGCATCGAAGTTTGTTACGTTTTTAACTAAAGCAGTAAAGGGATTGAAGGCTGCAAGTGCAGTTACGACTGTAGGTTTGGGTATTTTGGTAGGCGCTCTTCTACTTACGCTTCATTGGACTAAAAAAGTTAGAGATGCCCAGAACGAGGTTATTGAGTCCGAAAAACGAGTGAATGAGCAGGCTCAAACTCAAGCTGTGCGGTGGTCTCTGGTAGCCAAAGAAGCAGGGCTGACAACTCGGGAAATGATGGCAATGACAAGGGCATATAAAGGGAATTATTCACAGATGTTCAGAGCTTTAAAACAGGGCAAGGAATCTGTCGAATTACAAGAAGCATATATAAGGACGATAAAAATACTCAAAGGCGAGTTAAAGGAAATGGCTCCCGAAGTTCAGCAGGCTATGGAAGCGCAGTTAAAATTATACAAAGAAGGGAAGTACAAAGTCGATGCTATGATAGAGAGCATCCAATTTTATATTAAAGAATATGAAAAAGCGGAGCGGGTTGTTCCTAAATTTCTTACTGATATTCTTACAAAGCTGAAAGCTGAGCGTAAGGTAATAGCAGATACGGCGAGGGCTTTGAGGGAAAAGGAAGAGGCCTGGAAGGCAATGGTCAAGGGCTATACGACAGCCATTCCAACTGTGGAGGGGGTTCAGACACAGTTTAATGCTTTGCAAGAGGTGTTAAAGAAAGTAGAGGAGAAAGGTGGTAACGTCGATGAAGTTATATTACTTTTGAACGATAAGATAGTCGAATTATATGAGGCGGCAAAGTTAGCCAAAAAGGTTTTCGGAGACGAGATGCCAGAGGGACTTTTGAAAATGTACGAAACCTCCTTGAAGTCCACTGAAGGAATGAATCTGCTACGGGAAAGGGTGAATAAAACTACTGAGGCCGTCGTTGCCGCAGTTGAGAAAATTGACGAGATGGCGAATACATACGGGGATTGGAATAAAAAGCTGTTTAGGGGATTTGATGAGAGTTTTGAGGCTATGGCGCGTGGAACCGCTGATGTTTTGTATGAAATAGATAAATCCGTCGCTGATGTTTATGATAAAGGTTCGGCAAGGAACGCATTGGATAGGGCTTTGGAAGCTGATGCTCGCCGTTGGGAAATGGTAAGGAGACGGATTGCTGACGAAATTAAGTCCTATACTGATATGTATAAAAAGAAGAAGGAAACAATTGAGGAATATTATGCTGACGAGTTGAGAAGGTTTAATCTGGCTACAGCTATTCGAATGAATGAGCTTGACGTAATAATTGAGATTGAAAGGATGAAGCGAGAGGCTCAAAAGGCAACCACTATTGAGGAGCTTAATGAGATTCAAAGCGGTGCCAGAAAGCGTATGACCGAGGTGAGAAAGTCGGGGGTTACGGAAATTGCCTCTCATAAGAAGGTAGCCGAGGCTGCTTTGGAAGTTTACAAAGAAAAGTATATCAACCCAAGAGTCAGTGAACTTGAGGGTATGTATCCTAAAATAGAACAGGCTGAAGCCGATAGCCGCAGAAAGGTTTCGAATGAGTTCTGGGGACTCTCTATGGATTGGCAGGCGGTCACAGATGACATAACAAATTACTGGACGAAAGGTATTGCTGAGATGATTGCCGGCACGACAACTTTTGGAGATTTGATTGAGAATTCTTTTAATATTCTTTCGGCAGGTGTTGGTTCTACGATTGGAAATTTGGCTAAGAGTGCTTTGAAATCGTTCGGTGCGATAGCAGGACCCATTGGTGGAATTGTTGGAGGTATCGTTTCGTCTGCTCTATCGGGTCTTGGGAAGCTCTTTGGAATAAAGTCTAAGGCTCAGAAGGAGAAGGAAGCGGCCGAGAAGGCGGAGAAAGAGTGGCAGAGTACGATCGACAGCACTGTGAGTAGCTTACGCACGTATGGGAAAGTCTCACGCTCCCTTGCCGAGGAAATCGCCACGTTAGCAAAGGATATCGGAACGACGGCGGCTAAAGCAAAGCTTTTCTCTAAGATTATAGACGACGTTGGAATAAGTCAGAGAAACATAAACGAACTCTGGCAGGGTGCGCTGACCACACTTGGGGCGTACCGGAGGGGGCAAATCTCGGCTACAGACGCCGCTCGAGGACTCGGAGAGTCGTTCACCAAGCTTGTTGAAGGTGCACGGCTGTTCGGAGAGGAAGGCTCCAAAGCCATGATCAAATTCATTAAGAAGGTCCAGAAGTCTGGAGTCGAGGTTAAAGAAGTTACAGATTATATCAATGCTCAGTTAGGGATTGTCGAGGAGACGGGGGGAGGCGCTGCACAAGGGCTTAAAGCGATGGCAGACGCTATCACCGTCGGTATGGGCGATGCTCGGTTCCAGCTCGAACGTGTTGAGAAACAGACGCTCGCCACATTCAATGCGATGATTAAGAGCGGGGCAACATACGCAGAAGCGATGACGGCTCTCGGTCCTGCGTTGGAGACGATAGCCGAGAAACATACTGAAATGGGGCAAACGGGAGGAGCCGCTATTTCCCAACTTCTCCGAATGAAAGACATTGTTACGGCCAATGAGGATCTGTTCAGTGCGGTAACCGGGAATCTTGACGTGCTTAATGCCCTGGCCAATGTGGGAGCCTTGAATCAGGAGGTTTTGACGGATGCCGCTCAACAGGCGGGTTCTTACTTTGAGCAACTCAAGACAGCCGGACTATCGGGAAATGAAGCTCTCATGCAGATGGCTCCGACCCTGCAACGTCTAGCATACCTGGCTCGAGAACATGGGTTGGAGCTCGACAAGCCAACGCAAGCACTTCTTGACCAAGCTGAAGCTGCGGGAGTTCTCTCTGCAGAAGAAGCAACCTGGCAAGAGAAGTTGATATCAGGTCTCGATAGAATTGCTCGAGGACTTGAAAGACTGGGAGGCGGATTCGATAACTTCGGTCGTAGAGGAAAGCGTGGTGTTAGAGATGTAGGGAAGGAGTTCGGTCCGCATAGCTTGACAGGGGTGATGGCGAAAACTCAAGCGCAAGCAGAGAAAACTTTTGGGGCAATCGAAGAGGGAGCGAGCATGGCTCAATCCATGCTCGAGAAGATCGAAGCTCCAGAATTAGCAATTCCAAAGGAAGAGATGGCCAAAGCTCTTGCCGAGGCTAAAGATTTAACAATTCCCGTGGGCATTGCAACTCCGGAGGGTGAAATGGCCAAAGCTTTCGGTGAGACGAGAATCAAGGCTATGATCGAAGCGATGACAGCTCGTCGACCAGCAACTCCAGCACCCGCTCCGGGGGTTCCAGCTACAGTACCGACGGAGGTGGGAGCAATGGTTCGCAGACCCGAGGGAGCTGAGAGGGCGCCGGAGGCGGCACAGCCTCAAATCATCTTTGCTCCGCAACTGAGCGCTGTTGATGCTGAGGGCATGGAAGAGCTTGTCACTAATGAAGTATTCCCAAAGTTCATTAGCATTCTTGAAACAAATAAAGGCGGCAAACGGACGGAAATGAGACAAAGTATAAGGGTGGACTAAAATGACCATACGATACGCAACAGGAAATCTAATCACTTCAGTGACTATGCCTGTAGATGCCGACCCGGTTGTTGGAGGGTACTGTAGCTCGGAGGACTCGCTTTATCAGCTCGAGTATTTGTATAACAAGAGTCAGTCTTTGCCGTATCGATGTGCTAATGCGGCTCTTGGGGATGCTCAGTGGGTTATGTGGGACTTGCAGAATGAAACGACTCCGGCAACCATGCTGGCGTTGTTGAATCATAATCTGGTCGGAACGAGTGTGGCTGCGCCGTTTGTGCTGACTCTGAGCGGGGATAATGGGCCGAATTGGGGTGATCCAGCTTACGGTCCAATAGACGTATTAGGAGAAGGAGATACGCTTACGCGAAACATCTGGCTTTCACTTAATGCTCTTGGCACAACGGAAACATTTCAATATTGGAGGCTCGATATTACCGACCCGGACAATCCCTATAATTACGAATTTGGGGAGCTGGTTCATGCTGTGCATGGCAGTTTCACACGAAACTACGATTGGGGATACACCGAAGCGTTGAGATATATCAAGGCAGAGAGCAGGACACTCTACGGCCAGAGGCATCGGAAGAAATTGGCAAAGCAGAAATACTTCATGCTGACATTCAATAACGTCGTTGATGCCGATATTATTGGAGAGGTGGAGGACTTCTTTGAGGCTCTTGGCGGTGAATATCCGTTCGTTTTTATTCCAGATGCCGCTCTAGATGACTGCTGGTATGTGCTCTGCCTGAATGATCTGGACGCGAAAAGGAATTTTCTTGACATAAACTCCTTCACATTGGAGCTTGAAGAGGAAGCAAGGGGGATAACACTCTTATGAGTGTAGCAGACGATCTAAAGAAGATCGAAAAACAACTTGGCAACATCAATCGACGATTGACCCACATCCGTCGCATCGCCGGTATTCCATTATTTCTTGATTTGCCCGATACTCCGGGATCATATGTCGGCGAAAAGGGTAAAGTCGCCACAGTGAACGATGCAGAGAACGCTCTTGAGTTTCTGGCGGCAGTTATAGCATTTCTCGGTTTGACCGATACGCCTGCAGATTATGCGGGGTCGGGGAACAAAATAGTTAAAGTAAACGCCACTCCTGATGCCCTTGAGTTTGGGGCAGACATTGAGAATTTGGAGAATGTTGATACACTTGTCGGTCAGGGTGGGAAGTTACCGAAAGTAAAGGCGGCGGGTGCTGGTATAGAGTTTGGAGCAGACATTGAGGATTTGGATAACGTTGATGCCCTCACTGGAAAAGCCGGCAAGGTGCTAAAAGTAAAGGCAGCGGATGCGGGTATAGAGTTCGGGCCTGCGTTGTATGTGTCGGACGTTGCCCCGGTTGGCGGAGATGGAAACAATGGTGATTTGTGGTTTGAGTATTAAGAGGTAAAAATGGCTTGGACAAGTGATACCCACGACGCTTCAGCGGGGAAGTTTATCGACGTGCTTGATACTCTTCTTGTGGCAGTGCACGGAACGTGGAGCGTGTATGATGCTGGGATGCCCGCAAACGAAAAAGTTTACCGATGTTACGATCCGACTGCTGACCCTGTTGTTGATTTTTATCTGCATGTCCAAGACAACCAAGCCGATTATGCTAAAGTTTTAATGTATGACAGCTGGGATAATGTCGGGCATTCATATGCGTACGACACGGGTTGCAAAGTTATTTACGGAGCTGGAGGCGCAAATGTCCCATACATTTCTAAGCAGGGTGATTATTATTTCAGCAGTCACGATCATAGATTCATTTACATTGATAAGATCGAATGGGAAGCAAACTATGTTGGGATGCTTGAATATCCGAGTGCTTTTCAGAGACCAAGGATTCAGCACCCAGTCATGATTGTGAGTTCAACAGCTTACGGCTTGGGATACAACCCGCTCGGTTGGATACCTAATTCTACGACGATTGTTGTTGGAAGGGCGATGATGGGGGTAAGAGGGAATGGAATGTGTCCCATACGGCAGTGGGGACATGCTACAACATACAAGTATTGGCCGTGTGCTGACGGCGGAGTTCATTTGCGCCCGACTTGGATATACGATGCTGATGTTCTTTTGCTTCTTGGGAGGTTGAGAAACGTTGTGAGTGGGTACTCGAATGCGCCATTTAATAATGATGATACTGTAACGATTGGCGGTGATGTCTGGCGTTATGTCGAGGGAACTGATGGGACCAGATACTCATGCCTCATCAAGCAGGAATAGGAGGCTGTAATGGCATATGAATTTGCGAGAATCGGGTTGGCGGCCGGAGACAGACTGGCTGATTTGTGGGACGGCATTGTCGTCAGCAATGCGAAGTGGAGTGTTTTTGACGCCGCCGCTGGCGCAAACGCAAAGACATACAGATGCAACGACATCCCGAACAATGTCGATTTTTATGTGTATGTTAATGACAATCAAGCCGACTTTTCAATCTTAGAGATTTGGGAAGACTGGGATGAAGTTGGACATGCGGGAGTGGGGGACAGCATAGGAGGCACTGCGGACAAATTCAGAATTCATTCAGTTAATGGCGTTCATGTGTGTGTATCAGACCATAGAGTGTTGCTCGGATGTTCGTGGAATGCTATGGGATACTACATCGGCCAACCGATCCGGTTTGATACGACAAAGAATATGCCTTTCTATATTGGCGGGGGCGATAACACGTCAAGTTTCTATAACCCTCTTGGGTTCTTCGACACCACTTCGAGTGCTCCCTGGCGAACTCTATGGGATCATCTTGGGAATGTCAATGCGCGTATTGACCCCTGGGGATACTCTTCTACATACAAGTTTGCGCGCACGTGTAGAGGGACATATGTTTTTGAAGACACTGTTGTTTATGACTATACCAACAAAGTATGCCAGGGGTATCTTGATGGGGTTTGTCATCTTTACACGCTTTCTCAGGGATTCAAAAACGGCGAGGTCATCACGTGTGAAGACGCCGATTGGCTTATACTCGGGGGCACGTATTCGACAAAGTATTGGTCAGCTTTGAGGTTGCAGTAAATGGCTGATTATTCCGGGTACGATTTGTCTGATGTCTTCGACCTTCAGCAGATTGCCGGAGAGGGGCCGAAGGGGATTGTGAAGTCGAGCAATGTATGGCTCTCAACTGACTACGTTCAAGCTGGCTCGCACAGCCTATGTGTCGGTCCGGGAGGGTTCAAGGAGATATTCTACGCCGCTCTAGCAGAGGAGACCACGATTGATGCGTTTGTATATCCGCTCGCAGGCTCGAACCCAATCTTCTATGTCGTTGATCTGGGAAATTGCGTTAAGGCTTCAGACACACCGGCTGGCGTTGGGGATTGGGAGGCTCTTCAGTTGGTTTTCGTAGCCGAGAAGAAGATATACAAAATCGTTGTGGCGAATCCAATTCCAATTATCGGGACTGGGCTCGGTGATGGAGAAAAAGGGTGGTGCTACTTTGATTCAATCGAGTGAGGGAAAATGGCAGGACAAAGTCCAGGTGATTGCGAATACGGAAGTTTCTGGCATGAGGGCGAGAATAATCCTGCTGACTGTGAGTATGGGTATTTTGCTCATATCGGAGGCGTGGCTGCTCCTCCACCAGAGCAGCAAATTCACACGAAGGTGGCTGACAGTTGGGGAGATATTCATACTGTGTGGTACAAAAGTGCCGGGGCGTGGGGGAAGATTAAAGTGTATACGAAAGTCGCAGGCGTTTGGATAGAGCTGTATGATGGAACATAATGTTATCAACTTTAGGAGTATCGCATGACTCTACCTTTTCGTGAGTGGAACAGATTTTATCAGGCTACGCTCGAAGCTGATGGAGCACAGCCGTACAACGCTCCTTCCAAGTGGACAACCACGCATTGGTACACTTGCAGGGTGGGATGGGATTACATTAGACAGACGCCCGAGCGAAAGATAAAACACCATGCGATATTTAGAGGACGATTGGATGATAAGTTCAAACTCATGACGAGTATGGACCAAGCTTGTAGGGCAGAGACAGATGTTACTATATTTAGGATTGCGGAGGTTGCGGACCCCCCGATAGACCACTCCGACCTGTATCCTTGGATACTTGACGATCCAGCCGACCCGTCAAAGGTGTGGGACAAGGACAAGGCGAGTGGGAGATTCTATGATGGGGTGAATCAATGGGATACGCACCCTCCGAACTCGGCACACTCCTCGAACATAGATGAGATTACTCACGCTCTCCTTCCATTGAGCATGACCTCTGTTTTTGGGGTTGAGAATGAAGCGGGAAAATTGGTCCCGGTCTATCAGGACAGTCTTTTTAAGAATGGGTTTTATTTTGCTGTGGAGAATATGGACCCAGGGCTCGAGGTAGGTGAGAAGATTTATTATGGAATGACGCCCACGTCTATAAGGGTTCAGTATTTCAACGCTGTTGTCTCCGATATGTCAACTTGGTGGTGTGATGTTGACGGAGTTGAACTTATTCTATACGGATTGGGCTTTAACCAAAGCAATGCCGAGATAAATGATCAAGGATGGAGTTCGGATAACTGGAAATCATGGGTCTGGTATATCGACTTCATTGGTCTGATGGGGCAGGGCACTTTCACGCTAACTGAGGCGGCCCCTGCGAATGATTTTATAATTAACAGTGATACAAAAATTACGATTCCGAAGGCAAAACTGGCGGCTCTTGGGCTCACTCCCGGTTCGTACAAGATCAGACTTAGAAAAGGCGCTGCCGCCTACAGTGCAACATCTTACGCAGGTGATTTCCGTTGTGATGATGAGGGCAGATGCTATGAGGCAAAACAGTTCACGTTCTATATAGGTCCGTATGTCGAGGCAGCCGACTTCAGGGCCGAGGAACAACCTCTTCCACTGAGCATTTGGACGTTCGCAGATAAGCTGGGAAATGAGTTAACGAAGCACTTTTCTGTCGTCGATATAAGAGCACCGAGTGCTTTCTATGAGGGGCTGATTACTCAGATGGGAGGACTGACAAGGGCTATAGACGACTTTACGGGCATGTTCTCTGTCTCCGATTTAACTCTTACGCTCGACAACAGCGATATGGGGTTCTCGAAGATTCTTGCTGATTATCCCATCTGGAGGAATCAGCCGGTGGAAGTTCATCTTGCCTTCCCCGGTCGACCGGAAGGGTGGAAGATGTCTCTGGCAAAGCTGTATATCCATGACTACACGCTGAAAGGACCTAAAATTGAGGTTTCATTGAAGGACGTCACTCAGAAATTCTTCTCGTCGAAGGTGCCGAAAGACATCTGTACGGAAGAGGAGTTTGAACACATACACGAGTCAGCGATTGGAAAACCGATGCCCGAGATACTTGGGCTGTGTACGAACACAACGGGCGAAATGAAAGGGGCGATTGAGGCTGTCTATGTGGATACAGGCAGTTATAAGTATCTTGCCTCTCGAGGGATTTTGCACGATATTACTCATGTCTACTCGGACGGTGTCCTGAAAACGAAAGGTACTGACTGGGTGATAGCGTATGACAACGGTCACACGTTCATCGATTTTGTCAGCAATCAGTTAGAGAATAAAATCACATTCAACGCCGAGGGATATATGCAGCCGGGTTGGAATTCATCGAACGGCTACATCCAGAATCCCGCGTATATCTTAGCTTACTTTCTAGCATTCATCGCCGAGGTTCCTCTCGAACGCATGAATTTGAAGACGTTTGAGGATTTAGCAACCCTTTTTGAGGACATGGGAGAAGAGACGGCAGGAAAGTTCATTCTGGAGGACGAGATGGACGTTGATGCTGCCATGCAGGGGTTGCCTTTTTCATTCGGTACGAAGACGTTTCCTGCTTTGGACGGGCGGATTAGGGGTGAGAGGATGGACATCACCAACTATGCCTCCAATCTGGTCGTTTTTTCTCAAATCGATCTGGCTGGTCCTGCAATTCGATCCATGAATCTTCCTCAAGCTGTGAACTTTGCCAGAGTTGAATGGGATTATTTTCCAACTGCACGATGGTCATTGGGAGCAAAGGAAGTAAAACACCAGCGCAGTATTGATGACTTGGGAGCGAGACTTGAGCCGAGACAGAGGTGGGTCTTTTCATGGACGACATCGGAGAGTCTCGTAGATCGAAGGGTTCAAGAGGAGCTTTACAGGCGTGCTTACGGAAATAAGAAGATAGAGTTCGATCTTCCGTTACAATGGATTCCCATGCTTGATCTGCACACAACTTTCAAGTTTCAGGACCCGTGGGGAATAAGCACGTCAAAAACGGGAGAAAGAGCGCGATATTATTACATTGAGTCGCTATCATATAATTTTTCTAACGGCAGGATTAAAGTTGTGGCTGTTGACTTGCAGTACATGCTCCGGCAGTATATCATTGCTGGTGATGAGGAGGACGGCATTGCTACTAATTGGTCTGTCGCAACCGAATCCGATCGCATGTTTGCTTATGCCTGTGATGAAGCCACCAGCAAATTCGCAGATGGTGAGGACGGGAAGATTGCAGGTCCCGAGTAATTTGGAGAATAGGAGGTAACAATGACATTAGAACAGGGTGATGATCTCGTATCTGGAACTTACGTTCCGTTTCCTCAGTTTAATCGAGTGAAAAATGCATTCCGTCAGGCCGGTCCGAAAGTTGCAGTATCTGGTGCCGTTCCGGGTATGGTTCTTTCGGACTCTCAGGATAATAGGCGTTATCACGCTGTATCGGTAGGAGGTTCCACGGTATTCTTTGAAATTTTGCAGGCGGAGGTTATGGTTTGCATGGACAATGAAATAGTGTGTTTTGACAATGAACCCGTAACCATGTCTGTAGTATAGGAGGAAAAATTGGACTTAAGAACAAAAACAGAAACCCTATTGGCTTCGGTCGTTGTTGATTTGGAAGTTCCAGCCGTATCAAATTTGTTTGTTGTTCCCGCGGGAAAGAATTGTATTATAACAAGGGTTGTGATGCGAGAACCCGATGGAGCGGTTGCTACAGCAGAACTGACTTTTGGGTTTGATGCTCTTGCACTCGATGTTATTGGCACTCCACAAATATATGCTTTAACTGCCACAGAGAATTATATTGTCATTCCAGCAAATGACGATGCTGTTAGAGGAGTTGGAGCCGAAATATTCAAAATCGATGTTGAGACGGATGAAGGCGAAGCCAGAACTGCGACAATCGATGTTTTCGGTTATCTATACGACACTCCTTAACAATGTCGAGAATAATCCTCGATCCCGGCCACGGTGGCACGGCGGCCGGCGCTGTCAATCTTCGGGTCAATTTGAAAGAGAAGGACGTCGTCCTCACTATCGGTCTGTGCTTGGGTCGATATCTGAAGGCTCGTAATCAGAACATTCAGTTGACCCGGACGAAGGACATAGCTGTCTCTCTCAAAGACAGATGCAAGGTTGCAAACGACTGGCCGGCAGATTACTTCGTCAGCCTTCACTGCAATGCTCGTGAGATGCGTGGCAAGTACGGCATTGAGATTGAGACATATCACTATCATACTTCAAGGAAAGGTGAGAGGCTCGCCCATGCCGTTCAGTACTCGTTGCTTAAGGATGTTGGTCGCGAAATAGTCGTATGGGATCGAGGTATTAAACAGGGTAAGTATTATGTTCTTAGAAACACGAACATGCCTGCAATCTTGGTCGAGATGGGGTTTATCTCTGACTACGAAGAAGCGAAGTGGCTGGCCTTGCTTCCTCATCAGGCTGTCCTGACGCAAGCTGTGGGCAACGGAATCCTCACGTATTTAGGCGTGTAATAACTGCCAATCGCCTTAACTCTAAAATAACCTTATTTTAAAATTAGGGGTAAAGTGGGACCATCAGGAAGAGTGAAAGGGTGAGAGGGGGGTTAGTACGCATAGCCTTTTGGGACTAGAGAAATTTCCCCCCCAAAGGCTATTGTTTACAGGGGTGTCAGGCAGTATATTAATAGTGCAATGAGAATACAAACAAAAGACCTTTTTGAAACTTGGGACAGGCATGAGGATAAATTAAAGAAAGAATTTGGAAATATTGATTTATTTGTTCCTGGCCCTGGATTACAGAGAGCAATCTATAATGTAGATACGGGAAAAGATTTAATAAGGGGAACAAATAAGGTTATTTGGAAGTGGATTTTAAAAATAAAATGAAACCATTACAAGCCGGGAACAAAAAACTCTCAAGAGATATATTAATCTTTAATTTGCCGCCCGGTAAATCTTGCTTAAATTGTAAAGAATGCTACAAGACTTGTTACGCGAGGAAA
>Ga0209977_10000194_pt1 | contig 23434 bp, 31 predicted proteins | sample SumtaG_2_FD_183113 | JGI IMG/M metagenome (GOLD analysis project Ga0209977, IMG submission 183113) | Deep subsurface microbial communities from Indian Ocean to uncover new lineages of life (NeLLi) - Sumatra_00607 metaG (SPAdes) (version 2) | ecosystem: Environmental > Aquatic > Marine > Oceanic...
TATGTGACGCACGATGAAGGTGATTTCGATATGATCATTTCCGAATGCGGAAAGAAAGCTGGCGAAGCTCTTGAAAAAATGATACGGCGATTCGATAAAGCGAAGTTCGACAGATGGCTCGCGTCAATGAAAGAAGATACGGAAAATCCGGATGCCCGATGAAAGGAAATGCAGAATGTCCATAAAACCATGTAGAATTTGTGGAATCGCCCCGCTGAAGATTGCAAAAGTCAAGAAACTTTTTTGGATCATTGCGTGCTCCCGATGTGGTCGTATTTATTGGGCTCTTACTCGATGGGGTGTATTACGTAAGTGGAACCGAAGATGATAAATGAAAGGACATTCAGACGATGAATAAAAAATGCATCATAGGATGGTACAACCCAAACACTAAGGAGTTCTGCCGTCATAGTTGTATAGGATATACCCAACCAGTTTATGCGGTTCTCGAAGAAAAGCCAATTACAATACAGGTATTCAGAATATGCAGTAAGTGCAATAAAGAATTTGAAGTCGCAGGCTCTGTGCTTGTGCCTGAGTTTATAAAAGGAGCGGCACGTGGATATGTAACCACTTTTATGAGGTGCCCGCACTGCAAAAAGCGAAATGATATATGGGTACGGGTGCAAGCCGTGAAGGATGAAAAATGAAAGCGATTTCTCTACATCAACCGTGGGCGTCGATGATCGCTCGCGGAGAAAAAACAATTGAAACGCGATGGTGGCGGACCACGCATCGCGGCGATTTGTTGATCTGTTCAACAAAACGCCCGTCGTTTCCGAGTTTACCGTGTGGCTTCGCAGTTGCAATCGTTGACGTTTGGGATTGCCTTCCGTACTGCACGGACCACGCGAGAGCCGCCGGATTCGATGAAAATGCCGCGGCGGTGATGTCAGACTTAGAGAAACAAAATAAGGGACAATTTTGGTCGTGGATGCTACGAGATATACGGCGGATCACGACGCCGTTCGCGGTCCGTGGTCGTCAAGGATTCTTTGAAGTTGAGACGCCTTTTCCTATTGCGTTTACTGACGGTTCCGTGTTATGCTGAAATGTGTAAATGAGTAAACGCAAGAAAAAGACGAAAAAGAAGTCAAAAACGACCGTGACCGTTCCACGCACGAAAGTCTCTAAAGTAAGAAGTGGTCAACGTTTATCGCCAGAAGACGTCGAAAAGATGTTTATGGTTTACGTCGCGAATCCAGTTTTACGAGGCGTAGCCAAAGCATTACACGTTTCAGTCCCTACGGTCCGGAAATACAGAGATAAAGATAATTGGGATCAACGTCGTCAAGAGATCCTCGAACGTGTGCGGAGGAAAGAAGGTAATGAAACGGCGAAAGCTATCGCGGCGAATTTGAAGGTGGTTCGATTCGCAAAAGCGAAATTGATCAAAAAGGTTCAGGCGGGAAAAGAGAAATCCACGTCAACGTATGCGGAGCTTGACCGTATGATCCGGCTCGAAGGATTCTTGCTCGGTCAACCGGATTCGCGAACGGCGGTCGGGCAATTCGAGCATTTGACGGACGAGCAATTGGACGAGAGATTGCATAAGTTCAAGACCTTCACCGATATTGAAAAAGATGAACCGTCAAGTCAAAATTGAAGAACTTGAGGTTCGTTGCGAAGTCTTCAAACGACTCGCACGTCGTCACCTTTTATCGTTCACCGGATATACGTTCGGAGAACTTCCGTATTATGTGAATTGGCATCATCGAACGACGGCGAGTGAGATCGTCAAGTGGGCCACGTCTCCGGAACCATATCATCTTATGATCTTCGAGCCGCCACGTCACGGCAAATCGGAGCTCGCGTCGATCCGGACGCCGGCGTGGTTATTCGGTCTCGATCCGAATGCTCAAATCATTGCCGCGACGTACAATAACGAACTGGCCAATTATTGGGGCCGCAACGTTCAAAAGGTAATGCTCTCACGTGAATATCATGATCTCTTTCCGGATACGCGACTCGCGACTCGCGGGCGAAAGAGGGATGAATCCGGTATCCGGCAGATGCACGAATTCACGATCTCACGATTTCACGGGATCTATCGGTCCGCCGGTATCGGCGGCGGAATCATGGGACGCGGAGCGAATTATCTGATCATTGATGATCCGGTCAAAGGCCGTGCCGAAGCTGAATCGGAAACGATTAGAGAATCCACAAAAGAATGGTACAAATCAACGTTGCGGACGCGACTGCAGCCGGGCGGACGAATGATGCTGATTATGACACGGTGGCATCAAGACGATCTGGCAGGCTGGTTATTGACGGAGCAAGGCAAACGCGGTGAAGCTGATCAATGGCGTGTCGTCTCTCTGCCGGCGACGTTCGAGCGGACGGATTATACGCATTCAGATGATCATCGATCGGAAGATCAAGCATTATGGGAATTGGCATATCCGATTTCGTCTTTGAATAAAATCAGAGCGACACTCGGAACGTATGATTGGTCGGCATTATTTCAGCAGAGACCGACGCCGCCTGGCGGAGCGGTGATCAAACGTCATTGGTTGCAGATCATTGATTTTCCGCCGGACAATCTCAATTGGGTGCGTGCGTGGGATTTGGCGGTGACTAAAGGCACGGCGTCCGATTATAGTGCATCCGGAATGATGGCGATTGATGACGTCGGGAACGTCTATATCAAGGGATTGGTTCGCGTAAAGGAAGAATGGCCTACGATCCGCAAGATGATCAAGGCGTTAGCAGCATCCGAACAGGTACCGGTCGGGATCGAAGCTCAATCAACGCAGATCGGTTTCGTCGATGATCTTCTTGCCGATCCGGAAATGCACGATATTGATCTGCACGGATATACGGTTATGACGGATAAGAAGACACGTGCGTTACCGTGGATCGCCCGGGCGGAGGCCGGAAAGTTCAAGATCGTCCGTGGAGGCGGCGTTGACGAATACATCGAGGAGTTGATACAATTCACCGGCGTTGAAGATGCACACGACGATCAAGTCGATTGGACGTCAATCGCGTGGAGAATGGTCGGCGGTGAAGAAGCAATCATCGAGATCGTCGGCGAATATGGTATTTAGAAGGTAAAAATGAATATTCTTGTTTCAGAATTCACTTGTTTCGTGCGGTCAATGTGCCGCTGGGGAAAAAATAGGTTCCGTCTCGTTTCATATCGGGTATATTGGAAACGCCGGATTATTTGCCGTGCGTGTTCCGGAGATTGGAGCCGCTGCCCGATTTGCGGCTGCCTTCTTTGGTTGTATTGCCGTTTATCGACGTCGTCGTGTTTGCATTGGAAGCGAAATCCGACGCGATATAAGAAATACGATCTCGAACCGACGGAAAAGAATTGAGGTTTGATATGGCCCGATCAAGAAAAAACACGTTGAGAGCACGTCACGAAAATGCGATGATCCGTTTGGAGATCGCTCAGTTCAGACAATCGGCGGCTATGCTCGAAGCGTTACCGTCATTTGCCGAAGACCCGGACGAAAAGGACTGGACGATATTGACCGGGGCGACTGGAAAAAAACCATATACGGAAGTGCAGTTGCAAGCTCTACGTCTATCGGCTCAGAAATTACAATATACGTGCTCCGGACGCGGGATCCTTCAAACGTTGAGAGATTTCATCATCGGACGTCACGCATCGATCGATCCCGTTTGTCCGGACGAGAAGGTTCAAGAGTATTGGGACGAATGGCAGGATGCAAATAACTTCGATCAGCGTTCTAAAGAAATGATTCACCGCACGTTTCGCGACGGCGAGATATTCATCCGGTGGTTTCTGCCGGCATCCGAAGAAGATCATCTGCGAATCCGTCTCGTCAATCCGAATGAAATCATGGATCCGAATAAAGGGAAGCCGGAACAATCGTTCGGAATTGAAACGGATGTTGACGACGTCGAGAATATCCGTGCGTATCATCGAAAATACAAACGCGGGAATTCTCCGGCGTACGAAGTAATCGAGGCGGCGTTCATGGATCACGTCAAAATTATGGTCGATTCGGATGTCAAACGCGGCGTCTCGTTCTTCGTCGGAATCGCGAAATGGATGCGGCAATATGAATTGTGGCTGCGTGATCGTTATATGCTCAATCGAATTCGTCAAATTTGGAACGTCGTCGGTAAGGTACAACCCGGGACCGCCGTTTCTACGATCAAGGAGAAATTCACCGATGTTTCACGGAACGCCGCCGTCGGCGGGGAAGCGAACAAACGTCAACCGAAACCGGGATCGATCTTGATCGATAAAAATATCGAGTGGGATCTAAAGAACCTGAATATCCGAGCTCAGGATACGAAAGACGACGGACGACAGTTTCAATTGCTGATCGGAGTCGGAACCGGATTTCCGGAATACATCATTCGTTGCGACGCATCAAATTCAAATTACGCATCGACGATGGTTGCCGAATCGCCGTTCGTTCGTGCAATGGAATCCTGGCAGGATGTCTGGGAATTTGTTTTCAAAAACATATTCAAACGTGTGATCACACACGGAATTGCAATAGCTCGGATTCCGAAGACGATCAAAGATCAGGTTCAAGAATTCAACGAACAGACCGGTAAGGATGAAACGAAGACGAAAGAAATTCCGACATCAACCGATTGCACCGTCAATTTCGCGACGTTGATTCACCGCGACATCGATAAGGAGACTAAAGCGTTTCAAATCCACAAACAAGAACGATGGGCGTCTGATAAAACGCTCAGCGAAAAATGCGGATATGATCCGGATTATGAAAACGAACAGATCAGACGTGAGGAAGAAGCCGAAGCCGAGCGCGAAAAGAAAAGAGACGATGTCGATCAGCAACGCCTCAGGGATCGGAAGTTCGATAAGGATGCTGAGAACGAAGACGAAGACGAAACCTAAATTAAAGGAGCTCAATTATGGCAGATCCGCAGATGAAAAAAGACGATAAGATAACGCCGCCACCGGTAAAGACAAAACCTCGCGGACAGTACGCATATATCGGTCAAGATAAGCACCGATTTCTCTTTCAAGATCGAGAAACGAAGAAATGCTATACGCTTGAGAAGACGCAGTTGGTATATCGCGGGGAACACAAATTTCAAGATGCGGTCCTCGCGACGATTCAAAAGTGATTTGATTCAGTCTAATGGCGAAAAAACGAATCACCGGTGCAACGCGGATCAGACGTGCGATCAAAGAGGCTCGATCCGATTGGTTGGCTTATACGCGAACGCAGGAACGCGAAATCTTCGAGCTTTTCGCGACGTCGGCGAGTAACATCATTTCTCAAATCGAGGTATTTCAAAAGGCCGGGAAGGTTCCGCCGGCGAGATTGAATTTTCTTCTCGGAAATCTTCTCGACGAAATGAGAGTTCTTCGTCCGAAGATCGCGGCGACGTTCGAGCGGGGTATGAAAGAATCCGTGCATCGAGGGATCACAGCCGGTCACCGAGCGGCGGAAGCCGCCGTCAAAGCAGGTCGGCGAATCAAGATTGGAATAGGAACATCGTATATCGATAAGGCCGGCGTCGTTCAGAAATACGATAATAAGGTCGAACGATACGCCGATTCGGTATGGGCGAAAGTTCATACCGCCGCCGTCGATGCGGTTATGCGATTTCGTCCGGGCGGTCTCACGTTCGCCGAATCCGTCTGGGATATTACGTATCAGGCCGAACGAGCGATCCGGCGTGCGATCAACGTTGCGGTCGTGACCGGCCGATCCGCATCGGCTCTTTCGCGGGACATTCGCGGATTTCTCAGCGAACCGGACAAGCTATTCCGGCGTGTTCGCGATCCACGCGGGCGTCTTCGATTATCACGTGCTGCTCGAGCATATCATCCCGGGACCGGCGTCTATCGATCATCGTATAAGAACGCGATGCGTGTCGCGAGAAGCGAACTAAATCGGGCGTTCCGTGAAGGTCAAATCCGATATGCTCGGAAAAAACCGTGGATCAAGGAAATCATCTGGCATAGAGGCTCGTCAGTTCGCTGCGACGAATGTGACGACTTGGACGGCAATTCGTATCCCGTCTCGGAGGTGCCGGATACGCCGCATCCGGCTTGTATGTGCTGGTTAGAGACCGTTGTAATCGGGTCGAAATAAAAAAATGCACGATTCGCCAAAAAAAAGTGTTGTGTCCGACAAAGATGATGAGCATACTACGATTATGCCGATCCTGAAAGAGATCGGCGGCCGATTACGATTCGGTTCGTGTTTGATGCGAGTCGAATTTCATAACGGACGGATTGCAAAGTTTGAAACGTTCGACGAGCGAAAAAAATTCGTAGTCGATTGACAAGTTTATAAGTACGGATTTTCCCCCAAATCAAGAGGCGTCCGATTGAATTTTCGGATCGCACCGTGAAACGGCGTCACCATCCCGCCGTCACGACGATCCGTGAATTTGTCGGACGTCTTTTTTTTGTGAGGATTTGAAATGCCATTACCAAAACCAAGAACCGGAGAAGCGGAAGGCGATTTCGTTTCGCGTTGTATTTCATTCGAGAAGAACGCGAATCCGAACGAAGCCGACGACGTCGTTCAGGCTATGTGCTATAACGCGTGGCGGACACGCGGCGAATCATTGGAGAATCCACCGGAACCGGGAGTCTTCCGGGCGGTCGAATCAGTTTCCTTCGAGGGTGCGAAATTCGAGGACGACTCCAAGACGGTCAAGAACGTGTGCCTTCTTTCGGCGGTATCGCGAAACGGCTATCGCTACAAGACCGAGACAATGGTGAAAGCAACGCCGCTTTATGACGGCGTTCAAGTCTATATTTCACATCCGACGATCGAGGAAATGAAGACCGGACGCCGTGACGTTATGAAGCTCGCGGGGAAAATGACGTCTCCGAGGTTTGAAAATGGAAAGATTCGCGGGGACGTCGTGACCTTGCCGGACGTTCACGGACAGAAATTCTACGACGTCGCGAAAACTATGCCGGAATCCGTCGGTTGCTCGCACGTCGCCGATCTCGATTTGATACGAGAAGACGGGGAACTTCTCGTCGAATCGATTAAGGAAGTCTTTAGTGTTGACCTTGTCGCTTCGCCGGCGACGAATAAGAATATGTTTGAGTCTCAAAATGTCAATCGAAATCAGGAGACCGAAGAAATGAACTATAAAGAAGTGAAGCTCGAAGAGTTGAGAACGGCAAGGCCGGACATCGTCGAAATGCTCATCGGGGAAGGCAAGACGTCGCGAGACGACGAAGTCAAAACCCTCGAAGCGGAGAAAGTGGAAATTGAGAAAAAGTTCGATGAGATTTCGGTCAAAGTAGCTCATTCGGAAAAGCTCGCCACGGTCAATAAAATGATCACGGAATCGAAGCTGCCGAAAGAGGCCGTCACGGATACGTTCCGAAAGACGCTTCTCGCTATCGAGTCAACAGGTGCGGAGTTCGAGAAGGCCGCGAAGGTTCATATCGAAGACCGAATGAATCTTATCGGCGGCGTCAAGAATATGGGCGGATCGAAGGGAGCCGCCGGCGGAGGCGGAAAGAAGATCGACGAAGACGAAGCCTTCGATATTCTCTCGGAACCGGAAGACACCTAAAAAACGTGGCGTGGTTCAAGAAATTGAAACGTCAAAATCCATCAATCGTCAATCTCTTTAGGAGATTTGAAAAATGGCGGAAACAGAACGCTTTATGCGTGGTCCCCAGCCGCGAACGCTGGTAGAGATTCCGTGCGTAACGACCATCGGAGTTGAAAAGGGCGATTTCGTATTGATCTGGCGAGGAAACGCGATCAACCCGGGTGCTCTCGGATTTATCTATTCCGGGGCCGTCGTCGCGAGACGTGAAGTTCGGATGATATTCGGTGGTATCGCGAGAAATTCGTCACCGGTCGGAAAAACGACGAAGGTGCAAATCGATGTTTCTCTCGAATCGATCTTTGCTCTCACTCAATGTGCCGCTCACGCGGCGTCAATCGCGGACCTGTACGGAATATGTGCGGTCTCGAATGCCGCCGGTGCGTGGGGACTCGAAGATCAGAAAGTTGAGCCGGATTGCTCATTCCCGATTGCCGTTCTCGCTCAAGAGAAGCTTGCGACCGGAACGCGGATCCTCGCGAAATTGCTGCCCGGTAAACTATTCAACGTAGCCCATTCGTACGCAATCTGTGGCACCGAAGCCGATCTGTCCTATGCAGGATAAAGATCGAATCAGTTTGCGATTCGTTTGGTTGTTACGTGATCAGAAAACTCAAAGAAAAGGAGCCTGAAAAATGTTTAGCACATCATCTAAATTTTCGGTCCGCCGTCACCTTGAGGCGAGAAACGGAAACGTCCGCGTCGTGATAGAAGAAATGCGACGCCTCTTGAATAAGAAGGACGACGATCCTAAACAGATCAAGTGTGAAGATTTCTCGATTCTCGAAATCTGGGATGCCTGCAAGAATTCGACGCTCGAAGCGGTCGATGTTACGCAGTTCCCGCTCTTGACCGCGACGCTGCTCGAAAAGAAAGTCTTGGAAGGTTATACCGCCGCCGCGAAAATCGGCGATCAATTGGTTACGCCGTTCCCCTCATCTTTGCAGGTCTCGAAGATTCCGGGTGCGTTCGTCAAAGGCACGCTGCACGATATTGAACCGGGTATGCCGTACGAGCACGATGCTGACATCAACGACAAATTCGTTCAGATCGAAGGGAAGAAACGCGGTGCGATCCTCGATATTACGTGGGAAGCCGTCAAATTCGATCAGACCGGATTGATTATGCTTCGTGCCGTTCAATTTGGCGAGCGAGCCGCGATAGATCGCGAACGCCGGATCATCTATACGATCCTCGATATAACGATCGGCAATATCAATTATTGGGCGTGGTATCCGTCCGTGCTCGGGACCGCGACGCGAACGGCGATCTGGTCGGCTGCGGTTGCCGCCGGTCCTCATCTGCAGAGCAATCTTATTCCGAATGCGTTGCAGGACTGGACCGATCTTGACGCGGCAAATACGATGCTCGGTTTGATGCAGGATGACAACGGTGATCCGATTTTGAACGATCCGAAGATCCTGCTCGTTCCGGTTTCTCTCGATACGATTGCGAGACGTCTGATCACCAATACGGTGATTCCGGCGAACTGGAATTCGAGAACGACCGGGACCGCCGGCGAAGCGAATCCGTTCGCGGGCCGTTATAACGTTCTTTCGTCTGCGATCCTCGATAGTCAATCGGTACGTCAATGGTGGCTCGGCGATTTCAAGAAGCAGTTTCTTGAGAAGGTCGTCATTCCGTTGCAGATTCTCACACGTCCGATGGCGAATACCGACGACGAGTTTGAAAGAGATATTATCGCTCAATACAAGGTCCGGCATTACACGCAGGTCGGAGCGGCGGATTATCGACACGTCGTCAAATCGCAGGGAACGTATGGCGTCTGTCCGACTAATTCGTATTGCTCAACGTGGGCCGAATGATCGTAACGTCTGCCGTTTGATGATCATCACCGGAGGTTTCGTATGGCTACCGTTGCCGAATTACGGGCGAACATAATCAATCTGCTCAACGATGCCGCGTTGAATCCGGGGAGATACGTCGATTATCGAATCGGAAATAAGACGTTCAAGAAATCGTCGATCATATCTCTCTGGACGAAGCAACTTGAAGCTCTCAACAAAATGGAGCCAGGCGACGTCGATTTTATGACGTTCGATCTTGACGGAGTTGATGCGTTCGGAGTCGACGCGGCTCAATACGAATTATGATCATTTGGGAACGGAAGTCGAGAAATCGGTGGATCCACCGATTTTCTTGCCCGACAGGGCCCCCACGTTCGCCTGTGGTGGAAAAATACGAGCCAAGGCGTATGAATGTACGTAGTTTTGCAATTACGGCGAAATGAGAGGTTTGACGGCTGATGGCGTTGTCTGATATTTCAATTGCGGATCTGTGTGCAGACACCGTCTTGATCATGGAAGATTGGGACGAGCTCTTGCAGGTCAAACGTCGAGTTAGTCCGCCGTCTTATGATTCGACCGGTGAAATGGTCGATGCTTGGGCGAATGTCGGCGATCCATTTCTCGGAGATTGGCAGCCGGTATCCGGCGGAACGATGCGTGCCGAAGCGGCGTTGAAGATCAAATCCGATGCAGTCAGTTTTGGTCCGTGCGGAATCAATGTGGTTCAGGGCGACCGCATTTATCGTGCGGACCTTACTTGGGAATACGTCAATCGCGTGATCGTTCACGAAGATCATTTTGAAATCTATATGACGAAGACCAAAGGATCTCTCTAATGATAAGCATTGGCGGTCAAGATGAAGTGAATCGAAATATCCGTCGAGTCACCGACGATATGCTCAAGCGGATTATCAATCACGTCGGAGCGATCGGAGAAAAGGTCGCGAACCAGGCTAAAGCCGATCATACGAAAGGATTCGCTCACGCGATCAACCGATATGAAAATCAAACGACGAACTTGACGAATTCGATTATGGCACAAATGACGCAAGCGGACGCCGGCGGAGTCGAATCGATCATATTCGCCGCGAGAGAATATGCACCGCTCGTCGAACTCGGCGGAAACGGGCGGAACGCATATCCGTTTATGTGGCCGGCGTTGGTATCAGAACAGCAGCATTTCGTTGACGGTTTCAAAAAAATCGGGTTCCGAGAATGACATTAAAAGAAAAATTCTACGAACTCCTTTATGTGGACGCCCGGTCCGCCGCCGCCGGTTCACTGGGCGTCCTCTTATCTTATAACGTGGCGACGAAACCGCGATGCGTCTTCTATCAGAATACGCCGAAAGAACCGCAACTACCGTTGATCACGTACTTTATCAATACGCAGACCGGTTATTTCCCGCGAGAGATTTACATCTCCGTGACGGCGTGGGGCGAAGGATCTCAAATCAATCCGGTTCTTGAACGTGTCTGGGATATTCTGCAAAAGGCGGCCGAATCGTTCGGGACGCTGACCGATTTTTCTTTGAAACAAATTGTATTTGACTGGTCCGGACCGGAGGTGTATGATCCCGATTTGAAATGCTATTATCAACAGTATCGTTTTAAGTTGATCGCTGTACGTATTTGAAAGACCATAAAGGAGTCAAATCAAATGAGCGGCATTGCAGGCGAAATCGGAGATCGTCAATTCATCACGTCTGATTTATCTCGCGTCGAAAAGATGTGTGACGCTATTCGTCACCGGGGACCGGAGACCGAACACTGTTATCACTCGCCGAATGATGAACGATCATACGGTGTGAATCTCGGTTTGCGTGTTCGTTCAGCGTTTGATTGGGGACTCGTTGATCAAATACCGAAGGAACAAGACGCGACGCAAGTCTTCATCGTCTTCGATGGTGAGATTTACAATCATCGTGAAATCGTCCGGTTAATTGGAAATGCAGATCGAATGAAAACCGATTACGATTACGAAGCTCTTTGGCGATCTTGGTGCGTATGGGGTGACGATGTAATAAGAACAATCGATGGAGAATTCGCATTCGCCGTCTGGGACCAGCGGATCGAGACGTTATTTCTCGTTCGTGACCGGATGGGATGTAAGCCGCTATACTATTTCTACGCGAGGGAACGGAACGTTCTTCTCTTTGCATCGGAGATAAAAGCGATTCTCGCCAATCCGCTGTATTATGAATTCGTGGAACAATCAAGACGTCTCAATTTTGATGCGATTTTCGATTTCGTTTGCTTGCAGTATTGCCCGGAACCGCAAACCGCGTTTCGCGGAATATCTGCGGTTCTGCCTGGCGACGTATTACGATTCACGCCGGGATCCAAAAAATTTGAAATCGGTCCGTATTCGCGTCTTGAAGATCACATCATCCAGTTGAGCGAATCCGATCCGCAGACGGTCAATCTCATTGAATCATCGGTTCGCAACGCGGTGTATAAGCGTCTCGAAGGCGACGTTACGCCCGGGATCTATCTTTCCGGTGGTCTTGATTCGTCAATCGTTACCGCTATTGCGAAAGAGAAGATCGAGGAACTGCATACGTTCGCGGTCGGATTTGAGGAGACCGGATTCAACGAACTCGAGTACGCGAAGATGGCCGCTGATCATTTCAAAACGATTCATCATCCCATGATGGTCAAAGAAATCGATTTCTACGAAACGACGAAACGCATCGTCGATCAGTATGATCAACCATTCGGAGATTGTTCGGCGATTCCGACAATGCTGCTTAATCAACACGCGAGCAATTATATCGCCGTCGCGTTGACCGGTGATGGTGCGGACGAAGCGTTCGGCGGATATTCGCGTTATTGGTTGTCTCAAACCGGCGATCCGGAATCGTATATTCGCAATCTTATGGTTTGGGGTCCGCCTCAACGAGCACAAATTCTCAATCCACTAATGCAGGCGAACGTTGTCGATACAAACTCAACGCAGCATTTTCTTCTTTCGCACGTGAATCCGAATCGTGATCAGATCGCGAATATGCTCACGATCGATACGCATACGTATCTCGTCAACGATTGTATCGTGAAAATGGAGCGTGCCGCGGCGGCCAATTCTATTGACCTCAGATCGCCGTTTCTCGATCCGCGGGTCTTCGGAATCGCACACGGTATTCCGTCTTCGGAAAAGGTCGGACCGGACTCCGGAAAACAGATACTCAAAGACGTCTTCGCCGATCTGATCCCGGAAGCGATTATTCTCCGAGAGAAACGCGGATTCGCCGTTCCGGTCGGTCAATGGTTCCGACGTTCAGACGGTTTGAAATTATTATGCGAAACGATTTTGCGAGAATCGTTCGGCGAATTCGGGATCTTCTCTCGCGATAACGTTCGTGATATTGCGAGTCAGCATGTCCGCGGTCAAATAAATGTTGGACATTCTCTCTGGTGTCTCGTAGTTTTGGATTTGTGGTTGCAAAAGCATTTCGGTTAGTGAGATATGAAAATGAAGATGATCTCGTGTTACAAACAGCTATCGGCGGATCAATTGCAATTGCAGGCGATCGATAATTTGAAACTCGGCGGCGTCGGTCAAGGCGGCGGAACGTATTGGCAAGATATAGTCGGAATCAAATTGCAGCAAGCAATCGCCGGACCGGAGAATACGATTCTTTGTCCGCGATCACACGGACAGGATTCGTTCGACCGGACCGATTATGACGGTCCTCAATTCTTGTACGATCTCGCCTACTGTCAATTGTTCGAGATTCCGAAGAATCGACCGGCGAAAATCGTTTATTCGATCATTTCGGATTATGTCGGTCTCGAGGATGTGCTCGAAGATTTTTTGACGCGTGCGAAACCGAATTTCCTTATCGCGTTTCAATATCCGAAAACCGATTTGGTCGAGCAATGTTACCGGCATAATTGTCGGCTCTTTCAATTGCCGTGGTTCAACGCGGAAAATTACAAATGGGACGATGATCCAAATAACGCAAGGATGACCGCAATGTGTACCGGCAAAATTGGCCGAAGCTATCCGGTGCGAGCAGCGATATTCGATTATCTGAAAAAATTCAAAATATGGAGCGGACGTGAAGACATCGTTTTATCAGCAATTGGCGGTCGGGACGGAGCAACGAAATTCTCATTGAGCTACGACGATTATCAGTATTTTCTCGGACATACGAAATACGTTTTTTCCGGCGGCATATATGATTATCAGATCCCGCCGAAGTACTTCGAGATTTGCAATCACGGCGGAACGCTCGTCTCCCCGGATATGCCGCTGATGAAGGACGTCGGATTCATCGACGGTGAAACGTATATCAAATTGAATTCAGTCGAACAGATCCCGGGCATTCTTGAATCGGATGCGTGGCGAACGATCGGACCGGCGGGTCAAAAGATGGTTCACGAACGGCATTCGATAACGCAGAGAGCGAAAGAGATTTTAGAGATTTACAATGAACTTGCACAATAATTTCGGCGTGTCGGCTGAGAAATTCACTTCGGATATGTTATCAGCCGACGAGAAAAAGAAGGAATACGTTGATGTCGTGATCCAGAAAATTTGCGAGCTCGGTGAAATCAAGGCCGCGTATGATTTTGGCTGCGGTTCCGGAATATACGTTCAGGCTCTTATCGATAAGGGCGTAAAAACGCTCGGATTTGATTCAAACGAGAAGTTGCTTTCTAAACTGAATACGTCAGTGAAAAATCTGCGATTTTTAGATTTGTCAAAAAACATATTTGATTTGTTTTTCTTTAGGCCGCGAGATTTGATTATCTCGTTCGAGATTGCCGAGCATATTGCAAGAAATAAGATTGACGTATTTTTCCAAAACATTATCACATTAGCCGATGATTGGATCGTTCTAACCGCGAGTCCGGACGTAGGCACATATCATCTTAACCCACAACCGCGAAGATATTGGATTGATCACGTTGAAAAATTCTCTGTTCATCTGTATCAAGAGGATCTGACTGAAAATATAATGGAGTATTTCAGATCGAAAATACCGGACGATCAACTCGTCTGGTTCAGACGAGATTTGATGATCTTCAAGAAGGTGCCGAAAGGAGACGTTTGAAATGCAAGATCATACGATTGTAAAAAATGAGCAAGAGTTGATGCTTCGTGAATTCGTCGAAGAAGATTCTCCGGTGGAGTTGCTGAAAAGATTGCAACGGATGCATAGTGAAGCTATCCAAGAACCCGGGACGGTTTCCGTTTGTCAACGAATCGTCAATCAGAACGAACCGTGTCCTTGTGGTAGCGGCAAGAAGTTCAAGTTGTGTTGTAGATCAAAAGTGAACAAAGGAGCATTTGAAATTGAAAGCAGAACAAAGAAATGAAGTTGACCGTATTTGAACGAATCAATCTGTTGAGTATTTTACCGCCGCAAGGCAATCTGGTCACGCTGCGTATCTCGCGAGAATTGATGAAGGAACTCAGTTTTAGCGAAATAGAAATCAAGCAAGCAGAGATCAAATATCTTCCGACCGGTAAAGTAGAGTGGGACCCGGTTGCCGGCGAAAGCCTCGTCAAAGATGTCGAAATCGGCACCGTCGCAAATGCGATCATCGTCGAAGAACTCGTCAAAGCGGAGAAGGCAAGCAAGCTCAGGGCCCAGCATCTTGATCTGTATGAAAAGTTCGTTATAAATATGGCTCCGAAAAAACCGAAAAGCAAATGAGTGAATCATCGTTGAAACTCGACGTGCTCAAGAAGTACGCGTACAACAAAATCTATATCGAGACCGGGACCGGCGACGGCGAATCGGTTGCGATCGCATTATCCGCAGGTTTCAAACGCATCATAACGATTGAAGCGGCTCCGCGGGTCTTCGAGCGTGCCTGCGAACGATTTGCATTCGATGATAGGGTTCTCAACGTTCTCGGCGATTCCGGATCGGCGTTGCCGAACATTTTGGCTGCAATCAACGAACCGATCACGTTTTTTCTCGATGCTCACTGGTCAGCCGGTGAACCGGATCTGCCGAACGGCGTCTCGAAATGTCCGTTACTCGAGGATCTGATCGCGATCCGAAATCATCCAGTCAAGACGCATACGATCTTGATTGATGATATTCGTTATTTTCGCCGTACCGGAATCGAGCAATGGGGAAATATCACAATCGGGGATATTGTCGAAATCGTAATGGAGATCAATCCGAAATATCAAATCTCATTCGAGCCGGGATCCACGGAGAACGATATTCTCGTCGCGACGATCACGGAGTCTTTCGTTCAAGGGACGATTCAAAAGGAAGGTTGCTTTCATTTTTCACCCTCTCAATCGTTCATCACTTAATAAATGCAAAAAAGGAGAAATGAAAGATGAGTGATTATGATACGATACAAGAGGGTCCGGTGACAATAGAATTCAGCAAAAGCGATGACGATAGAGTGAAGTTTAGTATTTCAGTTGATTTTGGAAAGACTGATTTTAGTCCGAGCAAAGCGAGCAAATTATTCAAAATGATGATCGATATTCTTCGTTCTGTTTTGGGCGTGAAATTATCAAAATGCAGTTAGTATTAAGGAGAAATGATGCCGTCAGTTTACGCATACGATGATCCGTTCGGTCAAGGGAAAGAATTATTCGGAGCCGTCAAAGCCGCCGCCGGCGAAGCTCATCTTTTCTCACATCCGGATGGTGTTCCGAATCAACTCGGAACGCACTCGTTCTTGATGATGCCGACCTATCCTCGAGCCGAACGTGATAAGACGAAAGATTTTCACGAAGCATTAAGAAAGCGGTCCTCGATTCAAATTCCGTCATATCTCGACGGAGTTCTTCACGATGATAAACGATTACAAACGTTGCAATTCCAAAGATGGTTGCCGAAGACGTGGTTCGCGGAGGATCATATTAAAGCTCTCACGTTGATCGATGCAATCGAATATCCGTGTCTTTCAAAATCTGCAACCGGTTCCGGCGGCGTCAATTCGTTCTTGATTCAAGATAAACCGGGGGCGTTCGCAGAGATCCAACAGATTTTCTCGGAAGCGGGCAAAATCACGTACAATCTCGTTCCGCAAAAAGATTACGTCATATTTCAACAAATCATTCGGCAAACGAATGATTTCAGCTGGCGAATCACGATTCTCGGAAATCGATATGCGATCATTTCGCGACGATACAAGGATCCTGAGAAGAAAATTGTTCTCGATAACTCGCGGTATGAAATGATCGACATTATGGAGAATCATCTACACGATCTTTTGCAGTACGTCGCGATGTTCGTTGATGAATATCGTTTGCACTTTGTCACGATCGATTTAATGTGCGGAATTGTCTGCGGAATTGTCTCGAAAGAAAATCATCGACCGTATATCGTATCGACGGCGGCAAATTTCAATTACGAATGGTTCAAGACCGGTGGATTGATCTTCGAGCGTCAACCGGACAATAATTGGGTTTCGACCGGTCGACCTGCAATGAGAGTTTTCGATCTTCTCGCGGAACTGATTTTAAGGGGGAAATTCGATTATGCCTGATCAAGCATATCAGAATCCGCATCCGTTTCATTCTCCGGAATGGTACATGGCAACGTTTCAATGTCTCTTAGAGTGCCACCTAAAAAATTTCGCCGAAATAAAAAAGCGGTGGTGGAATCGGATCGATAGCGTTCTTGAAATCGGTTGCGGAACATACCGTTTCTATCCGACCGCGTTCGCAAAAAAGAAATATACCGGCTGCGATATAGATCCCGCCGTGATCGCGTATTGTCAAAATCATTATACGGCTCAATTTTTGCATCATCAATGGAAGGTCCGGACCCTGCATAGTTTTCCGGATGAATCATACGATCTCGTTTTAGCGAATTCGGTGATCGATCACGCCGAGGATCCGGATCAATTCATCAATGATTGTATCCGCGTCGCGAAACGATTTGCGTACATCGTTTCATATCGCGGTTACTTCATCGGATTGGTTGATCACAAACAGGAAAAGGGCGGCGATGGATTTTTCTATAATGATATTTCCGCTCCGCGAATAGGTGAACTACTTGAAAATCGTTCGGACGTTTTACGGTTCGATATTCTTCCGGTACCTACCGGACGACCGGGGGTCGAAATTCAATTTGAAACCGTAATCAAGATTGAAAAGAATGCCTGAGAAAAAACAAAAACCGATTATTCTCTGGACCTGCGACGTCGAAGGATGGGCGTATCATAACCGATTTTTACGTCTCTCGAAGAATCTTCCGGATTATGATCATCGATTGTATTTCTTCGGCGATCCGAAACTTTCGTATATTGAAAGAATCAATCTTGTGCTTTCCGCCGATGTCATAGTCTGTCAGGGCGTCAAGGCAATACGGATTGCAAGGATGAACGGTCCCGATCCGGACCGTAATCGATATGCGAATATCGTCGGACGGCTTGACTCGATGCGAGTAGATTACAACGGAGAGTATTACGATATATGGACCGGCGAAGGAATTGAAAAATGAGAATCTTATGGCTTGCCGATAATCGTTCGTGGGCGTTCGCGTCAATCGTTCGGCAGATCGCGAAGACGTTACCGCAATATGAACATCAAGCGATATTTATGGTCGAAGACGCGAAAGAGTATGGATTCATAGAGGGTTTGGCACTTGGAACATTACAAGCCGACGTGATCGTCGCAATGTATATCCGCTATCCGGAAGCGTTGCCGGTCGAAACGAGAGCGAAGACCATTTTATTTCTTTCAGGATTGAGACCGTTTTATGGAGAATAAAAATTCAAAAACAAAGAAAAAAGTTTACGAAAAACCGACTCTTGTCAAAAGCAAAGAAATGACATTTCCGATGGACATAATCGCGAAATTCAATGGCGGACGATTTTGCGTTCAATGTTCCGGTTGTCACGGTTGTCGATAGATGGAGAAACTGATCATAGCGTGGATCGTTGACGTCCCGGGTTGGGCGTATGATAATCGAGCGAAACGAATCGAACGTGCCTTGCCGGATTATCATCACGTTCGTTTTTTCAATATAGCTGCGACGATAGCATTCAACGGAAAAGCGTTTATGATGTGGATCGTCGATCAGGCCGACGTAATCGTTTGCCCCGATCCGCGTCTCTTGAAATTCTTTACGGACGAAATGAGACCGAAAATTGTTCAAAACCTGAACGCGATCAAGATATTTGAAAAGGACAAAACAGATGGCAGCAATAGTTAATATGACACCCAGCGTTACCGTAATGGTGACGGTGACGGTTATTACAAGAGGAGCAAGACTTATGTTGCGTGCATTGATTTTCCCTATCAAAATATATGGTTGGTTCTCTACAAAGTGGGCGAAAATTCGTCACGCAACGCCGAGTCATGTCGTCATAAGGATAGAGATCGTACAAGAAAAATGAACAATAAAAACCAAGTGATGCTCTTGTCAGTCGAGAACACGAAATCGTGGTCGTGGGGAATCGTCATAGATCGATTGGAAGAACATCTGCCGAATTATGAATTTACACGAATCGTTCGTGATCAAATGATCTGTCCGAGCCCGAAATGTCGTCATACTCTTATGCGTCAAGTCGATCTCGGATTATGCTATCATTTCGATCTAACGTTATTACAGAACTGCGATACGATACGGTTGATGCCATACGCCGGAAATTGTCTCGCGAGAATTGGAGGTCTTGATATGTCGAACCCGGATACAGACAGATATGGCGAAGATTTGAAACGCGTCGGAGCGGTGATCGCCACGAATGATCAACTCGGAGAGATCGCGAAGAAATTCAATCCGATCGTTGAAGTCGTTCCGAACGGTGTCGAACTCGATAAATTTGTCCCGCCCGATCCGTGTCCGGATTTCAGTCGCAAGATATTCCGTGTCGGTTTCGCCGGAAATATCTGGGGCGGCGGTGCGGATTACAAAGGTTGGGTCTTCTACGTTCAAGCCTGTGCATATATGGCGGCTGAAATCGAGCAAATTCATCTTCTGCACGGCTCAAATCAGATTCCGCACGAAGATATGCCAAAAAAATTCTATCACGAAATTGACGCCTTGATTCTGCCGTCTCGCGGCGAAGGATGCTCGAACGTGGTCTCTGAGGCCCTTGCCTGCGGTGTTGCGGTCTTGACCACGAAGGTCGGGTTTCACGGTGAAAAATTGACGGACGGAGAAAATTGCTTGTTCATCGAACGCGACGCCGATATGATAGCGGAGACGATCCGGCGTCTGATTGCCGACCGCGAGTTGAGAATCCGGTTGTCAATAAACGGACGGAAATTCGCCGAAAAGTATCATGACGTCCGGAATGTCGCGGCGATCTACGATAAGGTCTTCAAGACGATAATTGAAAATACGACGAAAGGGTAAAGATGAAATAACGCGGATCGAAATACTCATTTCAACTTAGTTAAAAATTTCTTCTGATCGGATGGGTGCGGCGGACCTTGATGTTCCTGCTGCATCCGTCTTTTTATTTGGAGACAAAATGATAAACAAAATAACGGAAAATGTGACGGTCGGTTCTGCTGATCTCTACGTCAACGGAATCGATGTGGGGCACTTGAAAGAGAACGTGGATTTCTCATATACGCGGGACAAAATAGCGTTCAAGCCGGCGAATATGCTCGGAGAAGTCAAAGCGTTCGCGATTCGCGAACAATGCGAAATCCGGGCACGGTCTGCCGAGTTGAAACTCGCGAATTTGAAACTCGCACTCGGAGTAACCGAAGCAATCGGTGCATCGACAAGCGTTCCGTCTTATGCCGGTCCTGATCGTTCGTGTTCGTTTTCTTCTCCGGCGGCGGACAGTGCATCTTGGGATACGATGACGTTCGGCGGGTCAAAAACGATTGACGAGGTTTGCATACGGATCGAACATACGCGGTCAAATGGAAAGAAATTCATCGTGATTCTTTACAAGGCGATTTCTATGACGGAACTGTTGATTCCGTTTGCCGAGGAAGATTTCACGCTGCACGATCTGATCTTCCGTGCTCTTGCAGATGCAACGCGGGCAGAAGGCGATCAGATCGGCATAATTCTCGATCAAGTGCAAGGATTCTGATCAAACGGATTAGTCCGGGCGAATAAGAGTTCTGAGTAACCGAAGATACATAAAGGAGCGTAGCGTATTATGGCAAAAGAAAAACAGGCGAAGATCACAGGTGCCACTCTGGTCAACGGTCTAATCGAGATCGCAGACGGCGTGAAAATGGACACGCGTTTGCGTGTCTCCGGAATGCTTTTCCTCGAAGAAAAGTTTGACCAGCCCCTCGCGGCGATCAAATTCTCGGAAGGCGGTCGGGTGCTTTCTTTGATTCCACTTTTCACGGCTCTCGTTCTTCAAGCGAATGAAGGAATGACGGACGAAGACGCAGAGAAGCACGTTCGATCAATGGATTCAACTACGATGCTAAAGGTCGCGAACGAGATTCCGAAGATGCTCGCGGTACCTGAAATCGAGACGGACGAAGACGATCCGGAAAACCCTCCGGAACCGGCGAAGGAGACGAAGACGCCGGCGACGGAGTAATAAACTGGCATCGATTGTTTTACGAACTCTCGCGTGAATTCAGTTGGGATCCTGATCAAATTCGCCGTTTGACGTTTCAAGAACTTGAAATATACGCTGCGGAAAATCATCGGTTACGGCGAAATGTCCCGATGATGGATCGTTCGTTACACGCGATCCGGCGTGCCTTATTCGCGTTCTTCGGAATCAAAGAACGAAAACCGATCGAGAACGAACGCGAACTTGATGGGAAACTGAAACAATTAGGTGCGATCACGATTACGGAATCCGAAATGAAAGCGTGGTTAGACGCCGGTATGCCGTCACCGCCGCAAGCATTTCTGAGAACGTATCGTGCGAGAATGAGGCAACAAAATGGCGGTTGATTTAGGTGAGCTGTTTGTCCGCTTAGGTGCGGACTTGACGCAATTGTCAAGCGGTCTTCAAAAGGCCCAAGCAGCAGTCAATCGATACGTTAGCAAAACCGACAAATTTCTTCAACAGAACGCAAGACATTTTCAACGTCTCGGGAGACAGGCTCAACTTGCCGGATTAGCGATCACGGCGGCGTTGACCGCTTCTGCGAAAAAATACGGCGATTTCGATAAAGCGATGCGGCGTGCAACGGCGGTCTCGCAGGTGACCGGCGAACAGTTTGCTATTATGGCCGAACAGGCGGAGGCCCAGTCAATCGCCTTGAATACGGCGGCGACGCAGACGGCGGAGGCGTTCTATTTTCTCGGGTCCGCCGGTCTAAACGCGACGCAACAACTTGAGGCGTTCATTCCGACGACCACGCTCGCGAAAGCCGCTGTAATCGATATGGGTCAAGCAGCGGAAATTCTCGTCGACACGATGAAGGCATTTCATATTCCGTTCAAGCAAACAACGCGGGTGACGGATATTCTTTCGCGAACGGTAACGAGCTCGAATACGACGTTCGGTCAACTCGGTGAGGCGTTATCATACGTCGGCGGAATCGCGAGAAATACGAATAATACACTTGAAGAAACCTCTGCTATACTCGCGACGTTTGCAGACGTCGGAATCAAAGGAACGCGTGCCGGAACGTCTCTCAGAATGGCATTGACGAGATTGTCCGCTCCGACCGGCGAAACGAAACGTGCTCTCGATCAACTTGGTATCTCGATTTCAGATAGTGAAGGACGTATTCGACCGCTGCTTGATATTGTCGCCGATCTCGAAATTGCGTTCAAAGGATTGACTGAGGTTGAACGAAATCACGCGTTGAAAGCATTATTCGGTCAACGTGCAATCGCGGCAATGATTGCGGTTTTTGATCGCGGTTCTGATAACGTTCGTCAATTCGCCGAGGAACTTGAGAATTCGTCCGGGGCAACGGAAGAATTGACGGAAAAACAGATGGCGGCCTTCTCAGAGAAATGGGGTGCGATTTCTCGCGAGATCGCGAAATTCATCCGGACCGTCGGATCGTTATTGGTTCCGGCACTTGAAGATTTGGGAAAAGCGATCTCGCGAGCAACGAAAGCATTATCCGAATGGATGGCCGTCTTTCCGGAGACGTCTCAAACGATTGTTGAGTTTACCGCCATCCTCGGTCTCGCGTTGATCGCGGCGGGATCTCTTTTGACGATTCTCGCGAAACTCTCGTTTGCCGCGATTGCGTTGAAAATGACCGTCGGTGCGATTGCCGGAATTTTCGCTCTTGCGACGGCAGCAATTGGGCTGACGGTCTATAACGTGATTCAATTGGTCAAATCGTTTGAACGCGTGGCGAACACGATCGAGGATCATATCGAGCAGATGCAGCGGGTGAATAAACTTTTCAGGGAAGCAACCGTCGCAATCGAAGAATATCGAGCCGCCGCTGATCAACTCGGGCGTGATCCGGCTCAAGCACGTGCAATGGAAGTATTCGGAAATGCTCTCGAAAAGGCACGTGAGAATTTGCGGAATTTTGAAAAGCAATTGAGCGATTTCGACCGATGGGGAATGGAGAATCTTCGTCGCGTACCGTATTTCCGCGAACTCGATACGGTTATGAAGCGATTGCAGACGTCGGTCGATCAAGCAGAAAAGAGTTATGAAAACGCGTTGGGACGGATGAAGACGGTGACGACGGAATTGAACGAAGAAATCGCGAAGACGGCGAAAACAGTCGAAGAAAGAGTTGTTGAACCTGCATTCAAAATTAAAGATGTTTTTGTCAATGCTGCGAATGATATTGAAAACGCGTTCGAGGACGCATTCGTCAATATCACGACCGACGCCGAAAATTGGCGTGATCACATGAATAGTATGATCAGCGATATTTATAGATCGTTGACTCGTCAAATGTTTCAAATGGCAATAGCAAAACCACTTATGGGATTGGTCGGAGATGTTCTCGGCGTAACTATGCCATTGAAACCTCGTATTGGTGTTGGTGGACCACAAGCCGGACCGACGCCGGTCGAACTTGCACGCGGCGGTATCGTACGGCCGATATACGCGGCACGCGGTTTTCGTCCACGCGGTTCCGATACGGTACCGGCAATGTTGACGCCAGGCGAATTGGTCGTTCCGAAATCAATCGTTGATCTTATGCGGCAAGCCGGAGAAGGCGGCGGCGGCGGGCCCGCCGGCGGTGAAGGTGAACGCGGACCGACGATTATC